>Ga0098062_1001151_pt1 | contig 10802 bp, 15 predicted proteins | sample 23_taG_FD_81592 | JGI IMG/M metagenome (GOLD analysis project Ga0098062, IMG submission 81592) | Marine viral communities from Cariaco Basin, Caribbean Sea - 23_WHOI_OMZ | ecosystem: Environmental > Aquatic > Marine > Oceanic | place: Caribbean Sea: Cariaco Basin | collected 2014-11-11 | reverse complement strand
TGGGACTGAGGCCGCCGTTCAGGATGCGGGCAACCTGTTTCAGCGCGCCACTATCCAGAGCCTCGCTTAGGGAGCGAAGTCTCTGGTGGGCCTGACTTTGTTCCAGAATATCGGACATGGATCCACCTACGGTCAGAAAACCTTCGTATTATAGCGAAGTTAGCGAGCGTCGGTGAGAGAGAGTTGTAGGTGAATTGCGAAGAATCAGCCGCCTTCGCCAAAATAATCGGCAATCAGCTCGGTGAGTGCTTCGATGGCCTGCTGCTCATCCGGACCGTCGGCAATGAGTTCAACAGTGGTGCCCTGGCTTGCCGCCAGCATCATGACCTGCATGATGTTTTTAGCGTCTACCTTGCGGTCGTTGCGGCTGATCCAGATTCGGGATTCATGCTCGGAGGCGGTGGCGACCAATTTCGCGGTAGCCCGGGCGTGCAAGCCGAGCTTGTTGATAATCGTCACGGTGCGGCTGATCATGGCGAATCAGATTTCCCCCCGAGCCTGCAGGTGAGGCAGTTCGGAATGGCGAACCTGCACATTGCTGTACTTTGTCGCGAAGTGTTTCGTCAGTTGCTCCGACACATACACCGAACGGTGTTGGCCGCCGGTGCAGCCGATGGAAATAGTCATGTAACTACGATTGCTGTCGGCAAATGAAGGCAGCCAGGAATCCAGAAACCCAACGATGTCGCTAACCATTTTCTGGCTTAACGGCTCACGTTCGAGAAAGTCGATGACCGGCTGGTCGATGCCTGTGTACTTTCGCAGGCTGGTGTCCCAATAGGGATTGGGAAGGCAGCGAACGTCGAACACGTAATCGGAATCAACGGGTACTCCGTGTTTGAAACCAAAAGATTGAACCAGCAGTGCTAACTCCTGATCTTTCCGGCCGGCCACCCGCTGCTTGACCATATCCCGCAGCTCGTACATGGACAGCCCTGTGGTGTTGACATACAGGTCGGCGAGCCGGGACAGCGGCTCCAGCAGGGTTTTCTCGTAGGATACCGCTTCAGGAAGCGAGGTTTTATCATCGCTGAGCGGGTGTTTGCGTCGGGTTGCATGAAAACGCTGAAGCAGGGTTTGCTCGTCGGCATCCAGAAAGATGATTTCCACATCGATGCCAGTGCTTTTGAGTTGGCTGTAAATCGCCTCAAAATTAGCCAGCTCGCCTGACAGGTTCCGCGCGTCAATGCTAACCGCCATTTTACGCAGGCGAGTGGCCGCCTCTTGAGCGGCTTCTTGCGTCAAAGGGAAGAGAAGCCCGATGGGGAGGTTGTCGATGCAGTAAAAACCCAAATCTTCCAGTACGTGCAGGGCGGTACTTTTACCCGAGCCTGAGCGGCCGCTGACGATAATCAGCTTCATAACAGTATTCCTCTCATGCTGCGCGCTTTTGCTGAACCCGTATCAATTCTGATTCGAAATCATGGCCTTGTGCAGGCTGTCGGTTTCCTGGCACTGGCGCAGCTTTTCGCAAAAAGAGCTTTCATTAAACTTTTCAGCGAGCTGACTGAGCAGCTCCAGGTGTTCGCTGGTTGCCTCTTTCGGCACGATCAAGGCAAACACAATATCAACCGGTTGGTTGTCGATGGAATCGAAGTCGACCGGTTCGGCCAATGTCATGAGTACGCCAATGACTCTGTCCAGTCCGTCGAGGCGGCAATGGGGGATTGCTATGCCTTCCCCTATACCGGTGCTGCCCAGACGTTCACGGGACACCAGGTTGTTGAAGATATCTGTATCGTTGAGACTTTCATCCTGTTGGTGAATGTATTCAGCGATAAACTCCAGTACGCGCTTTTTGCTTGACGCTGCAACACGGCACAGAGTCAGTTCTGGAGCCAGAATGTTGTCGATGGTCAGGGATGAATCGCTCATAGATCGACTTCATTTCCGTAAAAAAAAGGCTGCGGCCGGATGATACTCCTGCCGCAGCACGTTTTATTGAAACACCCGGTTCGGTTTCACGCTAAGAGGCGCGTTAACCGTTACCTTGCATCCGGGCAACTGTCTTTTCTTTATGTTTGAGGATCTGGCGGTCGAGCTTATCGACCAGGCCGTCGATGGCGGCGTACATATCCTCGTTTTCAGCCTTTGCGTGAATTTCGCCACCAATCACGTGGAGGGTAGCTTCGGCCATCTGGCGAACTTTCTCAACTTGCAGCGTCACCTGACAATTACTGATGTGGTCAAAGTGTCGCTCAAGCTTATCAAACTTGGTGGTTACGTAATCCTTTAGTGCGGGAGTCAGTTCTACATGATGGCCTGAAATGTTGAGTTGCATAGGCTTCTCCTGTTGTCATATAGCCGGCTTGTGCCGGACTGAGTGTCAGCACCTCTTGTGCTGACGAATCCTTAAACCAAACGTTTACGCTCGTTCGAAGGCGGGATGTGCATGGCTTCTCTGTACTTGGCTACCGTACGTCGGGCCACGTTGATCCCTTGTTCTCCTAGCATGGCTGCTATTTTGCTATCACTCAATGGCTTTTTTGGAGTTTCGTCCGCAATCAGTTTTTTGATCATCGCACGAATCGCCGTTGAGGAACATTCTCCACCCTCGGCAGTGCCCACGTGGCTGGAGAAAAAGTATTTAAGCTCAAAAATGCCCCGTGGTGTATGCATGTATTTTTGAGTGGTCACCCGCGATATGGTTGACTCGTGCATATCCACTGCTTGGGCGATGTCTGAAAGAATCAGTGGCTTCATGGCTTCATCGCCATGGTCCAGAAAACCCTGTTGGTATTCAACAATGCGCGTGGCTACCTTGAGCAGGGTTTCGTTTCGGCTCTGCAGGCTTTTGATGAACCATTTGGCCTCTTGCAACTGATCTCGCATGTAGGTGTTGTCAGCGCTGCTGTCTGCCCGCCTTATAAGCGAAGCATAGCTTGCGTTCACGCGAATGCGCGGCGCGATCTCGGGATTCAGCTCTACGCGCCAGCGACCTTCGTGTTTGCGCACGATGACATCCGGGATGACGTAGTCCGGTTCGGTGCGATCGATGCTGTCGCCGGGGGTGGGGTTCAGGCTGGTAATCAAGCCCAACACTTCTTTCAACTGGTCTTCTTTCAGGCGGCTGCGGCGAAGTAACTGAGCGTAGTCACGGTTGCCCAGCAGATGCAGGAACTGGGTGACCACGAGCTTGGCTTGGCGCAGCCAAGGGGTGTCTGGAGGCAGCTGGTTCAGTTGGATCATCAGGCAGTCTTGCAGATCCTGGGCAAATACCCCGGGCGGATCAAAATGCTGGAGCCTACGCAGCACCGCCTGAACTTCGTCGAGTTCCAGCGGATCGTCTTCCGAACCTTCGAATAAACCGGAGTGAATCTCTTCGATGGAAGACGTTAAGTACCCGCGGTCATCGACGGCATCCAGCAGAGCGTGAGCGATCGCCTGATCCCGTTCGCTGAGCGGTGTCAGGTTCAGTTGCCATTCCAGATGGTCGTGCAGGGTTTCGCTCGGTGAGTTCCGGGTTTCGAAATCCGAGTCGTGTTCGTCTTCACCCCGGCTGGCCGGAGCGGGCGCCGATTGATAAATGTCATCCCAGGCGGTATCGACAGGCAGATCGTCAGGAATGGTATCCGGCGCTTGGTCTTCCGCCGACCAGTCGGGAGCGGCTTCCGATTCGTCCCAATCCGAACTTTGCGAGTCGGTGTTTTGCTCTTCCTGAGCCGAATCTGTCTCGTGCTGGTCGTCGTGGCTGTTCTCTTGCTGGTCGTTTGAGTCCGCCTGATCGTCGTCCTCGGAGGTTTCCAGCATCGGGTTGGAATCGAGTGCTTGCTGGATTTCCTGCTGTAGATCCAAGGTGGAAAGCTGCAGTAGCCGAATGGCTTGTTGCAGCTGGGGGGTCATGGTTAGGCTTTGGCCCATTTTAAGCTGTAATGAAGCTTTCATAACCATGGCTCAATATCCATAACGTGCTTGTATCCTGATCAAAAGCATTGCTTGCAAATATAAAAAATTGTTGTGCGCTGGTAACTTACAGCGCGTGATCAACAATTTAAGCAAGTACCCTGCCGAGTTTACTTGCTCGCGTTCAGCAAAACAATCAGCCCGGCCTTCAGGTCTACGATTGTCTAAAGTCGGAACTCATCCCCGAGGTACACTTCCTTCACTTGTTGGTTGGCCAAAATAGCATCTGCGTTGCCTGAGGCAATGATGTGACCGCCTGAAACAATGTAGGCGTTTTCACAAATATCCAGGGTTTCGCGTACGTTGTGATCGGTGATGAGGACGCCGATGCCTTTGTCGCGAAGATGTCGGATGATGTGTTTGATGTCACTGACCGAAATGGGGTCAACGCCGGCAAAGGGTTCGTCGAGAAGGATGAACGCAGGTTCCATGGCCAATGCCCGGGCAATTTCTACCCGGCGGCGCTCCCCACCCGAGAGCGCCATGCCCACGCTGTCGCGAATGTGGGTGATATGAAATTCTTCCAATAGCTCTTCCAGCTTCGCCTCACGTTCCGATTTTGACAGCGCTTTGCGGGTTTCCAGAATGGCCATGATGTTGTCGCGCACGGTCAGTTTCCGAAACACCGATGCCTCCTGAGGCAGGTAACCGATGCCTTTTCGGGCGCGCCCGTGCATGGGCAGGGGAGTAATGTCGTTGTTGTCGATAGTGATGCGACCGTGGTCAGCGGGAACCAGTCCGACGATCATGTAAAAGCAGGTGGTTTTACCGGCACCGTTCGGGCCCAGCAAACCGACAATTTCACCCGAGCGAATCTCCAGAGAAACGTCCAGAACCACCTTTTTCTGTTTGTAGCTTTTGGCCAGATTACTGGCCCTGAGAACTGCCATCAGAACTTTCCTGTTATTGACCAGAGCTGCGGGGCTGAATCACCATCTCGACACGGCCCGAGTTTGTGCCCCCGGAGTCGCCGCCTTCTGCCGTAACCACCCGATTCACGGTGTCATAATGAATGATATCGCCACGGAATGTGCTGCCACCTTGTTCAATCAAGGCTTCTCGTTCGAAGGTTAACTGGTTGTCTTTGGCAGACCAGGTGATGTTCCGTGCTTCGGCATTAATAACCGCCGTTTGGTCTTGGGACGGCTGGCGGTAAACAGCGGGGGAGCCGCTCGCTTCTATGCGGCTCAGGCCTTGGGGGCTGCGATAAAGAACCACCCGTTCCGCGTCCAGTTTTACTTCCCCTTGCACCAACTCGACCGCGCCGGTGTAAACGGCTGTACCGGCACTGTCATCCAGTCGCGCAGAGTTGGCGCTGACTTTGATGGGCTCGTCGGAGTCCGGTGTGAAGGCAGCTGCCGGGTTGGCAAGAAGCGTGGCTGCCAGAATTAGCAGTAAAAAAAGTCGGTTACCTGATGGGATCATAATGCCCTTCCACTTGGGAATTGAGTTCCAGAATGCGGTCGTCCAGCCAGGCTTTCATGCCTGTCGCTTTGGTGGTTCCGTGTGGCTCGGTGATGGTCACCGGCTGGTCGGTGTACACGGTACCTTCGGTGTTGTTCAGGGTCAGTTCGTTGGTTTCAAACGTGGTGTCGGTGCCTTGAAACTGGCGACGAATCACCACGTTGCCGTTCAGATTTACCAACTCGTCATTTTGCAAAAGGCTACCTTGATCCGCTTCGATATTCCACGGTACCGGATCGCCTTCTCCGTGCAGGGTGGCGCGGGGCTGCTCCATGGCAGCGAGGTTGTTGCTTTCGAACTGTTCGATGCGAGGGCTGGTCATGCGGATTTTAGGGTTGCCCTGAGCATCCCAGGTCCGGTAATCGGCTTGAATGATAAAACCGTCCGGTTCGGCGGGGCCGCGCAATTTCTTAGCTTCATCCTGACTGCCGGGCGGCTCGTCGCTTTGCCACATGAGAAACAAGGTGGCTGCGATTGTGCCGCCTAAGGCCAGTGTCCGGGCCCAGGCTTTGCCTTTTCCGGGGCTGAACAGTCGGGCGATCACGGCTGGGTGCTCACATAGGGTTCGAGCGTTTCCGCAAGCCGGTCTTGCGACCAGAGGATCAGGTCGCAGGCTTCTCTCACTGCGCCGCTGCCCCCGGCCATCGTGGTGCAATAGTCCGCGTGTTGCCGCACCAGCCAGTATCCGTTCGGTACGGTGATGCCCAGGCCGGCGAATTGCAGGGCGGGGAGATCGGGCAGATCATCGCCCATGTAAGCGATTTGATCGGGCGTGATGTCCATATTGGCCACCAGTTCCTGTAGAGCAATCTTCTTGTCTTCTCGCCCTTGCATGAGGTGGGTGATGCCTAAATCGTTCATGCGTTTTTCGGTCAGCGGGGAGCGGCGGCCGGTGATCACGGCAACAGTGATGCCGGCGTTCATCAGTTGCTTCAGCCCCAGGCCATCCAGAATATTGAAGGTTTTAAGCTCGTCTCCGCTGGCGCTGAAGTAGAGCTTGCCGTCGCTCATAATGCCGTCCACATCAAAGGCAACAAGCTTGATGGCAGCGGCTTTGGTAAGGACATCGTCGGTCCAGTGCGGACTCAGGGGTGGGGTGAGTTCTGGCATCAGATCACCCCCGCCCGCAGCAAGTCGTGCATGTTGATGGCGCCCACCAGGTTACCTTCGGTATCGGTCACCGGCAGGGCATTAATTTTCAATTCTTCCATAATATTGAGCGCATCGGCCGCCAATTGATCGGCCTGAATGGTTTTTCCGTTACGCGTCATCACCTGATCGATGTTGGTTGTGTGTACATCAACGGATTTGTCGAGCGTTCGGCGCAGGTCGCCGTCGGTAAAGATGCCGGTTAATTCGCCAGCGTCGTTAATCACGGTGGTCATGCCCAGGCCTTTACGGGTTATCTCCAGAAGAGCGCCGCTGAGGGTGGTGGTTTCCAGTACCCGTGGCACCTTGTCGCCGGAGTGCATGATGTCGGAAACACGCAGCAAAAGGCGCCGGCCAAGGCGACCGCCGGGGTGGGAAAAAGCGAAATCTTCCGCGCTGAACCCGCGCGCTTCCAGCAGTGCAACGGCTAACGCATCGCCCATAACCAGGGTGGCGGTGGTGCTGGATGTGGGGGCCAGCCCAAGCGGGCAGGCTTCACTGGCAACGCTCACGTCGAGATTGGCTGCGGCTTCTTTCGCCAGCAACGAATCCGGATTACCCGTCATGCTGATCAGGGGCGCGCCCATTCTTCGAATTAAAGGTAGAATGGTGACAACTTCGCTGGTGCTGCCGCTGTTGGAAATGGCGATAACCACGTCCTGCGGGGTGATCATGCCGAGATCACCGTGGCTGGCTTCGCCCGGATGCACGAAAAATGACGGTGTGCCGGTGCTGGCCAATGTTGCGGCAATTTTATTTCCGATGTGACCAGACTTGCCCATGCCCGTCACCACAACACGGCCTTTGCAGGCCATGATGATGTCGCAAGCGCGGGTGAAATCGCCGTTGATACGGTGTTCAAGTGCTTCGATGGCATCCCGTTCAATCTGGATGGCCCGAACGGCGGAGTTGCGGTAATCCCGGGAACTTGAAGTGTTTGAATCTGTCATCTCGGCTGGCTTTACTCGGTCGGTCTGTGGACCCGGCCCGGTTATCGGGACGGACGACTATGGCGGAAAGTATATCACTGATACCCGGTAGGGCTGCCAATGTTCAGGGGATCTGAACGTTGCCATCAGTACATTTTAATAACCTGAGATTGAGGTCCGGCGACGCTTATCTTAATGTAGGCGCTCCTCGAAAAGGATCAATTATGGAGTCATCTGCATACATTTCGCTCAAGGATGTGGTGTTTTCCCGCTCCGGACGGCGCATTTTTGATGGTATTACCCTCGATATTCCGAAGGGTAAGATCACCGCCATTATGGGGCCTAGCGGTACCGGTAAGACCACGCTGCTTCGGGTTATTGGTGGGCAGCTAAAGCCGGACTCTGGCCAGGTTATCGTGGCAGGTCAAGAGGTTCCGAAGCTAAAGCGGAAGGCGTTATACCGTCTGCGCGAAAAGATGGGCATGCTCTTTCAGAGTGGCGCGTTGTTCACGGATATCAGTGTGTTCGAGAATGTGGCCTTTCCGCTGCGCGTGCACACCTCCCTGCCGGAAGACATGATTCGCGACATCGTTTTAATGAAGCTGGAAGCGGTCGGGTTGCGTGGCGCCCGCGATTTGATGCCTTCTGAGCTTTCGGGCGGCATGACTCGGCGTGTGGCGCTGGCACGAAGCATTGCGCTGGATCCCGAATTGATCATGTACGACGAGCCCTTTGCGGGGCAAGACCCAATCGCCATGGGCGTGCTGGTCAAGTTGATCCGGGATCTCAATAGCTCCATGGGGCTGACCAGCGTGCTGGTGTCCCACGATGTGCCGGAATCCCTGAGCATCTGCCACTATGCGTGCATCATTGCTGACGGCAAAGTGATTGGCACGGGCACACCGGACGAATTGCGCAATCACCCTTCTGAGCTCGTTCAGCAGTTCCTGAGCGGTCAGCCAGACGGCCCGGTACCCTTCCATTATCCGGCCAGTAATCCCGTTGATGACTTTGATATCAAGGGAGCGTCAATATGATGGATTACGTAGCGGGCTTCGGTCGAAGAAGTCTGGAAGTGGTGGGTTCTTTAGGGCGTGCGACTCAGTTTCTGTTTGGCGTTCTGGTTGGAGTGCCCAAGCCTGCAACCGGCTTTCCGCTTCTGATCAAACAGCTTTATTCCGTAGGTGTGCTTTCGCTGGCGATCGTTGTGGTTTCCGGCTTGTTCATAGGCATGGTATTGGCGTTGCAAGGCTATACCATTCTGAGCGACTACGGCTCCGAAGCCGCGATTGGTCAGATGATTGCACTAACCTTGGTTCGAGAGTTGGGGCCGGTGGTTACGGCGCTCTTGTTTGCCGGGCGTGCAGGGTCTGCGTTGACCGCGGAAATCGGGTTGATGAAAGCGACCGAACAATTGTCCAGTATGGAAATGATGGGCGTTGATCCTTTGCGCCGTGTCATAGCGCCCCGTCTGTGGGCCGGATTTATTGCGATGCCGATACTGGCGATGATCTTCTCCGTGGTCGGTATTTGGGGCGGCATGCTGGTTGGCGTGGATTGGCTGGGTGTTTTTGAAGGCTCGTTCTGGGGCAACATGCAGTCATCGGTCGATTTTGTGGACGATGTGCTGAACGGCGTTATTAAGAGTGTTGTGTTCGGCTTTGTGTGCGCTTGGATAGCCGTTTATCAAGGGTACGACTGTGTGCCCACGTCTGCAGGTATCAGTTCTGCGACGACCAAAACAGTTGTGTATTCATCACTGGCGGTACTCGGCCTGGATTTCGTGCTGACCGCTGTTATGTTTGGCGATTTCTAATAAGGATTTCAGGGCCCTGTTATGGTGCAAAGAACAACGGAAATAGTAGTAGGTTTTTTCATGATCGCCGGGTTGGCAGCTTTGCTGTTTTTGGCGCTTCAGGTGAGTGGTTTGTCGCCTAAATCGGCCGCTGCAACGTATACGGTATACGCTAACTTTAACGATGTCGGTGGACTAACGCCGCGCGGCAAAGTGTCGATGGCGGGTGTGACCGTCGGTTCGATTGAATCCATCAGTCTGGATAAGAACACGTTTCAGGCCAAGGTAACCATGGCCATTCGTTCGGATGTGGACACCATACCGGCAGACAGTGCCGCGGTAATTCGCACGTCAGGTTTGCTGGGTGAGCAGTACATCGATATTTCGATTGGTGGCGACATGGAGTCGTTGGGCGAGGGTGATACGTTTTACTCCACCCAGTCTGCAATGAATCTTGAAAGATTGATCAGCAACTTTGCCTCTGGCCGCTGATGCAAAACAAGACAGGAGATTAAAATGTTAATTTTCAAGCGAAAGCTGTTTGTTGTATTTGCGTTGTTGATGATGGTTGTTGGTCAGGCGTCGGCGGGTGTCGAAGAAGATCTGGAGCAATATGTCAGCGATAACACCCAAATGCTGGTTCAGAAACTGAACGCCGAGAAAGGCTTGTTTGAAAAGGATCCTGAAGCTTTTTACCAGAGCATGGACGACGCCTTGACGGATTTCGTGGATTTTCGTCGTATAGCGGCCCGGGTAATGGGGCGCTACGCTCGCCAAACAACCCGTGAGCAGCGCGACGAGTTTGTGGCCAAGTTCAAACGCAGTTTGTTTGATAGCTATGCCAAGGCGTTGGTGACTGCCGACGATTTCAGGATCGAGGTGCGTGAAGCGGAGATTCTGCCCCAGAACGAAAACCGGGCATCGGTGCAGTTGGTGGTGATTACCGCCTCGGGTAATCGTTACCCGGTGACTTACTCCATGTATAAAAACGACGACGGACGTTGGTTGATGGAAAACGTGATTGTTGAGGGTGTTAACATTGGCTTGGCGTTCCGGGACCGCTTTGCTCAGGAAATGGAAGAGAATCGCGGCCAGGTGCAGGTCGTCATTGATGGCTGGACCGATTCGGTGAAATCGTTGAACCTGGAAGAAGACGTTAACGCCTCATGAGTAACTCCCGCCCGGATGTGAGCCTTGACGGCTCTGTATTGAGCGTTGCCGGCGAGGTTGATGCGAGCAGTGTTCTTGAGCTCCGCAAACAGGGTGAGAAGCTTGTTAGCGGCGCTCAGGGCTCATTAACGGTTGATCTTGCCGGGCTGCAAACCGCCCATAGTGCGATACTTTCCATGCTGATGTGCTGGCAGCGGTTGGCGCAAACAAAACAGGTGTCGCTCGCGTTTGAAGGTGCCAGTGAACGCCTGCAGTCGCTGGCGGCTTTGAGTAATTTGGATGCCCATCTGCCGGGATTTTCCCCGCATAGCTGACCGCTGCCCGGGAATTGGTTACAATTCCGCTCCTGATTTTAATAAAGCTGAGGATTTTCTATGGACGCCGCCCAGGTT
>Ga0098062_1001142_pt1 | contig 10838 bp, 8 predicted proteins | sample 23_taG_FD_81592 | JGI IMG/M metagenome (GOLD analysis project Ga0098062, IMG submission 81592) | Marine viral communities from Cariaco Basin, Caribbean Sea - 23_WHOI_OMZ | ecosystem: Environmental > Aquatic > Marine > Oceanic | place: Caribbean Sea: Cariaco Basin | collected 2014-11-11 | reverse complement strand
TTGACCATCCACATGCTGCGGACAATGGTAAATATACCAATGACGGTCTTTTTTATGGTAGTAAACATGGGATTATTATCCTTATCAGCTTTACCCTAGTTCATCAGTGATGGCTAGTGATGACTACAACGTTGGGGAAAAGATCAAAATGACCGCAGCAGTAATCAACAGATTGATCAAGGTTACGGGCAGACATACTTTCCAGCCAAAGTTCATCACCTGATCATAACGCGGACGCATGAGTGAGCCTCGAGCCAAAACAAACATGGTCATAAAGAACAGCGTTTTAATCATGAACCAAAAAGCTGGTGGAATAAATGGAATATCTAAATTGAACGGCGCAAGCCAACCGCCAAAGAACAAGCAAGTCATCAAGGCAGAAATCAAGACAACGTTGACATACTCACCAATGAAGAACATACCAAACTTCATACCAGAATATTCGACATGATAACCTTCAGCCAGTTCTTGCTCTGCTTCTGGTTGGTCAAATGGATGTCTATGCGTAACAGCCACACCAGCCACTACAAAGGTCAAAAAGCCAAAGAACTGTGGAATGATATACCAGCCGTCTGCTTGCGCTTCAACAATGGCACGTAGGTTAAATGAACCTGTTAGCGCAACCACGCCCATCAACGACAAACCCAAAAACACTTCGTAACTGATTGTCTGTGCTGCTGAACGCAAACCACCAAGTAACGAGAATTTGTTAGCAGAGGCCCAACCACCGAACATCACGGCATAAACCGCAATACCAGCCATGGCAAAGAAAAACAAAATACCAATATCCCAATCAACCACGCCAAGCGTTGGCGAGATAGGAATAATGGCAAATGAGGCCAAGGCAGTAAACATGGCGACCGCAGGTGCCAAGGTGAACATAAACTTATCGGTAAAGTTTGGTATCCAATCTTCTTTAAAAAAGATTTTTAGCATATCGGCGACTAACTGCAACGAACCAAAAGGCCCAACACGGTTTGGACCATAACGATCTTGCCATAAGGCCAACATACGGCGCTCATAGATAATCATCATCGCGGCAACCAATACCACGACCAAAAAGATAACTAGTGATTGACCCACCAAAAACAGAATAGACCAAGTATCAAAGCTCATGCTATTGGCCAAAAAGCTTGGCACATCAGGGATAATACGGGTAACTTGCATATTACACCTCCTGTGTGGTGATCGGCGCTGCGTTTATTTGCGCTGTGTCATTATCATTAATCATATCGTTAGCCATGCTACCCATCATCGTTACTGGTGCATCCACTTTACGTACCGATGCTGGCATTGATGGGTGAATGATACTCACCTGCCCAACGGGGTAACCGATACAGCCTTCTGCCAAATAACCGACCAGCTGTACTGGCAAGGTAATTTGTTGCTTATTGATTTCAATCGCCAAGTAATCACCAGCAGCGATATTCCAGTCTTTGGCATCGTCTATACCGATACGCCATGCTGCAACGGGTAGTTGCTCTGCGACGATTGGGCTACGTGATGCCATCATTGAGCTGGCATAGATATTATGAATTGGTACCAGTTTCGCTTGGCCTTGCTGCAAGTCAGTTGTATTCGAAGACATCGCTTCTGGCGCCACATATTGACGAGTGGCTAGGCGCTCTAGCTGATCGAACAAACGCACACCTGGATCACCATTTTTCAGATGACCGCCGACTTTGTCTTGGTATTTGTTCCATGCTTGCGGTGAGTTCCAACCTGCCACATTGGCAAAAGGAATCATCGAGCTTGGCGTTTCTTTACCGCTATAACCTTCCATTGAGAACGTTAGACCGGTATCCAAATCTTTCGGCTGCATTGGCTCGTGCACTGAGATTGGCGCACGCATAGCAGTACGACCTGAATAACGACGCGGTTGACGCGCGATTTTCAGACCCGTTATACGGTAATCAGCATCAGGCGCAGCGCCTTTGATACCTGCAAGTTTAGGATGGGTGGCAATCAATGCATTGATAACATCATCTAGCTGCGTCCAGTCGACATCACGACCTTCAATGCTGCTATGCACAGCATGTATCCAGCGCCAGCCTTCTTTAATGCTGCTCATTGGATGGTAGTATTCGTTATCGTAAACTTGGAAAAAGCGCTGCGCACGACCTTCAGCCGATATCAATGTACCATCTGCTTCTGCAAAGCTAGCCGCTGGTAATACAATATCAACGTCTTTATGCCAATCAAGGAGCTGATGATCTAATGCAATGACCGTTTTATCAGTCAGTAGCTGCGTCAATTTATTGGCATCAATCGCATCTGTTAGCTGGTTTTCTGCAACCACAACCACATCGTAATCAGTGGCTAGCAGCTCTTCAACTGACTGACCGCCAAGCATACAAACGCCCATGCTATTGGCATCAGGAACCGTTAGATAGATACCTGCTTGTGCCTGATACTTGTTATTTACTTCTTTTAACTCAAGGTTTTCAGCAGGCTCACGCTCGACATCATCCTGCGCTTCTGTATTTACGCCTGTTTCAGGTTTGTTTGGCTTAGCAGATAAATCTTGGTCTTCTTCAGGCTGGTCATTAGCCGCTTTTGCTTGGGCTGCCTGTACTTTGGCATTATGTGCCTCGACCTGCTGCTGCTCAGTCGCTTTGATTGCTGCGCGTTTTTGGGTCAATGCTTGGGTAATCTGTGCTGCTGCTTCTATCAATGCGGTAGAGGACAAGCTACTACCCGATACAACTAACGGCTTATCAGCTTGAATCAAGTCATAAGCGATTTGCTGCGCCAATGCTTGCATACCGTCAGTTTCAGTACTTACATCAGCATCTTGTTCAGCTGCCTGTGGATCTGCTATGTCTGCTAAATCATCAGCGAAATTAGCAATTTCATCAGCGACTTTGAAACCAAGTTTGGTGATGTCTTCAGGGGTCGCCACTACGCTCACTTTACTGATATCTTCTAGCTTAGTTTGCGTTACATCGATGACATAGACTGGACTTAGCGCATCTTGAGCGATACGCTTAACAGGTTCAGCAAGCCAAGGCTGTGTTTGCAGCGCCGCCGCCATTTTTAGGCCTTCATTTTTTGCCGCTTGACGTACTGACAGTGCGACACGTGATGACGTTTGCGTGATGTCTTCACCTAATACCAAAACTGCATCATGCGTTTCGATATCGGTCATGCTAGGGTTATAAATGCCTTCAGTGCTGAGCACTTCGATACATTTATTGACCAGTGCTTGCTGCTGATGATTCAAACCTGTTGAGAAGTTATCAAACCCGACCAGATTTTTTAGCGCAAAGTTAGTCTCTAAACTGGCACGCGGAGAGCCAATCCCGATGACTTTTTTATCTTTGATACGCTTGATGGTTTCATCAAGTGCGTAGTCAATATTGATTTTGACATGCTTATCATTGATACGTTCAAGCGCTTGGGTTGGACGATCGTCACGATTGACATAGCCATAACCAAAGCGGCCACGGTCACATAAGAAATAGCGGTTTACTTCGCCGTTATAACGGTTTTCGATACGGCGCAATTCACCATAACGCTCGCCCGGTGAAATATTACAACCAGCCGAGCAACCATGACAGATGCTTGGCGCATACTGCATGTCCCATTTACGGTTATAACGTTCAGAATGCGTTTTATCGGTAAATACACCGGTTGGGCAGACTTCCGTTAAATTGCCTGAAAATTCGCTTTCAAACTGACCATCTTTATCACGGCCAAAGTAAACACGATTGTTTGAGCCATAAACGCCTAAATCTTCGCCGCCCGCGTAGTCTTTATAAAAACGTACACAACGATAGCAAGCGATACAACGGTTCATCTCATGTGCGATGAATGGACCAAGCTCTTGGTTATGGTGCGTGCGTTTGGTAAAGCGATAGCGACGACGGCTATGACCTGACATATAGGTCATGTCCTGCAAATGACAATGTCCACCCTCTTCACAGGTTGGACAGTCATGTGGATGGTTAGTCATGAGTAGCTCAACCATCGACTTGCGGAATGCTTTGGCTTCATCGTCAGTCACAGAGATGTACATGTCATCGCCAGGAGCGACCATACATGACATCACGAGGCGACCACGACCTGCTTCCATATCTTCTTTATTTTGGAATTGCTTGACCGCACACTGACGGCACGAGCCTACTGAGCCAAGGGCTGGATGATAACAAAAATACGGCACATCAATGCCGAGTGATAAGCAGGCTTGTAGCAAGTTATCTGCGCTATCTACTTCGACAGTGGTTCCATCAATATGTATGACTGCCATGCCGCTCTCCTTATTTCACTACTGGCTGTTGGTTGGCTGCAGCATCAATAACATCGACACCAACCGCCTGCGCGATTTTTTGATCAAACTCTGGACGGAAATATTTAATCGCACTCATTAGTGGTTCCATCGCACCTGGGGCATGCGCACAGAATGTTTTACCAATCCATAAGTCACGCGTCAGGCCTTCTAGTTTTTCTACATCGCCCACTTGCCCTTCACCATCATTGATGGCGGTAAGCAGCTTGACACCCCACGGTAGACCATCACGGCATGGTGTACACCAACCGCACGACTCGCGCTGAAAGAAAATCTCAAGGTTACGCAGTAATGGCACCATGTCTTGTGATTCATCGACGACCATAATGAGACCAGTACCCATACGGCTACCCGCATTTTGAATGGTGTCAAAATCCACGACTACATCCAAATGCTCTGCGGTCAAAAAGTCAGTCGAGGCGCCGCCCGGTAGCCATGCTTTGAGCGTTTTACCATCTTTCATACCACCCGCTAAATCTTCAATGATTTCGCGAGCTGTATAACCAAACGGTAATTCCCAAAGGCCTGGATCATTAACTAAACCTGAGCAGCCGAATAGTTTGGTGCCTGGCGTTTTACTTTTGCCTTTAATTTCAGATAACGACTGGTACCATTCAACGCCATGATTCAAAATCGCTGGCATATTACACAGGGTCTCAACGTTGTTAACAACGGTTGGACGACCCCATGCACCAGAAATTTGTGGAAACGGCGGCTTGGTACGTGGGTTAGCACGGCGGCCTTCTAGACAATTAATTAGCGCTGTTTCTTCACCGCAGATATAACGTCCAGCGCCCGTATGCACGTGCAGATTAAAACTAAAATCCGAACCTAAAATGTTTTTGCCCATGAGATTGTTAGCCAAGCACTCTTCGATAGCAGCGACCAAACGTTCAGCGGCCAAGATATACTCACCGCGGATAAAGATATAACCGTCGGTGGCGCCAATCGCATGAGCGGTAATTAGCATACCTTCGATTAGCTGAAACGGTAGACGCTCCATGAGCAAACGGTCTTTAAACGTGCCTGGCTCCATTTCATCAGCGTTACAGATAAGATAACGCGGCAAACCATCCGGTGGCGACATAAACGACCATTTAAGACCAGCGTTAAAACCTGCACCGCCGCGACCTCGAACATTGGCCGCTTTAATCATATTGCCGACGTCTTTAGGCGATTTGGATAGCGCTTCTTTTAGACCCGCAAAGCCTTTTAGAGATTCATAAGTAGCTAAATCAAGCACCGCATCGTGATGGGCCAAACGCCAGGTCAAAGGCTTGGTTTCGCTAGTGGCTGTCGCTTTATCACCATAGATTGGAACACGCTGTGCATTTAGCTGGCTTGGCGCTTGGCCTTGACCGCGACGAGCAATTTGCTCTGAAATCGTTAAACTCATGCGTATAGCTCCAATAATTGCGCGACCTCAGATGGCTGGACAGGGCCGTAAGTATCTTCATCAATCAGTACCGCTGGCCCCTTATCACAGTTGCCCAAGCAGCAAATTGGCAATAGGGTAAAACGTCCATCAGCAGTGGTTTGACCGTACTCTATACCCAGCTGCAATCTAATCTCAGCTGACAGCGCCTCATAACCTGTCAAATAACAAGCTACTGAGTCACAGATGAGAATCACATGGCGACCGACAGGCTGGCGATAAATACGGTTAAAGAAAGTCGCAACCCCATCCATGTCTGACATCGGGATGTCTAGGATATTGGCAATGGCATTTGCTTGCGCATCATCGACCCAGCCGTTACGCTTTTGCACGATTTTTAGCGCATCTAGCGAGGCGGCACGCGCCTGTGGGTAATGGTGCATAAACTCATGAATGGCAGCAATTTCATCACTAGTGAGAATGCTTTCCACATCTACTTTTGGCATTTTGTCGGAAACAATTTTCATAATCTTCTGTCTTTCCTCACTCATCCTGCTCTATCACAAGCCAATATCAGTATGATTAAAACTGTGGTTATATTGGCGAATGACAGCATTTTGGTGTGCCATCAGGCAATAATATATTGATGAACAAATACTTTTGAAGCAGCGGCTCTAACGATCACAATCCGCCATCACAATATCAATCGATGCCAAATACATAATGGCATCAGAAACCAGCGAGCCATTAATAACCGATGGCATCTGCTGTAAATGCGCAAATGTCGGCGTACGGATACGGGTACGATAGCTCATCGTCGCCTTATCTGAGGTGATGTAATAGCTGTTGAGACCTTTGGTTGCTTCTACAATCGTCGTACACTCGCCCGCTGGCATCACAGGACCCCAAGATACTGAGATAAAGTGATTAATAAGCGTTTCGATATCATTTAATGTACGGTCTTTTGGCGGTGGTACAGCCAGTGGATGATCCGCTTTATAAGGGCCTTGTGGCATATTGTCCATACATTGACGAATGATACGCAATGACTGACGCATCTCTTCAACTTTGACCATACAGCGATCATAAGCATCACCGTTGTAGCCAACTGGCACTTCAAAATCGTAATTCTCATAGCCCATATATGGACGCGCTTTACGCAGGTCGAAGTCAACGCCTGTCGCGCGTAGACCAGCGCCAGTTACGCCCCAAGCAAGTGCTTGCTTGGCATTGTACTGAGCAACACCTTGGGTACGGCCTTTGAGTACGCTGTTTTGCAATGCCGCTTTGACATATTCGTCCAAGCGTTTTGGCATCCAATCTAAGAACTCACGCACCAAACGCTGCCAACCACGTGGCAGATCAGCAGCCGTACCACCGATACGGAACCAAGCAGGATGCATACGATAGCCAGTCACGGCTTCGATCACGTCATAGGCTTTTTGGCGATCGGTAAACATATAGAATACAGGGGTCATACCGCCCGCATCCTGAATGAACGTACCGACGAATAGTAAGTTATTGGTGATACGGAAAAACTCACTCATCATTACGCGAATGGTTTCAGCACGTGGTGGAATGGTGATTCCTGCAAGCTTTTCGACCGACATGATGTATGGCAGTTCATTCATTACACCGCCGAGATAATCAATACGGTCGGTATAAGGAATAAATGAATGCCAAGTTTGGCGCTCAGCCATCTTTTCTGCGCCGCGATGGTGATAGCCGATATCAGGGATACAATCGACGACTTCTTCGCCATCAAGCTGTAGCACCAAACGGAATGCACCGTGAGCAGAGGGATGGTTAGGACCAATGTTCAAGAACATAAAGTCTTCATCACGACCTGAACGCTTCATGCCCCACTCTTCTGGGACGAAACGCAGGTTTTCTTGCTCGTATTGTTGCTTAGCAGTATTCAGAAAGTACGGGGTAAATTCCGTCGCACGCGCATGATACTCTTTACGCAGTGGATGACCTTCCCAGTATTTTGGTAATAAAATACGGGTCAAATGCGGATGGCCCGTAAAGACAATACCGAACATGTCCCATACTTCACGCTCATACCAGTTGGCGTTTGGCCAAATATTGGTGGCGCTCGGTACATTGACATCATCTTCGCTCAGCGCGACCTTGATACGTACATCACTATTGCGCTCAAGCGACATCAAGTGATAAAACACCGTAAAGTCACTGTCAGGCAAACCCGCGCGATGCTGGCGTAAACGCTCATCTATCGCTGACAAGTCAAATAGCATGACGTAAGGTTTAGGCAGTTTGCGCAAGAATAAGAGAATGTCTAATAAATCAGCACGCGCCACCCAAACCGTTGGAATCTCATCCACAGTCTGCTGCACGACAAATTTACCAGCATACTTTTGCTCCAGCTCTGTGATGACTGCTGGGACGGGCTTGATCTTAGGATCTATGTTTTCGACTACCGTGACCATGAATGATGTATTCCTTCATTAATCATAACTGAACTATGTTAGTCATAACCGAACTATGTCAACCATAACTGAGCTATGTTAATCATAACCGAACTATGATAAGCGCATAAAATATTGAAACTGTTGCTATAAGTCTAAATGCTGTTTGAAACTTAAATACTATCTGGGCTGCGCAAGTTTTTGACAGCGATACGATCTGCCTGCTTACGGTCACGCTCAGGCGTCATTTGCGGCTGATAGATACCCTGCTCATTGACATGGATACCCAGCGGACGACGCTCTTTAGTAATAGATTCTTGTAACAACATTAAACCCTGAATAAGCGCTTCTGGACGCGGCGGACAACCTGGCACATACACATCAACAGGGATAATCTTATCGACGCCTTGTACCACAGAATAAATATCGTACATGCCGCCCGAGTTGGCACAGGCACCCATAGAGATAACCCATTTTGGCTCAAGCATTTGCTCGTACAGGCGCTGTATGACAGGAGCCATCTTAACGAAGCAAGTACCAGCGACGATCATGACATCCGCTTGACGAGGCGAGGCACGAATAACCTCTGCCCCAAAACGTGACAAATCATGAACGGCGGTTAAGGTAGTAGCGTATTCAACATAACAGCAAGAAGTACCAAAGTTAAATGGCCACAGTGAGTTCTTACGCCCCCAGTTTGCTGTTGAATGAACGAGGTCTTCGAGACGACCCATAAAGACGTTTTTATTCACTTCATCTTCGATAGGATCATTGACCGTTTGACTGGTCTGTGCAGGATAGGTATCTGCATCGGGGTTGGCTTTTGTTAATGTGTATTTCATAACATACAACCTTCATATTAGGCTTGGCGTGGCAATCATCTTGCTCGCGCTGTCGCCATAATTTTATTATTAATAAGTGGCTAATCATCAGCGATCATTAATACAAACAGAACTGACGCCTTCATGCTTTTCTGCTCGTCTTTGCAAACGCTATAAGCTGAGCATCAACTGCTATTAACGTTCAGTTTTATCCTGCTGAGCAGACGTCGCAAAATCCACAGAAGTAACGTTACCCGTGGTATTAATATGATCGATGTTTTGTAGATGACGACGATTGGTCTCAATATTGTTTGAGACATTGATTTGACCGGATGACTGCGCGGGTACTTTACCTGTCGGATCGACCATTAGCTCATGAGCACCATCAAACTTGGTAATGTCTGCCAAATTAAAGCCTGCAGGCGCCGCATATAAGCGTGCTTTTTTGCGTAGCTTGTCAGCAGGTGCCCAGTTCATCGCACCCAAGCTCAGCTCATAAATCAAACCGATAATCAGAATAGTGATAAACGTGCCAGCGGCGGCAAAGCCAAGCCAACCCGCCTCTCGTACTGACACAGCATAAGCGTAGAGATATAGCGCCTCTAAATCAAAAATCACAAAGAAGATTGCGACCAAATAAAATTTGGCAGACAAACGAATACGGGCGTTGCCAGATCCGACAACACCCGCTTCAAATACTTCTTCCTTTTGTGAGCCTTGAGAGCGACCGCCAAGTAAGCGCGGTACGACCAGCATAAAGACAACTAGCCCAATGGCGGCTAAGATAAAAGCAATGGCTGACCAATTAAAAGCAGACATGATAATACGTGCTCCTCACCCAATCGAGTGTTAGACACAGCGCAAGCACTGACCCACTCAGGCCGTGTTGCGACAGGTATAACGCAGACGAAAACACAAAGTGACTTTATTTAAGTAATTGTCACTGCACTTCAGCAACTGTCACTGTGTTTAAGTAACTGTCATTGAGTCACATGTTAGGTATTTTGCTGGTAACAACCAATTATCAAGCTTATTGACGACGATGTCAGACGTGACCAACTGTAGAGATTCCGGTATGCGCGCGGATAAAGGCTGGTCGCCCAACGCATCTTCTAACAACGTAAGATCAACGTATTAAATCAATATCATATCTGACTGCTTACTTAATTGATTTAATAGCTCATTACACGTGGTCAACAATGACGTGACAACTGGCATAAATTATTTACGTACTATACGCATATCAGTGCCTAAAAGCTAGTTTTTAACTGTATTGAACGGTCATTTTCTATGAAACAAAATGTGTTTTTTTTACTATGAATTATGATATAGACCTTACCTTATATTAACCCCAAATCCGTACTTTTGGCTATGAGCAAACACTGCCACGACGTTTAGCAGAAATCAAGTGTCCGAATACCCCACTTTCATCACCCAAGTCCTCCCCCAAAGTGAGCATTTTTGCTTTATAATGACCCACCAGATTTTTATGATATGCCATCATCAAACCTTAAATTCTATTATTCTTATAATAAAGATTATTAAAATATCGCGACGATACGAATGTTGATTATGCGCGCTGCGTTTATCTATCTTTGTCATATCAGCGCTACCCTCTTTTTTGCTTTTGTCTTACAGGTCACGTTATGAGTCAACTCAATCCCAAACAATCCGAGGCCATGCTCTACGTATCTGGTCCATTACTTGTACTTGCAGGTGCTGGCTCCGGCAAGACTTCTGTGATTACGCGTAAGATTGCTTACCTAATCCAAGAATGCGACATGCCAGCTGAGCGCATCACCGCCGTAACCTTTACCAATAAAGCGGCACGTGAGATGAAAGCGCGGGTAAGCAAACTGCTACCAAGCGAAAAAATGCGCGGGTTAACGGTATCGACCTTTCACCAATTTGGTTTACAGTTTTTG
>Ga0098062_1001135_pt1 | contig 10896 bp, 8 predicted proteins | sample 23_taG_FD_81592 | JGI IMG/M metagenome (GOLD analysis project Ga0098062, IMG submission 81592) | Marine viral communities from Cariaco Basin, Caribbean Sea - 23_WHOI_OMZ | ecosystem: Environmental > Aquatic > Marine > Oceanic | place: Caribbean Sea: Cariaco Basin | collected 2014-11-11 | reverse complement strand
ATCTCCTCGGACTGTTCATCCTTCTGCACGGCAAGATCACGACACTCCTGCGCGAGCTTGGGAACCCCTTCCTTCTGAACCCCCGTCTCGCGGGCGTCCTCCTGCTCATTGGTCTGATCACCCGACTGCTTGTCCAGATTGGGCTGATCACTCTTCTTGTCCTGTGCCATTGCCCCGCCACCGAACAGCAGCGCACCGAGCGCCAATCCCAGACCGGCGTTCTTCATCCTTTTCATCGACATTGCACCTCTCCCTGTTGTGCCGTTTGCCCACGCAGTATAGGAGAAGGCCACAGCCTGCAAGGTTACGTTTTGCAATGAATGCTCAGCCCCACAGCCGGCGGGTGGCGATGGCAGCCCCTTCGCTCAGCGCCTTGAGCTTGGCCCAGGCCACGTCCTGCGCGACGAACTCGTAGCTCGCGAAGGTGCCGAAGCCGCAGTCGGTGCCTGCCACCACGCGCTCGCGGTCGCCGATGGCCTCCACCGACGCGCAGATGCGGTTGGCGACGACCTCCGGGTGCTCGAGATAGTTGGTGGTGACATCGATCACGCCCGGCATCAGCAGCATGTGATCCGGCAGCGGATGCGTCTTGAACGAGACGGTCTCGTGCTCGTGACGGGGGTTGCCCAGCGGAATGCTCAGCGCACCGACCTTGGCCTGGTAGAGGATCGGCAGCAGGTCCGCCACCGGCACGTCGTCCTGGTGCGGCCCTTGCCAATTGCCCCAGCAGACGTGCAGCCGCACTTTGTTCGCGGGAATGTTCTCCAGCGCCAGATTGATCGCCTCGACGTGCAATTCCACCCGTTCGAGAAAGGTGCCAAGATCGGCATCGCCAAACATGATGACTCGTTCCATGGCGAGATCCGGCGCATCCAGCTGCAGAATGTGCCCGGCTGCGACGATGGCCTCGTACTCCTGCTTCATTTCCCGCGCCACCGCCAGCACGTACTCGCGATCGGTGAGATAGTCGGGGTTGTTCTCCGCCCGCAGCATGGTCGTGGTCACGACGCCAGGAGACGCGGCGGTCATGAAGGTTTCCAGCGGTCGAGGACGGTTGACGAGCGCGGCATCGAACGACGCGAGCTCCGCCTTGACCCCGGCCAGAGTCGGGTCGTACTGGACGGCACGCTGGGCCAGCGGCGTGTTCCAGACCTTGGCGAGATCCTCCGAGACTCCGATCTGACGCGCCATGTGCTCGGCGTAGCCGGGGAAGCGCTGGATATCCAGCGTCGGCTTGCGCCGCCCTTCCCCGCCGAAGCCGGTCATGCGTTCGGTGACGTAGGTCGAGAAGCCGACCCGCGGCGCCTCGCCGTTGTTGATGCTGTCGAGCCCCGCCTCGAACTGTGCGGCGATCACCCCGTCCAGGCAGCGGGCGACCTCGCTATCGAAAGCCGCGGTGTCCACCGGCTTCCCCTGCTCGCGCATGACCAGCAGCTTCGATAGTTCAAGCGTTCGCGGCAGGCTGCCGGTATGCGTGGTGATGATGCGATCGCGACTGGTCTTCATGATCTTTCCTTGGCGTTGTTGGCCGGTTCGAAGGCGGCGAGAGGGTCGGCGGGCGCAGCGCCGCCGAAAACACAGGCCGCCAAGGATACCCAAGCGGCGATGGAGATAGGCGCATGACGGCATGAAAGTTATGCAGCCGCTCCATGAAATGGATTCATGAAAAGACGAGAAACGAATTCGTTAAAAGACGAGAAAAAGCGGTACGCGCGATGAAAAACGCCCCGAGGTCGAAACCTCGAGGCGTTCGTACGGCTAGCGTCGATGCGAAACGGCATCGATCGCCCGGGGCCGGTTCAGTCGTCCAGCGCTTCGGGCAGGTCGGTGACTGCTCCCTTGGACGCCGAACTGACCGTACGCGCATATTTAGCCAGCGTGCCACGGGTGTAGCGCGGTGCCGGACGCTTCCAGGCCGCGCGGCGACGCTCCATCTCGGCGTCGTCGATGTGCAGCGTCATCACGTCGTTCTCGGCGTCAATGGTGATCTCGTCGCCATCCTCGATCAGCCCGATCGGGCCACCGACGAAGGCTTCCGGCGTGATGTGGCCGACCACGAAGCCGTGGCTGCCGCCGGAGAAGCGACCGTCGGTGATCAACGCCACCTTGTCGCCCAGACCGCGGCCCATGATCGCCGAGGTCGGCGTCAGCATCTCGCGCATGCCGGGGCCGCCCTTCGGCCCTTCGTAACGAATGACCACGACATCGCCGGCGACCACGGTCAAATCGTTGATCCGCGCCTGCGCTTCCTCTTCGGAATTGAATACCCGAGCGCGGCCGGTGAAGCGGGTGCCTTCCTTGCCGGTGATCTTCGCCACCGCCCCTTCCGGCGCCAGATTGCCGTAGAGAATGCGCAGGTGGCTGGTCGCCTTGACCGGCTTGTCCAGCGGCTTGATGATCTGCTGATCGACCGGATACGGCTTCACGTCCGCCAGGTTCTCGGCCAGCGTCTTGCCGGTAACGGTGATGCAGTCGCCATGCAGCATGCCGGCATCGAGCAGGATCTTCATCAGCGGCTGGATACCGCCGATCGCCACCAGCTCGCTCATCATGTAGTGGCCGCTGGGGCGCACGTCCGCCAGTACCGGAACGCGCTTGCCGATCTCGGTGAAGTCATCGAGGGAGAGCTCGACACCGACGGTATTGGCGATCGCCAGCAGGTGCAGCACGGCATTGGTGGAACCGCCGAGGGCGATGACCACGGTGATGGCGTTCTCGAACGCCTTGCGGGTCATGATGTCGGACGGCTTCAGGTCCAGCTCGAGCAGCTTGAGCACGGCCTCGCCGGCGGCGCGGCAATCGTCGTGCTTGGTCTGCGAGACGGCTTCCTGGGCCGAGGAGTTGGGCAGGCTCATTCCCATCGCCTCGATCGCCGAAGCCATGGTGTTGGCGGTGTACATGCCACCGCAGGAGCCTGGCCCGGGGATCGCGGTCTCCTCGATCTGCTTGACCTCGATCAGCGACTTGTTGCCCTGGGAGTAGGCGCCCATCGCCTCGAACACCGAGACGATATCGGTGTGGCCGGCGCCGGGCTGGATGGTGCCGCCATAGACGAAGATGCCGGGGCGGTCGAGGCGCGCCAGGCCGATCATGCAGCCGGGCATGTTCTTGTCGCAGCCGCCGATGGCGACCACGCCGTCGAATCCTTCGCAGCCGGCTACCGCCTCGATGGAATCGGCGATGATCTCGCGCGAGGCCATGGAGTACTTCATGCCCTCGGTGCCGTTGGCGATGCCATCGGAAATGGTGATGGTGTTGAAGATCACGCCCTTGCCGCCAGCGGCATCGGCGCCGTCGCTGGCCGCTTCCGCCAGGACGTTGATATGGCTATTGCACGGGGTGACGCGGCTCCAGGTCGAAGCGATACCGACCTGAGGCTTCTTGAAATCTTCATCGGTGAAACCGACGGCGCGCAGCATCGCGCGACTGGCGGCCTTGCCGGGACCATCGACCACCTTGGCGGAATGGCGACGACGGTGATCCGTATTGTCGGGAAAATTGTCGTCCGGGAAATCCTGGCTCATCAAGCACTCCTCATTTTCGTCTGTTCGCCGCGGGGGCAGTCTGGCTGCCACATCGGGCAGAGGTTGAGCGACACAGGCCGGCTGGATGATGCAGCGAAAGGTGACGGTCGGCTTGTGTCGTGGTGTCACGGTCAGATGACAATGCACGGACACGGCGGCTCTCGTGAAGCGAATCGGCCACGTCCGATACAGAAAGGGTGGCCCATTGTAGCGGCCCGAAGCGCGCACGGACATCCGACCATGGCGGAAATCGGCCATCTCCTGCGCGCGACCGTCTATGCAATACTGGCGGGCGCCCTGTGCCACCGTTCCCCACCGCAACCCGAGCGAGCCTGCCATGTTCGACTTCAAGGAAATCGAAGCCTTCGTCTGGATCGTACGACTGGGATCGTTCCGCCTCGCCGCACAGCACCTGCACTTGACCCAGCCTTCCATCTCGGATCGTATCGCCCGGCTCGAGGACTTCGTAGGCGGGCCGTTGCTGGATCGCGCCCAGCGCCCGATCCAGCCCACGCCGAAGGGTCGACAGTTCTACCGCCACGCTCAGCACATGCTGGAGACGCGCCAGGAAGCGATGGCGATGCTCGAGGCCAACAACCCTTTCCAGGGTGTGCTGCGCCTCGGCGTGGTCGAGACCATCGCTCACAGCTGGTTGCCGGCGTTCATTGCCGAGCTCGCCAACCGCTTTCCCGACATGACGCTTCAGCTCGAGGTGGATGGCACGCCGGGGCTCGCCAACCGCCTGCTCAACCGCCAGATCGACATGGCCTTCACGCTGGGGCCGGTCGACGCCCAGGACATACTCAGTCGCCCGCTGTGCCACTACCCGACCGGCTTGATCGTCAACCCGTGCCTGGCGTTCGATCCCGACACCTTTTCACTGGCAGCATTGGAACGCAGCGGCACGCCGCTGATCACCTTCGCCAGCGACAGCCGCCCCTATCGGGAGCTGCAGTCTCTGTTGCATCAGCAGCGCCTGGAACGGATCAAACTGCACTGTTCCGGCTCGGTCTGGACCATCGTGCGCCTGGCGCTGGATGGTATTGGCGTCGGTGCCATCCCGCCCCGCATCGTCGAGCAGGAGATCGCCCGCGGCGAGCTCGTCACACTGCCCTGCGATCTGCCACGACTGGACTTTGCTGCCTCCTGGCCACAGCACATCGACAAGGCACTGGCCGATGGCGTCATCGACCTGGCGATCGAACTCGGTCAACGTGACCAGCGCGAGCACGCTTGACGCTGAAAAGGCGTTGCCGATGGGTCTCATGTTGGAGGGCTTTGTCGATGAACCTGACGTTGAAAGGTTTTACCGATGAATAAGAATCATAAAAATCGATTGGATTGATGCGTCGTGAACCCATAGCGTTGATGCCATCAGGCGGCGTCCGGCCCTGTCGGCCAAAGCTGCCACGACAATGACAACCAGGATCGACAAGATGCTCTCTCTCGACGCCACCGTCTCTCCGGCCGATGCGCGCGCCGCCATCCGCCGCGGCGACTGGCCCAACACGACCACCGGTATCGCCAATGGCTACGCCCAGGCCAATCTGGTCATCATCCCCGAGGCCTACGCCAGCGACTTCCTGCGTTTCTGCATGGCCAATCGCGAGGCCTGTCCGGTCCTCGACGTCAGCGAACCGGGCAGCTTCCATCCGCAGGCACTGGGAGACGCGATCGACCTGCGCACCGACGTACCCCGCTACCGCGTCTACGAACATGGCGAGTTGGTCGCAGAGCCCGAAGATCTCACCTCACGCTGGCGCGACGACTTGGTTACCTTCTCGATCGGCTGCTCGTTCTCGTTCGAGGAACCCTTGATTGCCGAAGGCGTGCCGGTGCGACACATGGATGCCCGAACCATCGTGCCGATGTATCGCACCAATATCCCGCTGGTGCCAGCCGGCCCGTTTCACGGTCAGTACGTCGTCTCCATGCGCGCCATGTCGCCGGCCGACGCCATCCGAGCCGTACAGATTACTACCGACATGCCTAGCGTTCATGGTGCGCCTCTGCATCTGGCTCGTCCCGAGCTGATCGGCATCGACGATATCGGCAAGCCCGACTTCGGCGATGCGCCGGTAATGGAGGATGACGACATCCCGGTATTCTGGGCCTGTGGCGTCACCCCACAGATCGCGTTGATGAATGCGAAGCTGCCCTTCGCCATGGCTCACGCGCCAGGACACATGCTCATTACCGATATCCCCAACTATCGCCTGAAGTACCGCTAGTAATACCGGGCAACACGACTGGAGCTGGAAAAGCACTGCAGGAATTGGAAGCCCCGATAAGCGGGAAGTACTGCCAAACGAGAAATGCTACTCGTATAACAAACTCAACAAGCGAGACTCTCATGAAAAAGACTCTGATTGGCCTCACCCTCACCGCGCTGACCTCCGGGATCGCCCAGAGTGCGATTGCCGAAACCAGTCTCAACGTGGTCGGCACCTGGAGCGCTGTCTCCCTGCATAAAAACTTCGAAGCGCCGTTCTGGACCCAGAGGCTTCCCGAGGCAAGCGACGGCCAGATTCAGGTGCAAATGACCACCTTCGATCAAATGGGCATCGAAGGCAGCGATGTCTTCAATTACCTGAAGAACGGGCTTTTCAATATTGGTATGACCTTCTCCGACTATGTCGGCGGTGAAGCACCGGCATTGGAAGGCCTCGATCTGCCGATGATGACCACCGATCCCGATAAGGCGCGCGAAGTTAGCGAAGCGTTCATGCCGATCGCCGAAAAAACAATGCAATCTCAATACAACGCCCATGTGCTGGCGATTGCCCCCAATACCCCGCAGGTGGTGTTCTGCAACACACCGATCAAGAATCTCGGCGATCTGCAGGGCAAAAAAGTTCGTGCCAGCGGCCGGACCACGGCGGAATTTCTCTCGGCGATCGGAGCTCAAAGCACAGTCATGGCGTTCAACGAAGTGCCGGGCTCGCTCGAGCGAGGCGTCATCGACTGTGCCGTGACCGGCTCGCTCTCCGGCTACAACTCTGGCTGGCAAGATGTCGCCGATTATCTGTTGCCGCTACCGATCGGCGGCTGGGACACCGTCATTACCGCGGTCAGCAACGATACCTGGAGCTCGCTCGACGATGAGACCAAGCAAACCATCGAAGACCAGATCGAACCTGGTTTCGTCGATCCGGTCTGGAACAATCTGGCCAAGGACGAACAGCAGGGCATTGCCTGCCTGACAGGTAGCGGCGATTGCGAACATGGCGAGCCGGGCGATATGAACCTGGTCGAGGTGACCGATGCCGACCGCGAGCGCGCCCACCAGGCGCTGGTCGATGCGGTGCTGCCGAGCTGGGCATCGCGCATCGACGACGAGACGATCTCGCTGTGGAACGAGAACGTCGCACCGCTGGTCGCGCTTCCCATCGTCAAGTGACCCGCATCACCTAAATCCCGCTTCATTCCGGCCGGCGCCAGCGCGCGTCGGCCGCGCCGAGATGTAGGTATCCAACATGCTCTCTCTCGTTTCGCTGGTCGACGCGCTCGTGCGCGCGGTGCGTCAGATCTCCCGCTGGGCCGCTCGCCTCATCGGACTTCTACTGCTTGCCGTGGTGGCGTTGGTCATTATCGAGGTCGTCAGCCGTAAACTGCTGGGCCACTCTTTCGAGGGCGTGCAGGAGTACGCCGGCTACGTGCTGGCCATCCTATCCTCCTGGGGGCTTTCGCATACTCTGACCGAACGCGCCCACATCCGCATCGATGTCGGCTACTCCCGCTTGCCGATTGCAGCCCGTGCCGCGCTCGATCTGCTCTCGATTCTCGCCGTCAATCTGGTCGGCTGGATGATCGTCATCCACGCCTGGCCGGTGTTCTCGGATTCACTTTCCAACCACACCACGGCGAACACGCCGCTGTCGACGCCGCTATGGATTCCACAGCTGGTCTGGGTGCTCGGCTACACCTGGTTCGCGCTCTCTGCGGTCATGCTCGCGATACGCGCACTGCTGGCGGCAACGCAGGGCGACAGTGCCACGATCCATACACTGATCGGCATGGGCCATGATGCCGACCCGCTCGAGGCCAACGAGCGCGACAACGCCACGGCAGGAGGAAAATCCTGATGCTTGCCTATCTTTCCATCGGAATTCTGGCGCTGCTGTTGACCGGCATTCCGGTCGCCATCGCGCTGTTCCTGCTCGCCTTCGGCGTCGACCAGTTCTTCTCGTTCTTCCCGTTGACCAAGGCGTTGGGTCAAAACCTGTGGTCCGCCGCGGACTCGTTTCTGCTGATCGCGATCCCACTGTTCGTGCTGATGGGCGAGATCATCGTGCGTGCGGGGATCGCCGAACGCGCCTATCGCGCCATGGATCACTGGCTCTCCTGGCTGCCCGGCGGTCTGCTGCATGCCAACGTGATGACCTCGATGCTGTTCTCGGCAACCTCTGGATCGTCGGTGGCCACTGCCGCGACGATCTCCACCGTGGCGCTGCCCCAGGGCGACAAGCTCGGCTATCACCCGAAGCTCTTCTGCGGCAGCATTGCCGCCGGCGGCACGCTGGGGATCTTGATCCCGCCGTCGATCAACCTGATCGTCTACGGCTTCCTGACCGAGACCTCGATCCCCAAGCTGTTCGTGGCCGGGCTGTTGCCGGGGCTGCTGCTGACCGGCCTGTTCATGCTGACGGCGATCCTGTTCTGCGCTTGCAAGCCGTCGCTAGGGGGGCCACGCAGTCACTCGAGCTGGCCGGAGCGCCTGCGTCATCTGAAGTTCCTGCTGCCACTGCTGATCCTGTTCGTCGCCATCGTCGGCTCGATCTACACCGGCTGGGCGACGCCCACCGAAGCCGCCGCCATCGGCGTGGTGGTCGCGCTGATCCTCGCTGCGTTCAATCGCCGACTGGACTGGCGCATGTTGACCGAAGCGCTCGACAACACCGTGCGCACCACCTCGATGATTCTGTTCATCATGCTGGCAGCCTCGTTTCTCAATTTCGCGCTCGCCTCGGCGGGCCTTTCCAATCAACTGACGCAACTGCTGACGCAACTGGACCTGTCACCGATGGCACTGCTGCTCTGCGTGCTGGCACTGCTGGTGATTCTCGGCTTCTTTATCGAGACGCTGTCGATGATGGTGATCACGCTGCCGATCATCGCTCCCCTGCTGTTTGCCGCCGGCTTCGACAAGGTGTGGTTCGGCGTGGTGATGATCCTGTTCGTCGAGATGGCGCTGATCACACCACCGGTCGGTCTCAACCTCTATATCGTCCAGGCTTCCCGGCGCGGCAAGCCGTTCTCCGACGTGGTCATCGGCACGCTGCCGTTCATCGCCGCCATGGTGGTGATGGCCGTCCTGCTGATTCTGTTCCCCGACATCGCCCTGTGGCTGCCGAACTCGCTCTGATTCGTCGCTTCATCTATGAACAGCAACACCCGACGCCGCTTTCCGATCCAACGACAGTTCAGGAATCACTCATGCTGACTTTCGATACCCCCGAAGACACGCTCACCGTCACGCCGGAACGGCTGGCGATCGCCGGCTGGGCCGGCCGCGATCAGGCTGGCGTTCAACATCACATCGACGAGCTGGCCGCCATCGGCGTCAAACCGCCATCGAGCGTGCCGCTGTTCTACCGTGCCAGCGCGCAATTGCTGACCCAGGCCGAGAACGTCGAGATGCTGGGCAGCGAAGGCTCCGGCGAAGCCGAAGTCTGCCTGGTCAGCGATGGCGACGGCCGCCTGTGGGTGACGCTCGCGTCCGATCACACCGACCGCAAACTCGAAGCCGTCGGCGTGGCCGAATCCAAGCAGCTCTGCGCCAAACCGGTCGCCACCCAGGCATGGCCGCTGAATGAGGTCCGCGATCATTGGGATTCGCTGGAACTGGCAAGCGAGATCGAAGAAAACGGCCAGACCGTCACCTATCAACAAGGCACGCTCGCCGAGCTGCTGGATGTCGATACGCTGCTGGCCAAACTCCCCGACGCGCTCAAGCAGGGGCAGTCGCTGGCACCCAATACGCTGCTGCTGTGCGGCACGGTGCCGGCCATTGGCGGCATTCGGACCAGCCCGCGCTTCTCGATGACGCTCAACGATCCGGTCCTGAATCGTCGTTTGAGCCACAGCTACATCGTCGTCGAGCTCGAGGTCGCGCAATGAGCCAGCTCGGTGCCGCCAGCGCGTTCTGGGCTCGCCCGCCGCATCAGCGCCGCCTGAGTGACTGGCAGACGGCAGTCGATGCTGGCGATTTCACGCCTGCCCAGGCGCTCGATGCGTTGATCGAGCGGGCGCAGTCGCAGGCCGACGTTACCGCCTCTGCGTTCATCGAATTCGATGCCGACAAGCTGCGCGACCGGCTGATGCGAGTCGATCCGGGCGAATCGCTGGGCGGCGCTCCGATCAGCATCAAGGATCTGTTCGATGTCCGTGGCGAGGTGACCAGGGCCGCTTCCCGGGTGCTGGGTGACAGCGCACCGGCCGTGAGGGACGCGCCCTCGGTTGCCCGTCTGCGTCGCGCCGGGGCGCTGCTGACCGGACGCACCAACATGAGCGAGTTCGCGTTCTCGGGGCTCGGGCTCAACCGGCATTACGGCACACCGCCCAACCCGTTCGATGCCGAGCGCATCACCGGCGGCTCGACGTCCGGCGGCGCCGCCTCGGTGGCTTTCGGCCTGGCCGCGGCGACGCTGGGCAGCGATACTGGCGGTTCGCTGCGCATCCCCGCCGCATTCTGCGGCCTGACTGGATTCAAGCCGAGTCAGGAAAGTATACCCGGCGAAGGCGCGTACCCGCTGGCGCCGAGCCTGGATTGCGTCGGACCGATCGCGCCCAGCGTCGACTGCTGCGCGCGGCTGTGGTCGATACTCGCCGACCGGCCGATGCCGCCACTGGATGCCTCGCCTCGGCCACTGCGGCTGGCGATCGCCGAAGGCGGTCTGCTGAGCGAACTGGACGATGCGGTCCGTGATGGCTTCGAGGCCGCCGTGGCTGCTCTCGAAGCCAAGGGGTGCCACGTCGAGCGCCTGCCGTTAGCGGCCGTCGACGGCGCGCTGGCGATCAATCAGCAGGGCGGCCTGGTAGTGCCGGAAGCGGCAGCGCTGCATCGCGAACAGCTCGCGCGTGCCGAGGCGGACTACGATCCGCTGATCGCCGAGCGTCTGAACGGCGGTCGGGACATCAGCGCCGCGGACTATCTCCAGCGCCTCTGGCCGAGAGCGGGCTGGCAGCGCCGGTTCGAAGTCGAGATGGCCGGCTTCGACGCGGTACTGCTGCCCACCGTCGCGACGCTGCCGCCCAAGCGGGCCGATCTCGAGAACGACGCCGCCGCGTTCCAACGCGCGAACCGGCTGGCGCTGCGCAACACCAGCGTTTTCAACTATCTCGACGCCGCCTCGATCTCGCTGCCCTACTT
>Ga0098062_1001131_pt1 | contig 10941 bp, 9 predicted proteins | sample 23_taG_FD_81592 | JGI IMG/M metagenome (GOLD analysis project Ga0098062, IMG submission 81592) | Marine viral communities from Cariaco Basin, Caribbean Sea - 23_WHOI_OMZ | ecosystem: Environmental > Aquatic > Marine > Oceanic | place: Caribbean Sea: Cariaco Basin | collected 2014-11-11 | reverse complement strand
TACTGCCGGCATCGGACGAGAAGGACCTGCTCGACGAGGCCAACAGCCGCGAGCTGGCGGGGCAATTGGCCCGCCAGCGCGAGACGCTGCAGGCGTTGGAACGACAGCGCGACGAGCGTCAGGAGAGTCGCGATGCGGCCCAGCACCGGCTTCGCGAGGACAACCGCCGCCGCCAGGCCCAGCGCGAAGGCGCCCAGGCGCGCGAGGCGGCACAGCACGAGCTCAATCGCTGGCGGCTGATCGGCGACCTGATCGGCAGCGCGGATGGCAAGCAGTTTCGGCGCATCGCCCAGGCCTACAATCTCGATCACCTGTTGACCCACGCCAACCAGCACTTGCGGGCGCTGACGCCCCGCTACCGGCTGACGCGCGGTGGCAGCGAGCTCGGCATTCTGGTGATCGATGGCGACATGGCCGACGAACGCCGCTCGGTGCATTCGCTCTCCGGCGGCGAGACGTTCCTGGTCTCGCTCGCCCTCGCCCTGGGTCTGGCTTCGATGGCATCGCACCAGTTGGCGATCGAATCGCTGTTCATCGACGAAGGCTTCGGCAGTCTCGATCCGGCGTCGCTGGCACTGGCAATGGATGCCCTCGACGGCCTGCAGGCGCAAGGGCGTCGGGTCGGAGTGATCTCCCACGTCCAGGAAATGCACGAGCGAATTCCGCTGCAGATACGGGTCGAACCCAGCGGCAACGGCGCCAGCCGAGTGGCGATTCGGCACCGCTGAGGAATCCGCCCTGCCGGACCATTGGCATCTACACCTCGATTGCCGCCCGGGCCATGACCTGGGCGGCGGCGCCTCTGGCCGCAGGGAACGTGCTGTCTTCGATGATCTTGATCGGAACGGATTGGGACTTCCTGAGCAGATCGTTCTGATGGTCGTGGAAGTAGGCCAGGGCCGGCTCTATCAGACGCGCTTCCAACCGCATCAAAGAGCCCCCCAGAATCAGCATCGAGGGATTGAGCGTATGGTGCAGATTGAGCATCAAGAGCCCCAGCGCTTCTCCCGCACGCTGGATCAGGGCTTGAACGGCTTCCTCGTCGGCCCGGGCCTGTACCGCCGCGCTGAGACTGGCCTCCGGCTCGACGTTCAGCGCTTCGCGCAGCGCCCACCCGCTTACCAGCGTTTCCGCACAGCCGCGGTTGCCGCAATGGCAAAACGCGCCGCCAGGCTGGATCACGGTATGTCCGATCTCGCCAACCAGTCCCTGATATCCCCTCGGTACCACGGGGAAATGTTCACCGCTGACCACGCCGCAGCCGATACCGATGTCGGCGCTGATGTAAGCGATCGACTCGGGCGGCACGCCGTCGAAGAAGTAGAACTCACCGAACGCAGCGGCATTGGCCTCGTTGTCCAGCAGCCATACGCCACCCGGCAGATCCGGCTGTTCCCGCAGTAACCCCAGAAAGTCGATGTCGGTCCAGCCCAGATTGGGCGCCAGTCTGAGAATGGGGGCGCGGGGAGAAACGGGGCCGGGCACGGAGACGCCGAGCCCGAGGCAGGAACGCCCTCCCAGGGCGGGATCCTGACGGAGCTGCACCAGCAGCTCTGCAAGGCGCGTTGCCGTGGCCTCGGGCGTGGTGGGAGAAACTTCCTGGTGAAGGCTCGCCAGGATCTCTCCCACCAGATTGCAGGCAACCAGCCGCAGGCCCTTGACCCCGACCTCGGCGCCCAGCATGTAGTGACGATCGCCATCGAGATAAAGCGCTCGCCCCGGGCGCCCGCCACCACGTGAATGCAGCTCACCCTCACGCAGCCAGCCACCCTCGGACAACGCCTGTACCACGCTACCGACGGTGGCCTTGGTCAGACCGGTCTGGAGGGCGATATCCGCCCGCGACAATCCAGGACTGCGCCTCACGGTGCTGAGAATGGTGCTGCGGTTGAGACTCTTCAGATAGTTGAGATCGCCAGCGACTTGCGGCGTGAAGGAATTCGGCATGGGCGAGGCGGCAACATCGAGTAATGGCTGATTGAGACGACTATACCAAAGCCCGACGAGTTCGGCCGAAAAGCGTCTGCCATGGCGGGACCTAAGTCTTAACACTAATGGTCAATGGCAGCCGTTCTCGCAAACGCGCATGCTCCTTCCACAACTTAGTTAACAGTTTTTACTAATCAGCAGGAACCATCATGCCAACAGCCATCTACCCCTGTCTCGAGACCAAGCGCGTCGTCATCACTGGCGGCGGCTCCGGGATCGGAGAGGGTTTGGTACGCGCCTTTGCCGAGCAGGGCGCCGAAGTCCATTTCCTCGACATTCTCGAAGAGGCCAGGGCCCTGGCCGAAGCGCTGGGTGACAACGTGCATTTCCACCACTGCGATCTTACCGACGCCGAGGCCCTGATCGGCACGCTCAATGCCATCGGCGAGGTCGACATACTGGTCAACAATGCCGCCAACGACGACCGCCACCGCCTCGAGGACGTCACCCCCGAATACTGGGACGACCGCATGGCGGTCAATTTGCGCCATCTGGTGCTGGCCGCCCGTGAAGTCGCCCCGGCGATGCGCCGTCGTGGCCAGGGCGTGATCGTCAATCTGGGCTCGATCAGCTGGCACCTCGGCCAGCCCGGCATGGTGCTTTACGAGACCGCCAAGGCCGGCATCGAAGGCCTGACGCGCGCGCTGGCCAGCGAACTGGGCAGCGACGGGATCCGTGTCAACTGCGTGATCCCCGGCAACGTCAAGACCGCGCGTCAATCGCGCTGGTATACCCCCGAAGACGAGGCACAGATCGTCGCCGAGCAGAAGCTCAAGGTACGCATCCACCCCCACCACGTCGCTGCCACGGTGCTGTTCCTCGCCTCGGACGCGGCAGCAGCCTGTACCGCTCATAACTACTGGGTCGACGCCGGCTGGCTCTGATCGCGAGCCGCTCCAGGACCTTCATCGACACGCCACCGGAGTTCAACAATGCCAATATCAAGTGCTTCACAACACCCCATCGTGGTTCTGCTCATCTGCTGCGTGGCCGCCATCGGCGGCTTTCTGTTCGGCTTCGATAGCGGGGTCATCAACGGCACCGTCGACGGCCTCCAGCAGGCTTTCCAGTCGGAGAGCGTCGGCACCGGCTTCAACGTCGCCTCGATGTTGCTTGGCTGCGCCGTCGGCGCCTTCTTCGCCGGGCGCCTGGCGGACAAATTCGGTCGCCGCACACTGCTGCTGGTCGCCGCCGTCTTCTTCATCGTCAGTGCCTGGGGCTCCGGCATTGCCGATGGATCGCTCGAATTCGTGATCTATCGGATCCTGGGCGGCCTGGCGGTGGGTGCAGCCAGTGTCATGTCACCGGCCTATATCAGCGAGATCGCCCCTTCTCATCTGCGCGGCCGACTGGCGACGATTCAGCAGGTGGCGATCATCGGCGGCCTGTTCTTCTCGTTTCTCAACAACTACATCCTCGCCAACGTCGCGGGTGGCTCCACGGCGCCATTGTGGTTCGGCTTCGAAGCCTGGCGCTGCATGTTCTGGATGGAGCTGATCCCCGCCGGGATATTCCTCATCGCGCTGCTGTTCATCCCGGAAAGCCCGCGCTTCCTGGTCAGTGCCGGTCATGACGACAAGGCGGAACGGGTTCTGCGCCTGGTCTACGACGAAGCCGGCACCCGCAAGCGCCTGGAAGACATCCGCACATCGCTGTCCAACCGTCACAAGCCGCGTCTGTCGGATCTGATCAACCCCGCTACCAGCAAGTTGCTGAAACTGGTCTGGATCGGCATCGGCCTGGCCGTGTTCCAGCAGTTGGTCGGGATCAATGTGGTGTTCTACTACGGCGCCGTGCTGTGGCAGGCGGTCGGTTTCTCCGAAAGCGATGCGTTGATGATCAACGTCATCAGCGGTGCCGTCAGCATCGCGGCCTGCCTGGTCACGATCGGCCTGATCGACCGCATCGGTCGCAAACCGCTGCTGTGGGCCGGTTCCGTCGGGATGACGATAACCCTAGCGATCCTGGTCTACGCGTTCTCCACCGCCGACATCGTCAATGGCAGCCTGGCGCTCTCCTCCGGTAACGGCGTTCTCGCCCTGCTCGCGGCCAACGTCTACGTCTTCTGCTTCAACGTGTCCTGGGGGCCGGTGATGTGGGTCATGCTGGGCGAGATGTTCCCCAACCAGGTACGCGGCTCGGGCCTGGCCGTCGCCGGCTTGTTCCAGTGGGTCGCCAACTTTGCCATCACCATGACCTTCCCGATCATGCTGGCATCGATCGGCCTTACCGGGGCTTACGGTTTCTACGCGATCTGCGCCCTGCTGTCGGTCATCTTCGTTGCCCGCTTCGTACGAGAAACCAACGGTCAGGAACTCGAGGAGATGGTTTACGAGTAAGCGTTCGCCAAATGGGGAACTGAACGCCACAATAACGTGGTACGCAACGAACAAGGCCCGCGTCAGATGGCGCGGGCCTCGTCGTTGCCGCTGAGCAGCGTCCCCCTTTCACCCTAACGGAAGGACGCCTTTGCCGTCATTTTGGGCTGAATGAGGGTAGGAAAAGCTATCGCTTTGCCGTCACCCCGCTGATATCTTGTCGCACCTCCTCAAGCCGAAAACGCCTCATTCAGCCACTTGATAAAATTACGTTTTTGCTTGAAATCGATGCGTAGTTGCATCAGGACTTCCGCGAAGATTTCATGCTGAGCCGGTGTTTCCAGCGTGTCGCGTAATTCTTTCAATAAGGCAATCCCCTGCTGATAGCCTTGGTTATTGGTCTTGCTCACTTCACTACGCACCAGACGCAAATATAGCGGCAAGCTCTCATCGGGGATTTTCAGCGCTTGCGCCAGGGCGTGTAATAAACCCGACGCCACTCGCCGCTGAGCACAGAGGGCCTGAGCCTCAGTCAGGCGACCCTCGTACAGATAGATTTCCAGCAAGCTATTTTCCGGCGCCGGCGCCCAAGCAAGGCGAGGCCCGGCAGTCTCACCGAGCCGCTCGGTCAGCCAGTCGATAGCAAGCTGGCGATAGTCGACGGGCAAGCCATGCGCTTCCGCCAGCTCCACCAGGTAGCAATAATCCTCAACCCGCTGCGTAAGTCGATATATCTCCCACTGCAGTTGCGCCGCTGCCTCGACGTCTTCCTGATGCAGACGTAGGCGAATTTCCAGCCGTTGGCGTTCGTTTTCCCAGCGGGGCCGGTCCTTCGACTCCACTTCGGCCGCGCGAGAAAGCCACTGCTCGACCTGATCCCAGCCGCCATGATCGATACACGCTCTCGCGGCGTCTAGGCAGTCCTTCTCGTCGTTAGCGGTTTTCTGATAAAGCGCCAGGATGGTGGATAAATCACCTGCAGCTTCGGCGCGCTTGAGCATGGGGTCGCGCAGCCGCAGGTAGCGGTACCGCTCCGACCAACTGGCATTCCTCGGCAGGTTCGGCAAGTCATCCCAGGCCCGCTGCAAGCAAGCGTGATAGGCTTCTAGCCCGGCCTGGCCCAGCACCTCGGCATAAGCGTCGGGGATCGGCGGAAACCTCTCACTGCGTTCGCCGAACGCCAGCTCATAAAGGTGCGCCGCCAATTTTTCGGCCGACCAATCGAGCCGCTGCACGGTCTCGACATGCAATGTCTGCAAATCCGCCTCGCAGTGGAGTCGAAAGCCGCCCGAATCATCAATGGTTTCCAGCGCCCGGTCCAGGCGCGACAGCGCATGATTCACCAGCATCAAGGCTTTATCAGCCGGCAACTGCGGCGCTTGCTCGACAAGCTGATCGACAACCGGCTCCGCCTTGGCGAAGTAGGCATGCACCTGCCCAAAACGAAACAGATCGCGGTTGACGGGAAATGCCGCCGTGATGCGTTTTTTCAGCGTCTTGTGATCCAGAACACCGAGTACCGCATCGGCGCGCATCGACCACTTTTGGTACAGCACCGGGTCACTCTCGATGAGTGACTCAAGCGCTTCGACCAGCGAGACCTTGTCCATCTGCTGTAGATAAGCATGCAGGCGATCCGAGACATCGCCTTCCGTCAGGCGCGTTTGCTCGGCCTGCTCCGCCCGATATGTCAAGGCAACCGCCACGCAATGCTTGCAGAAGTCGATGCCCTCCGAGGCCGGGCAATCGCATCCACCGTCCAGGCCACGCTTGCTCAGCTTCAGTGTCACGGTATAGCGCTCGCTGCCCTCCACATCGGCAGTGATGGTGGCCCCTTGCTTGATCCAACCGAGCACCATGCCCTGGCGGTAATAATCTAGACCCCGGCCAAACGCCGCCTCCCCGGCAAGCACGACCAGTTGCCGATCGGCCAGAAGCGCCGTTTCATCGTGTTGTGCCATCGCGATCCTGCCTTACTGTTATTGATATTGCTGTGTAAGGTGATGGCGCAAGCTGCGCGCTCAACCTGCCAGCCTGAACGCGATCTCGGCCACATGCTTGCCCTGGAAGCGGGCGATCGCCAGTTCGTTCTCGCTCGGGGTACGGCTGCCATCAGCGTTGGCCAGCGTCGTCGCGCCGTAGGGCGTGCCACCGGTGATCTCGTTCATGTTGGAGAGCTCGGGGCAGCTGTAGGGCACGCCGACGATGACCATGCCGTGGTGAAGCAGCGTGGTGTGAATCGAGGTCAACGTGGTTTCCTGCCCGCCGTGTTGCGTCGCGGTGGAGGCAAACGCGCTGCCGATCTTGCCGATCAACTTGCCCTGCGCCCAAGGGCCACCGGTCATGTCCCAGAAATTGCGCATCTGGGAGGCCATGTTGCCGAAACGGGTCGGCGTGCCGACGATGATCGCATCGTAGTCGGCCAGCGCCTCGGGCCCTTCGATCAGCGGCGCCTCCTGATCGGTCTTGTAGCCGGACTTGACCGCTACCTCCTCCGGCACCAGTTCGGGCACTCGGCGAAGATCGACCTGCGTACCATCGACGCCCCGGGCGCCTTCCGCCACGGCCTTGGCGAGGGTTTCGATATGGCCGTAGCTTGAGTAATACAACACCAGCACTTTGCTCATGGCATTTTCCTTGAAAGACAGGGTTTCCCTTGAAAGGCAGGGCTTCCCTTGAGAAGACAGGGTTTCGAGACGAAACATTTCCAAGGCTAGCCCGCGCGCCCAGCCGATGCCATGGCAACAATACTGCGTTTTTTGGTGGCGAAAGGCCGAAAAGATCGAACGCTCTGCGAACGCGCGATCATCGTGCCATCCGTCTGCCTCGGGCCGGCATTTGTTGCGGTAGCGGGCTAGCCGCTATTCTGTGCGCTCACTCACCCAACCGTGGTCCACGCTGGTGGATCGGAGCAAGCCATGACGACTTCCCGCGATCTCCTGGCCAACCTGGTCGGCTTCGATACCGTCTCCCGCCATTCGAATCTCGCGCTGATCGATTTCGTCGAGCACTATCTCGCCTCTCATCGGGTGCCGGCCCAGCGCATCACCAACGCCGATGGCAGCAAGGCCAACCTGCTCGCCCGCGTTGGCCCCGCGGTCGAAGGCGGTGTGGTGCTTTCCGGTCATACCGACGTGGTGCCGGTCGACGGCCAGCCGTGGCGCAGCGATCCGTTCACGCTGACCGACAGGCAGGATGGCCGACTCTATGGCCGCGGGAGCTGCGACATGAAAGGCTTCCTCGCCTGCGCCCTGGCCCGGGTGCCCGAGTGGCAGGCGCTGGACCTGAAGCGACCGATCTATCTGGCTTTCTCCTATGACGAGGAGATCGGCTGTCTCGGCGCGCCGGCGATGATCGAACGCCTGATGGCGGACGAGCCACTGCCCGGCGCGGTCATCATCGGCGAGCCCACCTCGATGCAGCCGGTGGTCGCGCAGAAAGGAATCACCACGATGCGCACCACGGTGACCGGCCGGGAGTCGCACTCGAGCCAGATCAACCAGGGCGTATCGGCGATTCACGTCGCAGCCAAACTGGTGACGCGGATCGAGGCGATCATGCAGGAGCTGGTCGACGAGGGCGCGCTGGAAAAGGTCTTCAACGTGCAGCACTCTAGCCTGCACGTGGGCCTGATCGAGGGCGGCACCGCGATCAACATCATGGCCCGCCACTGCCAGTTCGACTGGGAGATTCGTCACCTGCCCAGCGACGGATTCGAGGCGGTCTTCGCCCGCTTCGACCGCTACGCCAGGGCACTGGAAGCCGAGCTCCAGCAGCGGGTGCCGGATGTTCGTATCGTCACCGAGCAGCTCGTCGACACGGTGCCGGCGCTGGCCGATCGCGACAACGCCCCCACCATCGAGCTCTGCCGCGAGCTGCTCGACGACCCGAACGTCGACACCGGCGGCGTTGCCTACGCCACCGAAGGCGGCCAGTTCCAGCGCGCCGGCCTGCCGACCATCGTCTGCGGCCCGGGCAGCATCGAACAGGCCCACCAGCCGGACGAGTACATCGACATCAGCCAGCTCGAAGCCGGCGACCGCTTCATGCAACGACTGGGCAAGCGAATGGCGCGTTGAGCACCGTCGCTACTCTATTCCTTTAGCTACCGGGACGAATCATGCATACCCCTGTTCTCGCCGTTCGCCGCACTGCCCTGGTCGCGGTCTATGGCACCTTGAAGCGCAGATTGCGCAACCATCACTGGCTCGACGGCGCCGAGTTCGTTGGCACCGATATCCTCACCAGCGTCACGCTCTATGATATCGGCCCCTATCCGGGCGCCAGGGCCGAGCCGTCGCGAGGCGTGGAGATCGAAGTCTTCCGCGTCGATGCGGCTGGTCTGAAAAGGCTGGATTGCCTGGAGGATTACCGGGTAAGACGGCCGAAGTCCGGCACTTACGATCGCGCCGTGCATGACACCGCCTTCGGCCCCGCCTGGGTCTATCTCTACAACCGGGACGTGACCGGCTGCCCGGTGATTCGCCAGGGAGGCTGGCCGGCCGTGGCGTGAGGCCACGCTTGCTCAGGCGTCGAAGAACACCCGCAGCACGTGATCCATGTGCACTTCCATCGCTCTGCGCGCCGCATCGGGGTCATGGCTTTCGATCGCCGCTAGAATGCGCTCGTGATCGTCCTGGGACTGGCGCGGCATGTCGGTTTCCATGAACAGCTCCTGGAGACGTCGGAACATCTTGCCGTACTGGTGGCCGAGCAGGTGCTTGATGGTCATGGCATAGGCGGCGTTGCCCGAGGCCTCGGCAATACGAATGTGCAGCAGCCGGTCGCCGGCCTGGTTTCTTCCACCGTGGCGATTGTCCTCGACATTGCGCGCGTAGGCGGCACGCATCGCGGCGAGATCGTCGTCGCTGGCATTGATCGCCGCCAACGCCGCCGTTTCCGGTTCCAGGTAACGGCGTGCCTGCAGCAATGAGAACGGCGGGATCTCCTGATCCAGATCGAGCTCGATCTCGCTGGCGAACTCCGGGTCGAGCCCCCACTCCTCCTGGCGCCGGGCCGCGCTCATCACCGAGCTGCCCACCTCGTCGTCGCGCGCCAGCACCAGCACGCCATGGCCGACACGAACCTCCACCTGGCCCACCACCTCCAGCGCGATCAGCGCTTCGCGCACCGACGCCCGGCTGACTCCCAGCTGCTGCGCCAGGTCCCGTTCCGGCGGTAACAGCGAACCGGGGGGAAACTCCCCCTGACGGATCAGCACCAGCAACTGGTCGGCAATCTGGCGATAGAGCCGCTGTGCACGAATGGTCTGGATCGGCATCTATCGATCTCCCGGTTTCATGAGCAAGACGAATTAGGCTTTGTCTGAAAACTGTCTGCGCTCGGCCATACGGCGTTAAAAATCGGCTCAAAGTACTCATTTACACCGCGTAAACTCCGTCTTTTTGCCGATTTTTGCCTTGCCTGACCTTCGCTCGACGACTTTTCAGACAAAACCTAGACATTGGTCGCTATTTCCAACGTTTTTACCGGCTTGGCCGGGGCTATTAGACGTTTGGCGATTTGCGGGCCGTTTCCACAAAGGATAATACTCGGACCAAAGGTCAGGCCTTTAGACATTAGAACCAACCCTGCCCTAGGAAGCAAAAAACTCGGAATCCAAACCGCCTTCAGGAGCCATCGGCCATGCGACTCGCCAACAAGACCGCGTTGATTACCGCCGCCGGCCAGGGTATCGGCCGAGCCACCGTCGAGCGATTTCTGGCCGAAGGTGCCCAGGTCATCGCCACCGACATCGATGCGGCCAAGCTGGAGGGGCTGGCGGGGGCTCAGTGCCATGCGCTCGATGTCACCGACGCGGAAGCCGTGCGGAGTCTGATCGAGTCGCTGCCGCCGCTGGACGTACTGTTCAATTGCGCCGGCACGGTGCCGAGCGGTTCGATCCTCGAATGCGAAGATGCCCAATGGGCCTTCGCCCAGCGGCTCAATGTGGACTCGATGTTCTACACCATTCGCGCTGCGCTGCCGGCAATGCTCGACAATGGCGGCGGCAGCATCATCAACATGTCGTCGCTGGCCTCCAGCGTGAAAGGCGTGGTCAACCGCTTTGCCTACGGCACCACCAAGGCTGCCGTCGTCGGGCTGACCAAATCCGTCGCCGCCGACTACATGACCCGCGGCATCCGCTGCAACGCGATCTGCCCAGGCACGGTCGACTCCCCCTCCCTGCGCGAACGGGTCGCCGAGCAGGCGCGCCAGCAGGGCCGCACCACCGACGAGGTCTTCGCCGAATTCATCGCCCGCCAGCCCATGGGCCGCCTGGGCAAGGTGGAGGAGATCGCGGCACTGGCGACGCATCTGGCCAGCGACGAATCCTCGTTCATCACCGGTACGGTGCAGTTGATCGACGGGGGCTGGTCGAATTGATGAGGGCACCTACAAACTACTGCGCTAGCCCATGCGGCGTTGGAATCCAGCTAAAACTGCTCATTTACAGACTCGTAAACTGCGCATTTTCGCTGGATTCCGCCTTGCCTGGCCTTCGCTCGCAACGTTTGTAGATACCCTCATTACGAATCATCCCATTTTTTACGTATAAGGAACTCCGCATGAAACTGCTACGCCACGGCCCCAAGGGTCAGGAAAAGCCCGGTATCGTCGATGCCAACGGCAC
>Ga0098062_1001123_pt1 | contig 11003 bp, 12 predicted proteins | sample 23_taG_FD_81592 | JGI IMG/M metagenome (GOLD analysis project Ga0098062, IMG submission 81592) | Marine viral communities from Cariaco Basin, Caribbean Sea - 23_WHOI_OMZ | ecosystem: Environmental > Aquatic > Marine > Oceanic | place: Caribbean Sea: Cariaco Basin | collected 2014-11-11 | reverse complement strand
CCAGATCGATGCCGTCGGCCTGGTGTGCCCGCTCCCTATCTTGCGTTTCAAAAAACGGACTCAGGGTTTGCCTAGCGGGACGCAGGTCGAGTTCCTGGCCGATGACCCCAGCGGCCGTCGGGATTTACAGGCCCTGTGCGAGATAACCGGTCACAGGATTGAATGGATTCGGGAGGAGGACGCGGGCGTCCTGCGTTATCGTATCTGTTTAGCATAATTGACGCTCGGGAAAGCTAGCAAGCCACCAAGAAGCGCCCCGCTGTGGTAATCAGCAATGCCGCTTACCAGCAAGGCCGCCCGGATGTGATCCTGATGGCCATCACCAGCCAGATACGTCAACCACTGGCTTTTAGCGACTATCTTTTAACAGACTGGCAGCAGGCCGGACTGCTCAAGCCCTCAGTACTTTGATTATTGAAGGTTATCCGAGCTTCAATTTTCTGGTCGGCGTCAGTCAGTGATAGAAACTGGCCTCATCCCGCAGTTGACACTTTCTGGGCGTGTCGCCTACAGTTCCGGGCAGTGCGGTTGCGATGACCTTCTAGAGGCCTTGGGGATGTGACTCATCCCTGTGGTTCGCTCGTATTGAGCAGGAAGACCCATCGGACCGGCAGGCCTTTCGGAATGCGCTGCAAGGTTCTGTGCTACGCCGTAATCACCCCATTCCGGGGAAAGTCAAATGTCTCAGCTTTGCCACTCCGTGGTTATTGCCACGTCTTGCCGCTTCGAACTCCTCAAGCGCGCCCTCCGCTCCATAAAAATCCAATGCCTGCGGCCTCAGCACATCGTCGTAGTCGTCGATCAGAAAGAAGCAGAATTAGATTCAATTCGTCGCCTTGGGAGGCAACTAGAACTGCCAGTGGAAGTCCTTGCGAACCGGCGTACGCCGGGTGCAAGTGGCGCCTGGAACACAGGCCTGGATCACCTCGCCCGTTTCGTGTCGGATCCAACCTCCCACATCGTATCCATCCTCGACGATGACGATTGGTGGGACGGCAATTATCTCGCCTCGGTACATGATGTCGCACGATCCGGTGCAGATGTTATGGCCGCGGCTATAACTCGCTACGACACTGCTACGCCTGAAGGAAGAGTCTCCCTTCCTCCGGCACGCCTCCTCGCCAAAGACTTTCTGCGTGGCAACCCGGGTATTCAGGGCTCGAATTTATCGGCGCGTTTATCCACTCTCCTCCTGGCAGGACTCTTCGACGAGGCCCTTAGCAGTTGCACTGACCGGGATCTGTGCCTCCGCCTATCGGACCTTCAACCCGCATACCGAGCCATACCCAACGCTGTTGCGCACCACGACACCCTGCACGGTTACTCACGGCTATCGGACAAAGGTAGTGCTGCAAAACTCAAGGGTCTTGACGTCTTTCACGCCAAATGGCAGCGACGAATGAGCGCAGAGCAGTATGGAAAATCCTGTGCACGCGCACAGCGACTCTTTGGCTGGTCGCCGGCACCCGAACCTCAAGCACCAGAGCCCCTCCAATCGCCAACCCTTCCTGAAACCGAAGGGGCTTGCGAGCCACTAACACTCATCGTCGGGGTCATTGTTAGCGGCTCCCGGCCTGAACGTTGCTTTCCCCTGCTCGAAGGACTTCGGAGGCTCACGCAGCACCGGCAAGTCCGCGGTATCGAAATCGTCCTACTGGAAAATGGCGAGGCATCCGGGTTTGGCACCATCATTGAGCATGGTCGCGAACTCGGCCTCAACCTATGGCCGGTAGGAATGGACGCGCAACATGCAGCCGTGCCGGCGGTGCCTTTGCAGCCCGAAGACATCACTCGTAAAAAGCCGATCGCCATCGCCCGTACATTATTGCAGCGGTTCGTATTCGAGGTGTCGCATGCCCGCAACTACGCGCCTGCCTGGATTCTTGACGACGATTTCCGGCTACCCAATGACCTTGATGAACTGGTAGAGGCTATCTCCGCCTGCCGCAACAGTGGCATCCATGTGGCGTTGGGCGGCAACTCGGGCGCGGCTCCAGTGCCCGCTTCCTCTCTACTGCGAACTCAGCTGGTGGACATTACGCACTTTCTGCAATGGGCGAATTGCCATCATCCAGATATGGAGATGCCTGACGCCGACGCGGAAAATCATCGCTGGCTGAAAGACCATAACGACTACCACTATGACCTGACACGCAGTTCGACCGACCGCCTGGAAACACCTTTCCTGCCTCACTTCGAAGCAGACACGCTGGCAAGCGCGACAAGCGAGCTCCTGCGCCGCGCTGAGCGCATCATGGCCGGAGAAGCGGTCTCACGCCCGGTGCTCCCTCCTGCTGCCTGCCCGCCTCAACTGGCAAAAGATTCCTGCCTGCGCGGAGGGAATACGCTGGTTCTCGATTCCACGCTCTTGCGGGATATTCCCAACATGGCACCGCGCGTTAACGGCCGCCCGACCCGCCGCTCAGACATGATCTGGGCCGCCAGCGCAAGGTTCGTGTTCGGAAAGAGCGTGAAGGCCGTTTCCTTGCCCATGAACCATGATCGAAGCACGGAGCGGGCCGACGAAGATGACACGCAGCGATTGATTGACGATATCGTCGGCTACAGTTTCTTCCGCAGCTATGAAGAAGCTTTAGGCGCCCGCTCGGGCACCTGTGCCGCTCTTTTCACCAACGATGAGCGGAAGCAGATCGACCGCCGGACGCGCAAGTACGCGCTTGAGCGTTTGGCCGCTTATCGACTCAGCTTCTGGAGGGTCGCGGGATTAACGAAAGTGCTGTCGGGGTTGGCGAACGACGAGCCATGGTGGCTCAAACATGCTTCAGCCAACGATGATAGGGCATTCCGCAGATTCATCGAGCTCTTGCGGTTTACTAGCGACCCGGCCCACTTGAAGCGCGTCGAGACTGGCGTAGAAGAGTCGCTTGAGGTCGGCGATTTTAACGGCTTCTTAAATGACCTAGAGAACGTCAGCCCGAAAAATCTTCGCATGACACCTTCGGGACTGCAGTTGGTCGACATTGGAAAATCACTCGAGCTTGCGACGCCCGTTGGCCAGGAAATGATGATCCGACGGGCCTTTTTGTCCTGGCGCTTTGCGTACCGCAAAGACCTTGTTGAATTAATGCGGGCTTCGCTTAAATCTGAGCGACTGCCGGAGCTCACAGGCTGGCGGGCACTGCAAGAAGCCGTCCTAAGCGAGCCAGCAAAGACTCGTCTGGACCAGCACATTCACGGCCGGCTGGAAGCCTTCTCTTCCCAAAAGGTACTTGATTATGGATGCGGGAAGCCTAGAGAGGCCAGTCATTGGGCCAAGACTTGCCACCTGACGGTCTTTGATATTGATCCTGCGCTCCCCGGGAGGTGGCAGCGAGAGGCTCCAGATATCCCCTTCTGGACAACGCCACTATTAGAACAAGCAATTGAAGGGGAAGAATCGTTTGACCTGATCATCTGCTCGCTGGTGCTCTGCGCTGTCGACAACCAGGACATGATGGAGATTCTCCAGAACATTCGTCGTCTGACCGGCGAAGCGGGGCGCGTTGTTGTCGCTGTCTGCGACCCGGCGGCGCTTAAGGTCTCTCATGCTGTAGACCAAACCCGGCACGAAACCGAAGATCTTAACCCTTCCCTCTGTTCCAGCTATAAAAAAACGGTCACAGGATCATCGAGGAGCCGAACTGAATTTCACCGCCCTATCGAGGCTTACCGGCGCGCCTTTGCGCGCGCAGGTCTGGCGATCAGGGAAGAGACCGTCGTTAAGGGATTCGACGCAAAGCACCTTGAACGGGCTCCGGAGTTCATGGTGTTCGAACTGGGCACGTCATTGGACTGGGCAGGGGGCACATCATGCCCATTGCGCCAACGGACAGCCCGCAACCGCCATCCTCATGGCGTTCGACCAATGTCAGGGCGACTACATCCTTCATGCGGATGCTGACGTTCTTATCAGCAGGCCCGACCCTTGATGCGACCATGTTGCTCAAACCGTGCGTTTATTCGATGAAAACCCCGAAGCGGTTACCCTAAGCCTGGCCGTCAACGGCGATCACACCACCGTTGCTCGAAGCACAGATGCCCACGGCCGTCCGTATCGAACCGAGGCGATGGCCGGATGGATTGCCAAAAAACGACTCGGCCTACTAAGGCCTCTTCCAGCCACAGTTACAGGTAGCCGGCTCGACCTTCCATGGCACCGATTAGTTGATAAGTTGATCAGTCGTGGGCATGCAACTTCTCTGCGAAGGGGCTCCGGCGAAATTTGGTTTACGGCGCCTGACAATGCTCGCAAGCGCAACGTGGACGAGCTGTTGCTGCTCATGGAACGCATTGAAGCCGGACATTTTCCTGTTGCTCAGCAGCAAAAGCCGCTGATTCAAGGTGCTTTGCATGACTGGCTCCAGCCCCAGCGGACAGAGCCACTGGTTGTCGTCATCTGTGGACGCAACGTTCGCCCTGGCGCGATTGATCGCTGCCTGGCTTCCCTCTCAGAGCAAACCCATGTCGATTGGGGCGCCGTTATCATCGATGACGCCTCAGACGACGGATCAGATGAGGTCATTGCACGCGCCCGCGCCCGACTCGGAGATCGCGCGACCGTCATTCGGCGGCGCCGACGCATGGGTCTGCTCGCCAACACCTTCCTGGCGGTCCGAGACTTGGTCAGCTGCCCGGATGCAGTGATCGTTCTTCTCGATCTCGACGACGCTTTGACCGACCGCGACGCCTTAAGCAAGGTTGCCGAACATCATCGAGCCGGTGCGGACCTCACCGTCGGCTCAATGGTCCGCACCGACAAAAAAATTCGTTATCCCGTCAACTTCTCGGACCCGAGAGCTAACCGCGGCGGAAACGTCTGGCAACACTTGCGCACCTTCCGAAAATCGCTCTTCGATCGCATTGAGCCTCGCGACCTTAAAATAGATAATGAGTGGGTCGATTTGGCCAACGATTGGGCGTACATGCTGCCAATGGTGGAGATGGCCAAAAATCCGGTCTGGATCCGCGATGCGCTCTACCTGCACGAACCTTCGACGTGCCGACCTCCGGAAGAGAAGCTCGCTCGCTACCTGAAAACGCGCTATTGGTGACCATTGATGACGGCTATCGCGATCTCCAGGACATTGCTTTACCGATGCTGTCGCAGGTGGGAATAAAACCTGTGATATTCCCAAGGCTACCAGTCGCAGACGGTTACCCCGCTTGGGCCCCTCTGGATCTCCTTTATGTTGGCCGGGCACTGAACGGCGCCGACAGCGCTGTGCCCAGTCTTGAATGGCGTGAACGCTTGCTGCCCCTTCCTCTGGAGGAGCAGCTTATGATGGTCAGAAAGCAATTCGGGAACATTCCAGAGGAAGTACTCTCGGCGGAGCGCAAGCGACTCTACCTGTCCGACCAAGAACTTCGCTCTCTCTCAACGGCCACCGTAGGCACTCACGGCATTGAGCATATCCGGTGGACCACACTGGACGCCAATACCTTGGATGAGACGTTGCGTCGCAGCCTGAGGTGGCTGGAAGAGATCGGAGGGCTGCCGATTGCTGCGTACCCCGATGGGGCATGCAGTACAGATGTGGCTGCGCGGGTCGCCGCCATGGGATTCCAGGCTGCCTTCACATTGAATTCGACACCGTCGTCGGTTCCTTCAGCCTATGCGGTCCGGCGCATCGTCATGCCGGACAACCCCGAATACATTGCCAAGGTCATCAAACCCACAAAGGAGAACGCCGCATGAACAGACGTCCCGTTATCGCAGTTATCGGCAGTGCCGGTGTAGCCCCCGGGTCCGAATGCTACGAAGCCGCCCGACTCGCTGGAAAGCTCGCAGTAGATCATGGTTATCGTATCGTTACCGGCGGACTGGGCGGCGTAATGGAGGCCGCGAGCATGGGCGCCCACGAGTCGAATCAGTATCGAGAAGGAGACACCGTCGGCATCCTGCCCCATGACGATCCGCGGGAAGCAAACCCTTGGGTTGACGTTGTCATTGCCACGGGCATGAACCACGCCCGCAACGCATTGGTTGCCAACGCAGACGCCGTCATCGCGATTGGAGGCGGCGCTGGAACCCTCTCCGAGATAGCCTTCGCATGGACGTTACGCCGACTCATCGTTGCGCTGGAGACACCAGGGTGGGCAGAGAGGCTTGCCGGTGCACCACTGGACCAGCGACCGCGCTACCCCGACATTCCGGACGACCAGATCTTCAGCGCGCCGACGCCTGGTGATGCAGTCACGCTCATCAATGAACGGTTGCCTCAGTACACAACCTGGGGACGCAGATTTCCAGTACGGCAGTCTGCTGCCGGTGTAGGTTAGAACCTCCCCCCTCCGCGTTCCACGTACCCGGCCCACAGCAGTTACAGGGTGACACCCTTGCTCTTCAGTTTCTGATGAACCTGGAAGTAATCAGGCCCGGCTGGTTACCTCGCCCGTTTGGGCTTGCGTACTTCACCTTTCCAGAACTTTTGCTTCTTCTCGGGCGTCATCAAACGACAAACACCGTGCTCTAGTTCCGCACTGAGCGTTCGCCCCTCGAATTCCACGGTTTCGGCAAATTCGGAAAAATGCTGGATACCCCACAAAACCGCTTCTATGCACTGATCAATAATACCTTGGGCCATTTTATCTGTGAGGTTGCAGTGCTCGCGACCAAATCTTTTCATCGTTGTACGGTTTGGAAAGTCTTTAGTCTTAGAGAGCTTCAAGGCAAGGGTATCTCCCTCTTGATAAACCGTAGTATTCACGATGTCATACGCTGGCGACAACCATCCCTTACCTGTACTGGGGTCTTTATACAGCATGGCGAAGTTTTTCAGATGAGCGTCCCCGTTCCCCAACAGCACTGAGACGCATAAAGAGCGAAAGAAGTCCTCGAGGTCGTCGTTGGGGGCAATCGAAAAGATTTTTATCGCCCTCGCCACCTGCTCATAGCTGCGATCATACTTATGGTCAGCAGGAATGCCCATAAGTGCGCATACGTCCTCCATACCGAGTCGACGCCCGTCGTCTGTAATATCAAACCGTCGCATGATGAAAAGACGTCGGTCCTCAGACAAGTAAAACTCCGGGACTGTAAGACCAGCCTTTGCGGCGATCATCATGCAAACGTATTCATTTATGGCCAGGTCGGGGAATTCAGGACCACTGGTTTTCACAATCAATTCAGGAAGGTGAATAGCAGATTTTGGTTCGGTGTTTTCTGGAACGAGCACCTTTGGCTGAACGCCGGCAATAGTTGTCTGACCGATGTAGCGGTCGACCAGCTTTTCAAACATCCCTGGATCATCTGTCGAAACAAGCTCCTGAAGGTTAAGGCCCTCGACCGAATCCCGCTCCATATCTTCCGATTTAAATCCCAGGCGACCAATTGATGCCGAACCTTGCAAGGCAAGAAAAAACATTTCATCAACTTTCGCATGCTTACGAAACCGCTCAACTATGCGCTGGCGTAAGTACCCCTCAGGAAGGTTCATCTCAAATACGGGGTGCAGGGAGTTTCTAGTCACCGCCTCCCCATTGACAGGCATGACCAGAGATACAGCGTCTGCGGCCAGGGCAGATGTGCTGTATTGAAAGCTGAATTGGGCGTCCTTGGCCAGCTTCCCGGCTTCCACTTGCCCCGCGATCACGCGCAGGGTTTTTATCTTGCCTGACATTAATTTTCCTCAGCAGGAAATAACGACTCAAGATCATCGAGAGTCGGCCGGGTGGTCACCCTGAAATCCATTTCGAGACCTAGCTCAGCCAGAACGCGATAAAGGTCTGTGATTCTGCCGGTGTACCGTCCAGTCTCCATTTCACTAATGCGTTTTCTAAGCACGCCCGTTGCTTCGGCTAGAGACTGCTGAGTTTTGAAGCCGAGAGCCTTTCTTCGCTCTGCTAATTGTTGGCCGAGCTCTTTCTCTCTAGAGGCCATGGAAATCACCGTGTTATCTGACAAACGTAAAATGCACCAATATATTCACATAAATATTCTGAAAGCTCAATTTGCACCTATATTGGGACAAAAGATGAGACAACTAGTGAAGACTTTGAACAGTTGTCCTTTCTGTGATTTGCCTCAAGACAGAGTTGTTCATGAGAGCGAGAAACGTGTTGTGGTAAGGGATGGGTATCCAATATCTCCTGGACACACGCTCCTACTCGCCGGATTCCAACAACCTGAGGAACCTAAGCCGCTCCGTCACGAGTGCCTGATAACGGGCCTTCATCTCTTCGGGCATGTACGACGCCTGAATAATGGTTGAAGCCTCTTTCTCCACTCGCTTGAGCAGTGCCTTCAGGCGCTTTTTGATTGCCTTCTCCACCAACCCGGCTTTGGTCCCCAGCTCCACGAAGTCCGACCCCGCGTAATAGCCATTGCCCATAGATCCGAAATACTCCGGCACACCGTTCTTGAGCATCGGCAGGGCCAGGGGGCTTTCGACGTTGGAGCGACTGTAAAGAGACGACGCCAATACGTCGTAGCAGGGGGTCAACTTAACCACCGGGTCGTAAAGGAAACTGATGTTTTTCAGGTGATGGTCATCGTTGCCCACCAAATAGCTGAACGCGATGCGCTCAAGAAGCTCCACGGCCACGGCCACGCCCGCCCTCTCAATGACCAACTCAATCACCGACTGGTAGCTGGCGGCAGTGTACTTCTGTGACGAATCGGAATTGGAGATCCCAAGTGCCTGCATGGCGTCTTCTTGATGGAGCTTGCCGCCGCTCTCAAAGTCTCGGTCGTAACGCCGAATCAGAAAGACCAGGTGATCGTCTTTAAGCTTTATCAGGCCGCAGGGCGGTACCGGGAACCCCACCTTGTTCATCAGCACGAGGGTTGCGTGTTCATTCTCGGCGACGTTGGGGTATTCCTCGGGAGAGGGCTTCATGATGAATTGCCCGCCGCTATCGACCAGCTTAAGGTGATCCTTCTCGATGGCGACCTGAGCTTTCATCTGGACACCACTGATCGAAAACCCATGCGTCTTCTCGGGCATAGATGTCACAAGATCGCTCCGACTCTCCGCCAGCTCCAGACTCAAACTACGGATGCCAAACATCCGGTCAAGGCAATAGCCGTGGTATTGCGATGCCGCAGTCTCCGGCAACTCTTTAAGGCAGATCAAGCAGTTCAATGGTTATAGCTCCGGGTAAATCGTCCCCGTTGTGTACCAGCAGGGAAAAGGCGTCTTCAGGATCAATGCGTTGTTCTGTGGCCTGCACACGCTTGAGCCATCCCTCACTGACGAGGCCACAGAAATACGGCAGCAGCCCCTTGGACTCGAAGGGTTGCTCACGCAGCGGCAGACTCATGCTCAGCGGTGGCTGGCGGAGTTGCAGGTACTTTTTGTCGTACTGAAACCTAACCGTTTCGCCGTCGCGCTCCAGGATACCGGCCATCCGACCATTCATTCGTACTTCCGCTCTCATTTCAGCTCGATCCATAGCTTGAAGTTGAGAACCGAACCTATGCCTTGGAGGGTCCGGATCGTCGGATTACCTTTACCTTTTTCGATGACTCGGTATGTATTGGGGGCTAAGCCGCACAGCTCCCCTACCTCGGTGGGGTTGAGATTAAGCGCATTCCTGCGTTTCTCCAAAAGCTCGGACAGCTCCGAAAGAGGGCGCAGATCTGGCTCATCTGATGCCTCGATTCGCCCCGCCAGCGCCTGCAAGTGCTGGATCTCTTCATTGACTGCTTCCAGTAACCCCTGTTTGGTCTTCATGATTTTAGTCGCCTGTCATTACTTTGCCTAAATGGTTAACAGTTACCACTCTTTGATCACTATACTGCACTTATTCAAGTCTTGGCGCAATAAATTCACGTTTAGCTACATTAAAATGCTTTCCAGGCATTGTAATGCTTTTCAGGCGTGCATAATCGTTCTAACCGCACTTCCCATTCGAAGGGCGCCGGGGTGGTATTCGGAGCTTAATCAGAGGCTCCTTAGTTCTTTAAAAATTCAGCCAGTAGATGGGTGGGAAAGGTTACCCGCCACCCTGGCCAGGTTTGAATACGGCGGCCAGCGGCCGTTGTACTTGTGGTCAAGATAGAAAGTGTCACCGTCATCCACCAGCCTGGTGCGGGTGACGCGGCCCGATGCCATCAGCAGAGGCAATCATGTTGCCGTAGTTGTAAGTGGCGAGAGTGTCAGTGTTTCAGGTATTATTTTCGCAAGCGGGTGATGTCGGTCATTTCCTTAACGCACTGTACCTTAAGCATTTTTATCCGACTTCTTTTGTGTCGTTGTGAGCGATCCGGATTAAAGGGGGTTCAATATGCAACCGCAGGTAGAACACATGCTGGAAAAACTGGAACACCTCTCACCCGGCCGCCTGGCGGAAGTGGAGGATTTTATCGATTTTCTGAGTCAACGGGACCAAGACAAGCACTTGCGCCAGGATTACGCCCAGGCTTCCCAGGACACATTCAACAAAGTCTGGGATAACGATGACAATGCCGTCTACGACAGCCTGTAAGTTTGGCGATGTGGTGTTGGTGGGTTTTCCCTTCACCAACCTGCAAGCCACCAAGAAGCGCCCCGCTGTGGTAATCAGCAATGCCGCTTACCAGCAAGGCCGCCCGGATGTGATCCTGATGGCCATCACCAGCCAGATACGTCAACCACTGGCTTTTGGCGACTATCTTTTAACAGGCCCTACAAGTCAGGGGTGTGTTCCGTGAGGTTCTCAGCCGGGGCGTGGACGATACCGAATCCATTGAACTGGAAATCAAGTTCTTACCAAAGACACCGGCTACGCCATTACCAACGAGGAAGACTTTGGCAAGCAGGATGAGGAGCTGGAACGGGCACCATCAGCCCAGCTTTGTCACTGGATGAGAACCGGTCCGAAAGTTTTAATCAGTTGATTGGTGGCATCAAAAGATTGGCAGGTATCGACCTTTGAATAGCCGACCGCCGAGATACCAATGTGAGCCCCGCGTCGCTACGCTCCGACGGTTGGCAGCCATGCTCCGGTCCGGGTGGCAGGCCTCACGTGGAATGGGGAGGCAACCTTCAGCGGTTTACGCAAAAATTGCCAACTGGCCAACT
>Ga0098062_1001102_pt1 | contig 11154 bp, 8 predicted proteins | sample 23_taG_FD_81592 | JGI IMG/M metagenome (GOLD analysis project Ga0098062, IMG submission 81592) | Marine viral communities from Cariaco Basin, Caribbean Sea - 23_WHOI_OMZ | ecosystem: Environmental > Aquatic > Marine > Oceanic | place: Caribbean Sea: Cariaco Basin | collected 2014-11-11 | reverse complement strand
GCTGTTGGCAGCAGCCAGCAAGCGATCGAGGTCAATGGATTCCGCTGGCTCAAGTTTATTCAGCGTGGGGGATTGCCAGTTTTCCAGCTCATGGGCAAACATGGCCGGAAAACCGGAGAAGGTGACCACAAATAACAGGATGCCGGCCAGAATACCCAACCAGGTGTGTGCGCCGTAAAACACTTTATGAGTACGTTGTTTCATCGTTAAGTTCCTAAGCGAATACGGTCAGAGACAGGGCATCGTAGAGGCCAAATGCCAGTAACAGTGAGCCCACTCTGGCCCAGGCGGTTAAGCCACCGTCTGCCAGCAATGCCCAATAAAACAGGGCGGCCCAGAACACAAAGAAAAATACCCCCCCGGCAAAAACCTGTTCGACCTTATCGCCGAATGGCCACGACAAGGTGATGGCGATGGTCAGGCTGATGGTCGCCAGGAAAGCGCCAACAATGGCAACGCTGATCTGGCTGGCATTGGAGTCAAGTTTGCGTTTAAACCAGAGCATAAATACCTCCGGCAAGACTGATGGCGGTGATGGCCGCAACCAGTTGTGGGCGCCAGATGCGTAATTGCACAAACACCACGGCGCAGGCCATCAGGGAAAACAGCAGGTAAAAAATACCTTTCTCCCAACCGTACGGCTGACTGACCAATAAGAAGGCCATGAACAACAGAGCACGACCGGCATAACGACGGCGCTGGTTTATTTTGTCACTGCGATGCTGGCGCAACCCGTACATCAGATGCAGAGCAGGCCAGAGTATAAAAACGGAGGGTGGCATGACGATTCCTGATATCTATATAAGATGCGAATGGTAATGAAATGCAAATGATTATCAAGCGCTTCTTTTTGTCGGTAAAGTACCGTAAAAGCTTTTAACGGCCACCCGGGCGCTGACTATGATGGCGGCAGTCACCGTATCGTTCGTGCGGTTTTCAGCTGACTTTCGAAACGCATACAGGAACATGGTTATGCCCCGACAACCGGTTACGGGTTCTGGTTTTTCTTCGCTTTTTTACCAGGGGTGCTTTTTTCATCAGCGCCTTTGTCATCAGATTCTTCTCCCACCGTTCAGCTGCGCAGTCGGTTGCGTATGAAGGTGGCACTGCTTGCCCCGATTGTGTTGCTGGCCGGCTGTAGCTCACTGGATGGGGTGCAACGCCCGGATTTATCGAACCAGCCGCTGATGGCGACTTTCCAGAATGACAATCAGGTCGAACATAGCGGCAATCAGGTCGAAAAAAGTGCAACGACGCGATCTGCTGCAACCCCGCAGCTGGCAGCTCACGACCGCTGGTGGCGCAGTTTCGCTGACCCGCAACTGGATCGGCTGGTGGAGGCGGCTCTGGCGAACAGTTTCAGTTTGCAGGCGTCGTTGGCCAACCTGGAGCGCAGCCGTGCATTGTTGCGTCAGAGCCGCAGTGATCAGTATCCGGACGTGAACCTGCAGGCCGGTAAAACCCGCAGCTGGAGTGACAATGGTACCGACACCAGTACCAGTGATGAATGGAATGTCGGCCTGAATGCGTCGTATGAATTGGATTTCTGGGGGGCGGTATCGGCTGCGGCGGATCAGAGTCGCTTTCAGTTGTATTCCAGTGAAGCGGAGGCTAGGGTGCAGGCCAATCTGGTGGCCAGCCAGGTGGTGAATGCCTGGTACGGCTACCGCAAAGAACAACAGCAGCTGGTGTTGCTAAGTGAACAGAAGCAGCGCATTGAATCTGGGCTGAAGGTTATTAACGCCCGGTTTCAGCGCGGTCGCTCGCAGGTATCCGATGTCTGGCAGCAGCAAACGCTGCTGGAATCGATCAACAGCGAGCTGATTCAGGCGACCGCCAGTCGTGACATTTACTGGCAGCAGCTGCAACTGTGGCTGGGCCAGGCCAATATCGACAGCCTTATTGATGACGACCAAACCGCGCAGCTGGACACTGTTACGAAGCGGGGCTCAGTCGCGAATCAGGGCACAGTCGCGCAGCCGGGAATCATGGCGCAAGCCGTCGCTGCCGATGTAAGCCAGCGCCACTCAGGTGGTATTGCCATGGCGGCCTTGCTGCGTCGTCCCGATGTACAACAAGCCTGGTTCAGCGTGCAGGCGGCCAATGCGGGCGTGGCGGTGGCACAGGCAGCGCGTTATCCGCGGCTGACGTTAACCGCCAGTATCAGCGGCCGTGATGCCAGTCTCGATCAGGTGTTCGACAACTGGCTGGCGAATTTAGCCGGTAATCTGGTGTTGCCGCTTATTGATGGCGCAGAGCGTCGTGCCCGTGTAGCCGCCGAGCAAGCCAGCCTGCAGCAGGCACTGGCCAAATATCAGCAAACGCTGTTGGCTGCGGCCCAGGAAGTGCAGCAACAACTGGTCAAAGAACATGAACTGATGGCACTGAATCAGAGCCTCAGCAAGCAACTGCAACTGGCGCAGAAAAATGAGGCGTTTCAGAGCAGCCGTTATGCCAAGGGGGTCGGTGATTTCCTGGCGCTGCTGACGGCACAACGTGAGGTGTTATCGCTGGAACGTCAGCTGCTCAGCAATCAGCTTAAGGCGCTGCAAGCGCGGGTCGGCCTGTATCAGGCTGTGAGTCATGGCGACTTTTTGCCTGACCCGGATGGTCATTCCTCAGCTGTAGGCTCCGACACTTCTGCTCACGATGCCAGCAGCTCAGCCGAACCCGCCAGCAGCTTGTCCGCCAGCAGCTTGTCCGACAGCAGCGTCCGCCCTGAAGGCAATCTCACTTCTCAGGTCGTTACACATCCAAGCGCTGCAGCTTCAATCGTTACAACTTCAATCGCTACCCCCTCAATCGTTACACAACAGGAAAACCGATCGTTATGAGCGTTAATGCCGATCAACCAGCGAATAACCGCAACCCTTTGATAAAAAATGCACTGATTGCGCTCGCTATCCTGGCGCTGGGGATAGCTGCCGCGGTAGTGATTGTTAAAAGTGCCCCGAAACCGAAAAAGGTCAAACCGGAAATCCAGGCACGGCTGGTGGAAGCCACCGATTTGCGTGCCAGTGAGAATCGCCCCAGCTGGCGTACCGGCGGCCAGGTGATGGCGTCGCAGCAGGTGATGCTCACCCCGCAGGTGAGTGGCCGTATTATCCGCATTGACGAGCAGGCGGTGCCGGGGGCGCGGTTGGCCAAGGGAGCCTTACTGGCGCAGATTGATCCGGCCGATTATCAGTATCAGCTGGCTCAGAGTCAGGCGGCCTACACCCAGGCACTGGCTGCGCTGGATATCGAAAAAGGCCAGGCGTCACTGGCGAAAGAAGAATACGAGTTGTCGGCGGCGCGTTTATCGCAGCAGGACCGTGCGCTGGTGTTGCGTGAGCCTCAGATCGCTCAGGCGCAAGCACAGGTAAAAACCGCAAAAGCCAACCTGGAGCAGGCGCGCCTGAACCTGACACGTACCGAAATTCGCATGCCGTTTGCAGGCCAGATCAACAGTCGCAGCATCTCCGTGGGCAGTCAGGTATCCAGCGCCAGTAATGCCTTTGATCTGGTGAATACCGATGAATTCTGGATTGAAGTGAAAATTCCGGCAGCCTTCCTGACCTGGCTTGACCGCGATCATCCGGTCGTCATTCGCCAGCCTGGCTGGGGATCTCAGCAGCGTCAGGCGAGAGTGCTGAATGTGTTGCCAGCGGTCGACAGTGCTGACCGTCAGGTCAAGCTGGTGTTGTCTCTGAGTGACCCGTTAGCCCGTCATAACCCTCAGCAACCAGTGGTGTTGCTGAACGATTTTGTTGACGTGCAGCTGTTTGCCCGGGCATTGCCGGACAGTTATGAAGTACCGACGCGCTTCCTGGATGACGACCACCGGGTGTGGGTGGTGCAGGACGGCGAGCTGCAACAACGTACCCTCAAGGTGCTCTATAAAGGCCGGGAAACCAGTTGGGTGTCGGCGTTGGCGGATGAGCAATCCGGTTTCCGTGATGGCGATCAGTTGCTGGCCAGCCGGGTTGATGCTGCTGTGCCGGGTGCGCCGGTTCGGGTATTAGGGGCTGGCAATGGCGGAGAATAACATGGCCTCAGAACACAAGCTGGCCTCGCGCCGCGGCCCGGTCGCCTGGATGTCGGAGCATCGCATTGCCCCGAATTTGCTGATGGCGTTCCTGATTCTCGGCGGTTTCTTAATGTCGCTGACTATTCGCAAAGAATTTATCCCGCCTTACGAAGCTGACATGGTGCGCGTGTCGGTGGCTTATCCCGGCGCGACGCCGTCGGAGATGGAGCAGGGGGTGGTGTTGCCGATCGAAAATGAACTGGCGTCGCTGGATGGCTTTAAAGAAGTGACTTCCAACGTCAGCCGTGGCAGCGCACGTGTCAATGTTGAGCTGGAAAACGGGACCGACAAGCAGCAGGCGTATCAGGATATTCAGCAAGCGGTAAATCGTATCAGCACCTTTCCGGCGCAGATCGAACGGCCCATTGTCAGCCTCGTCAGTCGTTCCATTGAGGTGATGGAGCTGGCATTGTTTGGCCCGCTGGAACGCTTTGAGCTGAAGCGTCTGGCGGAGCGCATCAAAGACCAGCTGTTGCAATCGCCGCAGATCAGCAAGGTGGAGCTCAAAGGCCTGCCGGATGAAGAAATCCAGGTCGAGATTCGCCAGGTTGATCTGCAACGCTATGGCCTGACACTGAATCAGGTGGCGCAGGTGATTTCTGCCAACGCGCTGGAGCAAAGTGCCGGTTCGGTCAAAACCGATGGTGGCGATATCCTGGTCACCCTCGACGACAAGGTCTATTGGGCCGATGACTTTAAGCAGATTCCACTGATCAGCGATAGCCGTGGGGTGCAGTTGCGCCTGGGCGATATTGCCCACGTACAGGAAGGCTTCAGTGATTCCAACGAGCTGGTGACCTACAACGGTAAAACGTCGATTCGTTTTGATATTTACCGCGCCGAAAACCAGACGCCGTTAACCGTGGTGGATGCCGCGTATGAGCGCCTGGATGACATTCGCTCGCAGCTGCCACCGGGCATTGAATTGATTGTCACCGATGATGATGGCGAAACCTATCGCCAACGGGTCGGGCTGTTGCTGAAAAATGCCGCCATTGGTCTGATTCTGGTGATGGTGTTACTTAGCCTGTTTCTTGAATACCGGCTGGCGTTCTGGGTCACCATGGGTATTCCGACGGCCTTCCTCGGAGCGCTGTTGTTGCTGCCGCTGTGGGATGTGTCGATCAATATGGTGTCGATGTTTGCCTTTATTGTGGCGCTTGGCATTGTGGTGGATGACGCCATCATCGCCGGGGAAAATATTTACGAGCATATGCAGCAGGGCATGCCGTTCCACGATGCCGCCATCATTGGCGCCCGGGAAGTGGCGATGCCGCTGGCGTTTGCCATCCTCACTAACGTCGCCGCGTTTTTACCGTTGCTGAGCTTGCCGGGCTTTATGGGCAAACTGTTTATGGCGATTCCGATCGTGGTGATCAGCTGCTTCATGATCTCCTGGCTGGAAGCCTTGTTTATCCTGCCTACGCACCTGGCACACCTGAAGAAAAAATCGCCGTCGCGCATTGGCCAGAAACTGGATGCCATGCAGCAACGTGTGGACCATCGTCTGCATCAGTTTATTAATGGTAAATATCTGCCGGTGCTGGATAAAGCCTTGCTGAATCCGGGCATCACCCTGGCGATTGCGCTCACCATTGCCTTTATTGTGCTGGCGTACCCGATCAGTGGCCGTATGGGTTTTAGTATGTTCCCACGGCTGGAGGGCGAGTTTGCGGTCGCGACCGTGCAGCTACCCAGCAACGCTCCGTTTGCTCAGGCGCAATCGGTTCGCACCCGTCTGGAAGACAGTCTGTATCAGGTGGCGGATCCTCTGGAGGCTGAAGGCACGCCGCTGGTGATCAGCGTTGAGGGCAGTATCAGTGGCTCGACGATTGAAGTGGAAGCGCGGCTGGTCGATGTTGAAGAGCGGCCCATCAGTGCCAATGAAACGGTTAAGCGCTGGCGTGAGCGGATTGGCGAAATCCCCGGCATCCGCAGCCTGACCTTTGATGCCGAGCGTGGCGGTGGTCCGTCCGGTGGCTTTGGTTTAACGGTGGAATTACGCGGCAGTAATTCCGATGAGCTGATGCAGGCGTCGGCCGGATTAGCGTCGCAGATGAGCCAGTTATCCGGGGTTAAGGATGTTGCCAACAGTTTTGAATCCGGCTCGCCGCAATGGGATATCGAACTCAATGATTTAGGTCGCAGTCTCAATCTCGACGCCAGTGATGTGGCCTCGCAGGTGCGCGCGGCACTGTATGGCTCGCGCGCCTTACGCCAGCAGCGCGAGCGTAATGAAGTCACGGTGCTGGTGCGCTTGCCCCTGGAGGAGCGCTCGTTTGGTGCCGATATTGAACGGCTGCAGGTAAAAACCCCGGCGGGCGGTTACGTGCTGTTGGGTGATATTGCCACGCTGAACAAGGAGCGGGCGCCGGCATCGATTGTGCGCCGTGACGGCCAGCAGATCGTCAGTGTGACCTCCGAAGTAGAGCCTCGTGAGCAGATTCCGGCGGTGATGGCGGTGTTAAGCGAAGAAGTGTTCCCGCAGTTGCAGGCACGTTTCCCATCGGTGGAGTTCAGCTTCCGTGGACGTCAGGCCAACACGCAGGAAAGCATGAGCAGCCTGCAGTTGTATGGCTTTTTCTCAATGCTGCTGATTTATGTGCTGCTGGCGATTCCGTTCCGCAGTTACGCTCAGCCACTGCTGATCATGCTGGTGATCCCGTTTGGTGCGGTGGGTGCGGTGATTGGTCATATCCTGCTGGACCTGGCGGGGCGCAATATGGGCATGAGCATCATGAGTATCATGGGCATTGTGGCACTGGCCGGGGTAGTGGTGAACGACTCGCTGATTCTGGTGACTTACGCCAACCAGCAAGTGAAAGAAAAAGGACTGTCGGCGCTGGAAGCGGTGCGTGCCGCCGGTGTGCGTCGTTTCCGGCCAATTCTGTTAACCACACTCACCACCTTTGGGGGGCTGGCACCGATGGTGTTTGAAGGCTCCCGTCAGGCGCAGTTTATTACGCCGATGGCGGTATCACTGGGCTTCGGTATTTTGTTTACCACCTTTGTATGCCTGCTGGTGCTGCCGGCGATTTATGTGCTGCTGGATAATATTCAGCAGGGGCTGGCGCGGTTGGCGGGTAAGCAGCCGATGGATGAATTGGCGCAGGACTAGCCGTGATCATCGTATGGCTTGCTGGCCGTCAGAACACATCATTCTCGGTCAGTAATTCAACCCGGACTCCGGCATCCGGGCCGAACAGGTTGCTCTCAAAACGCAGGTAAATCGGCCGGCAACAGACGCTGCAGTCCTGTTGCTGGTCGAGGGCCAGCAGTTCTAATGCGTCGGCAGGTGTGCCGTCATCGGCATCGCCATCCGGCAGCTCAAGCCAAATGCTAATGGCCTCGTTGCAGTAGGGGCAATGATCCTGATGTTCGTGCAGTGGCATGGTTTTTCCTCAATTGACTCCGCGCTGATCACGCTGATTGCTGACTGGTTGCTGAGTGGTGCCCGGTTACAGTCGCGAGTTTTTTGGCTGCCTCCGCGACTTTTTTCTGGCTACGCCGCGACTTCTTTCTGGCTGCCGAGGCAACAATATCTGAGTTACAGCAAAGATTGTTGTGGTGTATAGAGCCGGATTTCATCACCAACACGAATGGTGCCGGAGTGCAGCACTTTGCAGCATAAACCGCCGTGCCCCAGCATGGCCGCCAACCCGCCTTTACCCAGTTCCTGTTCCATACGGCTACAGGGGTGGCACAGCGCCGTGGCTTCAAACACCGCGTCGCCAATCTGGAATACCTGATAGCGCAGCGCGTTGAGGTTAATGTTGGCAACCACCAGATTGCGCCGTAATTGCTCCGGGCGTATGACTTTACCGCCGAGAAAGTGGCCTATCTGAGCAATAAACTCTTCGCTGATCAGCGTCACCTGACGGCCACTGCCCGGGGTCTTCTCCATTCGATGGTCACCGTCGAGGCCTCGCTCGGCAACCGCCTCGGCTTGCGCCAGGCTGGTCATCGTCATACGCCGCCCCGGGCGCACACCAATCCAGCGCAGTTCGCCGGGTGGTAACTGGGTGACATAGCGGGAAAACAGGTTACTCTGAGCAGACATAAAAACCCTGGTGACGGAGGCTGATGATATGAGTCATACAAGTATACCCAGTGGATTGGGGAGTGCATTAACAGCAGAGACCATGGTGCGTTACTGGCTGCCGCTATTGTCGTTTTCCCGGTTGGTGCTGTGTGGCTTGATGTTATTTGGTCTGGTGCTGCTGATGTTCGGCGCCGGGAGTCGTTCAGCCTGGGCTTCAGGTATTGAGGTGTTACCCGGTTATCAGCTGGAAAAAATCGCCGAGGTGCCGGGTGCCCGGCAGATGGTGTTGTCAGCGGCGGGTCATTTGTATGTTGGCAGTCGCCGTGAGGGCAAGGTCCACGTGGTTGAGGATTTCGTTCGCGGTGGTCGCGACGCGCGGGTGATTCTTACTGGCGTGGAGATGCCCTCGGGTGTGGCGATGGACCGACAGGGCGATTTGCTGGTAAGCGCCGTTAACGAAATCTGGATGCTGACAAATGCCGATCAGGCGCTGGACTCCATCGCTGAACTGTCCGCTGCACCATCCTCCGCAACAGCACTCATGCGCCACTGGAAACTGCTGACCCACGAGGTGCCCAGCCACGGTCATCATGGCTGGAAAGCGATTGAATTGAGTCCGGATCAGTCGCAATTGATTGTGCCGGTGGGGGCGCCGTGCAATATCTGCCTGGTGTACCCGCAGGTTAAAGAGCCCACCGGAACCCTGCTGGCAGTGGATGTCAGGCAGCTGAAAGCTGGTCAGCTGGATTACGACATCATTGCTCAGGGTGTGCGCAACAGCGTTGGGATGGCCTTCCATCCGCTGACGCAGCAGTTATGGTTCAGTGACAATGGCCGTGACTGGATGGGAGACGATATGCCGCCGTGCGAGATTAACCGCATTGCTGCCGGCAGCGTGGGTATGGCGCATCGCGAACAGCCACCCCATTTTGGCTTTCCCTTTGTGCATGGCAACCCTCGCCGTGGTGGTATCGTTGAACCCCAGGCTGATATCGCTCGCTATCGCTCAGCGGCCACTGCCTATGTCAGCCCGGTATTTGAGATTCAGGCACACAGTGCGCCGCTTGGCATTCACTTTTATCAGGGCCGTGATGCCAGTCTGAAAGGCCGCTTATTAGTGGCTGAACACGGTAGCTGGAATCGCAGCAGCCCGGTGGGGTATCGGGTCAGTGGCTATCCGCTACAGCAAGCCCAGCTACAGCAATACAAACCACAGCAATCCGAGCCACAGCAGCCTCAGCGTCAATACGCCGATGAAGCGCCTCTGATCCTGGTGAACTTTCTCGACTCCGATGGTAACAAGTTGGGGCGTCCGGTGGATCTGATCGAAATGCAAGATGGCGCACTGCTGATCAGCGATGACGCCAATGGAGTGGTATGGCGGCTAAGTAAAGCGCCTGCGCCAGCCAACTGAGGCCCGTTGTTCTGCGTCTCGCTGAGCAGCCCGCAACGGCGATCGCGGTTATGGCAATAGTTTATTTATGAAATTAACTTAACCTTTCATGAAAAATCACCAATATTATTCATGTTGAGTCTGTTTTATGGTGTTCGCTATCAATGGCTCCACATCAGGAATGGACACGATGGCAACACTTCATAATCTCGGCTTTCCGCGTATCGGCGATCAGCGCCAGTTAAAATTTGCACTGGAAGCCTTCTGGGCCGGACAGCTCAGCGAGGCTGAGTTACAACAGCAGGCGGCTGACTTACGTCAACGCCACTGGCAATTGCAGCAGGGACTGAATTTTTATCCGGTAGGGGATTTCTCGCTGTACGATCAGATGCTGGATATGAGTGCCTTGGTGGGTAACCTGCCAGCCCGGGTGCCGCGCGCTGGGGGCTCAGCCCTGGATCAATATTTTCGCGCGGCTCGTGGCCGTTCGGCGTCAGACCCGTCTAACACGTCTGAATGCGATTGTGTCAGCGCCGCTGAAATGACCAAATGGTTTGATACCAATTATCACTATATCGTGCCTGAGGTAACGGCGCAGACACAGTTCTCGCTCAATGCCTCAGGCCTGCTCAGCCAGCTGCGACAAGCGCAACAGCTTGCGACATCCGCGACCTCTGAAGCCTCAACGTCTCCAGAAACAGCTGTGCCAGGCGCCGCGCCAAAGCCGGTGATTATCGGACCGCTGACCTATCTGGCTCTGGCAAAAAGCAAAGACGGCAGTGATCCCTTGTTGTTGCTGGAACGTTTGCTGCCGGTGTACAGCGAGTTGCTGGAAACGCTGGCCAACGCCGGCGCCGAATGGGTGCAGATTGATGAGCCCATTCTGGTTACCGATCTGTCACCGCAGTGGAAGCTGGCGTTTGAGCAGGCCTACCACACCCTCAAAGCCAATCGCCCACAGCTGCTGGTGGCGACCTACTTTGGCCAGTTGCAGGACAACCTGCAGTTCGCCTGCAATCTGCCGGTTGCCGGGCTGCACGTGGATGTATCGACCGATCAGCAGGAGCTGACGCAGATTCTTGACTGGCTGCCGGTTCATAAAGTGTTGTCGCTGGGGGTTATCAGTGGCCGCAATATCTGGAAAGCCGATCTCAATCGTATTCTCGACTGGCTTGAGCCCGTGGCCGACAAGCTGGGCGATCGTTTGTGGCTGGCCCCCGGCTGTTCGTTGTTGCACGTACCGGTTGACCTGCAAGCCGAACAATCGCTGGATGATGAGTTGAAGAGCTGGCTGGCGTTTGCGACCCAGAAACTGGAGGAGCTGGCGATTATCGGCCAGGCAATTAATCACGGTCGCGGTTGTGTGGCCCAGACGTTGGCCGCCAATCTGCAAGCGGTAACCTCGCGGCTGTTATCGCCGCGGGTACACAACCCTGCTGTACAGCAGGCAGTGGCCGCTATTCGCCCGGAGCACCGACAGCGCCATAGCGGTTTTGCTCAGCGCCAGGGCTGTCAGGCGTCTCGTCTGAAGTTGCCGTTGCTGCCAACCACCACCATTGGTTCCTTCCCGCAAACCGCCGCTATTCGTCAGGCAAGAAAACAGTTCCGCGATGGGCAGCTATCGGCCAGTGACTATCAGCAACAGATGCG
>Ga0098062_1001092_pt1 | contig 11214 bp, 22 predicted proteins | sample 23_taG_FD_81592 | JGI IMG/M metagenome (GOLD analysis project Ga0098062, IMG submission 81592) | Marine viral communities from Cariaco Basin, Caribbean Sea - 23_WHOI_OMZ | ecosystem: Environmental > Aquatic > Marine > Oceanic | place: Caribbean Sea: Cariaco Basin | collected 2014-11-11 | reverse complement strand
TTCTCGTTTCTATGCGGCCTGACTGGCCTTCAATTTCGCCTGCAATTCGGCAATCCGGCGTTCCAGATCGGCGGGGTTCTCCGCCGCCAGATACTTCTCCACCAGATACAGCACCGGCTTCGTATCCCCGGTGACCTGCATGTACTTCTCCAGGTCGTCCAGGGTGAAACGGCGGGAATCGTCAGGGTTCTGTGCGAGCTTCCGGCTCAGGTCCGAGGGGGAGTAATCCATGTCAGCAGCGATGGCCTTCTGGGGCCGGCCCTGCTGGTGGATGCGAGCGCCAACGTACTCGCGGCAGGTGCCGTAACACTCCGCCAGTCCGCGCTCAAAATTCAGTGTCAGTTGCCCGTCTGCCATCTTTTTGATTCCTCTACTCTCCGGGTATTTCCTCTAGAACCTGTGGCCAAATAAAAAGCGCCAACCAGCTAGGCGGCGCTTTCCTGGTCGGCCTTAAGCTCGCCCTGGGTGAGGACCTGGATTTGGTACTGCCGGCCCTCGGGGACGCCCTCTTCTGGCCATTCCCGGACGGACTGGTAACGGATTCCAAGGGCGTCTGCGGTCTGCTGAACACCACCGAAGAATTCGATGACCTCTGACTTCTTCATGTCTGGCTCCTTAACGAATTACGGACTATTAAGGCATACCTTAATGAAGACAGTCAAGCAAAACAAAGGCATACCTTTAAGGCTTGCCTGTATTATTCCGACCATGAATGAATATGCAGATCGAGTGCGGCAACTGCTGGTTGCCAGGGGCGTGACGGATCGCGAAATGAAGAGCGAGCTGGCGGACGCCTGCGGCATCAAATACCAGTCGGTAAAAGGCTGGTTTGACGGCACCAGCAAAAGCATCACTGCCGTGAACCTCGCCAAGATCGCTCGGCGATGGAACGCCAACCTGGACTGGCTGATTACCGGTCAGGGGCAGATGCTTGGTGCCGCCCACCATATTGCCGAGCCCCAGGCGCCCTATGGCGACGACGTAAGCCCTGGCCCTTCTGTATCTGGCCAAATACCCATTATCAGCTACGTCCAGGCCGGCGAGTTCTGCGAAGCGGAAGATCCGTTCGAGCCAGGCATGGCCGACGAATGGTTGCCGTTTCGGCCGCCCGGCGCCGGCCCGCGCACCTATGCTCTGCGCGTCGATGGCGAAAGCAACTCACCACGAATCCGTAATGGCGAAATCGTCATTGTCGACCCTGACCGGACGCCGGATAGCGGCAAGTTCGTGGTGGCCAAGCGCCACAGCGACGCGAAGGTCACGCTGAAGCAGATCCAGTACAACGAAGGGGAGCCGTTCCTGAAGCCGGGCAACCCGGACTGGCCGGAGCCGATCATCAAGATAGACGGCGACTGGAGCGTCTGCGGCGTGGTGGTCGGCAAGTACGACCCGATGTAGCGCCAGCCCAGACTGATCCGAGCCCGCCACTGAGCGGGCTTTTTTTGTGCCCATCCGTGACCGAACAGTCACAAATAATTGAGGAATGCCTTACTTTTTATTAAGGAATGCCTTTACACACTTTTTAAGGTATGCCTTAATGGACCCATCAACACGGACAACCCGCAGGGGAGCGAACCATGAACGCACATCAAGCCGCGAGCGATTGGGACTACCAGGATGCACTCCATCCGCAGCGTGCCGCCTACGAGGCGTGGTGCGAGGCGTATCTGGTGGAGGCGCTCAAGTCCGACGAGCTCGAGACCGCGTTCAGCGCGCAGGAGCACCTGGAATCCGAGTTCGACGCTCTGGTGCTGCTCCTCGCATTCAGCGCCGCCGAGTTCCGCCCGCTGTGCCTGAGCGAGTTCCGCCGTCAGACGTTCGGCATGAGCCGGGATCAACTGCAGGACGCGCTGGACGACGGCGAGATTGATCCGGTGGAGATTGTGCGCCTCGCGGTGTTTGCCGGTGACGACGCTCGCCGGACCTGGGCGCCGCATGTTCGGCAGGCGATGGACAGCTTCCACGATGCGGTGCTGAAAGCGGCCCCGTCTTGGGGCTGGGTAGAGAACATTTTTGAGCGGAGGAACGAGCCGTGAACAGCGATCAACTGCACAGCCTGACGGTGCTGGCCCACCAGGGATACCGGGCTGCCATGGACCTAGATTCAAGCCTCGCCCTGGTTGTCCAGACCCGCCTGGGCGGCTGGTGGGAGTGCGCCCTCAGCGTCGGCGACCTGGACCTCGCCTGCGCAGCGTATCGGGCCGCCGAGTGGGTTCGGGCTGCCTCAGCGTTTTTTGTTTTCCGGCAGCCCGTCCCTGTGACTGTCAACGGGGCTGAACTGATGTGGAGGGGAAAGTCATGAGAGAGATTGATTGGAACGAGGCGCCGAAGGGCGCCGCCGCCTACGTGGAAGCTGATCCCGTTGCCAACCGTTCTCATGAAGGGGTTGGCTTTTTCGCCGCCGAGATAAAGAAAGCTGGCTCCGGGACGGAATGGGAAGGGGTGAAGATGGATGGCACCATGTTCCACGTTTTCGCGGACTACTGGAATATCGTTTTGCGCCCCTCACAACCCCAATGGCGCGGCCCCGAGGATGGCCTGCCGCCTGTGGGGGCCGAGGTTGAGGCATGGATTGAGAACAGAAACGTATGGGCAAAAGTTACCGTCTTGGCCGTTGATGTTGACACCGTGGTGTGGCGGAACGGAACGGATCGCAGGAGCTATATCGGCACTCATGTTAACGACCTGCGCCCCCTCAAATCCGACAAGGAGCGGGCGGTGGAGGCGGCCTTGGCCCAGGACTGCGACCCGCGCGATGGGATGCTGAGCCGTCATGACTTCTGTGCGCGCCTCTACGACGCCGGCCTTCTCCGCCTGCCGGAGGAGCAGTCATGAACAATTACAGCTTTGGCGAAATCCTGATGGGCGCCACCACGATCATCGCGTTTGTCGCCCTGATGACGGTTATTGGCGAACAGGACTACCGCGATGCGCTGGCCGAGGAGCGCAACACCTGCCTGATGGTGGCTCAGGGCCACTGGCCGGCAGAGACAGCAGAGGGCTACGACTGCCCGAAACGGATAGCAGGAGAGATGGAATGAGCAAGACTCCATGGAATCCCAGCCGCAAAGCAGCGGCCAGGGTGAAGGCGCCGCTCCCGGCACCAGAGGTCTGCCCGTACTGCGGCTCACCGGTGGAGATCGTCCACCACCGCGAGGTATACGGCCGCGCGTTCAGTGCTTGGCCCTGGCTGTACCGGTGCGCCGGGTCACCTGCCTGCGACAGCTTCGTCGGCATGCACCCTTACACCGCCATTCCCCTGGGCACTCTGGCGGACCCGGCCACACGGGATGCGCGCAAAAACTGCAAGCCTGCGTTTGAGGCCTTGTGGCGAGGAGATTGTTCTTTTCTCACCCGCAGAGAGGCCTACCGAGCCTTGGCTGACCGCCTCGGGATTCCGGTTGAGCAGTGCCATTTCGCATGGTTTGACATTGCTGCTTGCTGGAAGGCGAAAGACGCCTGCATGCAGATTGCTAAAGAGCACCGAAACACCGATACGACAGAGCGCTGATCTGTTGTTTGCCCCTCCGGGGGCCTTTTATTCGATAGGAGCACGACATGGAAACCAGCAGCGAAATTAACGAGATTGCAACCGCCCTGGCGTCTGCCCAGATGGAAATCGAGAACGCCAGCAAAAACAGTGCGAACCCGCATTTCCGCAGCAAATACGCCGACCTTGCCGAGGTGCTGAACACGGTGCGCCCGGTATTCGCCAAGCATGGCATCGCGATCATTCAATCCCCTGAATACGGCGACGGCGTGGCCCACGTGCAAACCACCCTGGCTCACAAATCAGGCCAATGGATGCGCTGCGACACCAGCGCGCCGGTGACAAAGCAGGACGCCCAGGGCATCGGCAGCGCGATCACCTACTGCCGCCGCTATGGCCTGGCCGCGATGGCCGGCGTTGCCCAGGAGGATGATGACGCCAATAGCGCCGTGGCCGGTCCCGGTCGTGCTCGCCAGCAGTCCCGCAAGCCCAGCGAGAAGGATCTGCAGGTGGCCCGCGACACCCTGGAGGGCTGCTCCACGGTGGAAGAGTTGCGCGAGACGTTCAAGGGGCTCCCTGAGCACGTCCGCGAGGCGATGAAGGGCGAGGCAACCGAAATGAGTAAGAAACTGGAAGGAGAAGCGGCATGACGATGATTCAAGGCTCCGAGGAATGGCTGGAGTACCGCTCCAGCCGATTGAACGCCAGCGAAGCCGGGGCGGTAATGGGGGTTAATCCCTGGTTCCCCCGCAACCCTGCCGAGTTGTTCGATCTAAAAACCGGCGCAAAGGCTGTCGACGAAAACCCGGTCATGCGTCGCGGCACGGAGTTGGAGCCCGAGGCGCGGGCCGCCGCTCAGGACGTTCTTGGTGAGCAGTTTACCCCGGCGGTACGCCAGCGGGAACGCTACTCGGCAAGCCTCGACGGCGAGGATTTTGATGGCGCCACTGCCCTGGAAATCAAATGCCCGATGCGCACCGACAGCAAGCTGTTTCGCATTTTGGACGGCAAGGACTTGAAAGAGGTGGCGCCGCACTACTGGTGGCAGTTGGTGCACCAGCAGTACGTCTCCGGTTTCGGGCTGGTCTATTTCTGCGCCTACCACCCGGACCAGGGCATCAGCGTGGTGAAGATCAGCGCCGACGAACTCATTGCCGACCGTGACGCACTGGTCGCCGCGTGGGAGGCGTTCGCCAAAAGCCTGGATAGCGGCGAGCGGCCGGAGTCCGACGAGATCGAGGACGACAGTGAAGAGATGGCCGCCATGGTCGAGACCTACCGGTCCGCGAAGGAGCGGGCCGACGAAGCCGCGAGCGTTCTGAAAGAGGCCGACAAGGCGCTCAAGGAGCGAGCCAAGGCGTCCGGCGCCCGGAAGCTGTCCGGGCATGGACTCCAGGTCATCCGTGCTGAGCGCAAGGGCGGCGTCGAGTACGACAAGATTCCTGAGCTGGATGGCGTGGACCTGGATCGCTACCGCAAGAAATCCAGCGTCGTTTACAGCATCCGTTAATCCGGCGCTCACCGGGGAGTGGCGGGCCTTACCCGCTACCGGCGCTGGCAGCGGTATATCTGCCAGTCCGCATCGGGGTGCGACCCGAGAGGTTCTGAAAAAGGAAGGGCTGCAAGAGCGAGCACGAAGCTGGTGCAAGCGGACGGTGGCGCGGCGGACTGATCAACCGACCGAAAAATCCGACCTTGCTCGCGGGTTCGAGTCCCGCCGAGTCGCACCACCGATGCGGTGGACCTATCAGAAGGCAAAACGGCAGTGCGTCCGCTTCGATGACGGGCCACCGCATCCCCTTCGGGGGAACTGACAACGGAGAGAGATATGACCACTCAAATCGAAATGCCGAAGTACCGCAGCCACAAGGTTGTTCATGCGCTGGAAATTGCAGCCTTGGAAATCCATGAAGACCGCTCGGCCACTATCGCGCCAAAGGAAAATGGCTACGCGCCGTTCCGCACGAAACCCGGCTGGGCCGACCGTTGCGAGGCCACCGAGGACGATCCGGGCGTGTATGTCGTATACCGCGACGGCTTCGCCTCATGGTCGCCCACCAAGGAGTTCCGTGACGGCTATTCGCTGATCACTGGGGGCGACCAATGAACATTCTGACCTTCACCACCCGTTTCGGCCAAGACGCTTCGGTCCGCTACACGCCCAACGGCAAGGCCATCACTACGGTTCGCTGCCCGGTGGAATCCGGATGGGGCGAGAACAAGCACACCAGTTGGGTGACCGCCGTCATCTTCGGCGACCGCGGCGAGAAGCTGGCGCCGCATATTTTCAAGGCGGGCAAGGCCACGATCAGCGGCGAGTTCAAGGCTCGGGAGTACGAATCCAACGGCGAGACGCGCATGTCGCTGGAAGTGCTGGTGCGCGAGATCGAATTGCAGGGCGAGCCGCGCCAGTCCGGCAGCCCCCAGGGGTACGAGCCGGCCAATACCGGCAGCGGCCAGCAATCCGCCCCGGCGGATGATTTAGACGACCCCGATGATCTGCCGTTCTGAGGAGCCGCCCATGATCCGCTACGCACTGCTACTGCTCCCCTGCTGCGCCCTGGCCGACCCGACGATCTACGTCCAGGGCGGCATGGGCTACCAGATCGGGATGACCGAACGCTGGACCTACGAGAGCGAACGCTACTCCGGGGAATACACGATGGATCTGCCGCCCCTGGTGGGCTCGGTGGAGGCCGGCATCAGCTACCGCAACTGGTTCATCCAGGGCCAGCACGTCAGCAGTGTGGAGACGGGCCAGGACCATGGGTTCAACGTCATCAGCGCCGGTTACCGGTGGGAATTCGAGTTTTAGGAGATCGCAATGACTGAGCAGCATCTTACGGCAGGGCAGGTCCGGCAGTTAATTCACTACGATCCTCTTTCCGGGGCCCTTACATGGAAGAGAAGGCATCGGAAATGGTTCAAGTCCGACAGGTCTTTTAACGCCTGGAACAATCGCTTCTCGGGGAAGCGGGCGGGATCATGCCGAAAGCAGATTAGGAACGGTTATGCGTACAGGGTTGTTTCCTTGTTCGGCAAGATATACATGGAGCACCAGTTGGTATGGCTTCTGATGACTGGCGATTTTCCTGACTTTCCCATTGACCACCTCAATAGAGATGCCACCGACAACCGATGGAGAAACATCTCCAAATCCAGCCCTCAAGAAAACGCGCGAAACCTTTCAATGATGCGCAGCAATTCCAGTGGTGTAACCGGAGTAAGTTGGCACAAGGGCGTGGGGAAATGGGTGGCGCAATGTCGAGTAAATGGACGCCTCCACCACATAGGCTCCTTTGAAAAAATAAAGGATGCAGAGATGGCCATCAAGGATTTCAGGTTGCGGCACGGATTTTCTGAGGAGCATGGGCTTTCCCATGCTAGATATGCGAAGCAAGCCAGAGAAGAGGTGCGCTGTGAATAGAGACTTGGCGCGACAATCGTTTGAGCAGTGGTACAACGCGGAATACATCCGCCCGATCATCCCGGCAGACAGGACGGAAGGCGGCTACCAGCACCCCGACGCCCAAGCCGCATGGGACGCATGGCAAGCCGCCCTCTCCCATGCCGAGGGGGAGGCATTTGGCTGGTTCACCGAAGATCACGATGCCGACAAATCCGCGACCACCTATGATCCCGTTGTGGCCGATAGGTGGAGGGGGAAAGGCTGGCCTGTGTGGCCTCTGTACACCCACCCCGCGCCCCACTGTCCGGTTTGCATGTTGGATGAGCGGGATGAACTGCGCGGCGAAGTTAAGCGGCTCCTGGCCGAGGCCGAGTACGCGGATCGTATTCTTCGTTCGTCGGTTCCGGAGCGCCATAAAGGGGTGACCAGCCCGATAGGAGCGGTCCAAAACTATATCGCAGAGCTTGAGACCGCCCCCCAGGTGGCGGTGCCGCCGGAATGGTCTGTGCGCCGTGGGGTCACTGATGTAACTGATCCGGCCGCCGCCGTGGAGTTTGTCATCGAAACATCGACAGAAAACGGCACCAGCTATATCACCAGCGTTTGGCTGGATGATGAAGATCCCGCGCACCGGCTGCTGGCCACTATGCTCGCCGCCCCCACCGCGCCCGCCGGGGAGAAACCTGTAAGCGATCCTGATGGGTTGCCGGGAACCCCGCGCCCGATGTCCACCGCGCCACGCGACGGCACCATGGTGCTGCTGCTGGTCCAGTTTACCAACCACGGAGTCAATGACGGGTTCGACTCGGGGCCTGCCTGGACCATCGGGGCGAACACCTACGACGATTCCGGCGACGACGAATGGCACATTGCCGGCTGGGACTGGCAGCAGGATTGTTTCACGGCCGGTGAGGGCGAGCCCCTTGGGTGGCTGCCAATGCTGTCCGCCCCCGCCCCGGATGAGCGGGAGATAGCGGCGTACCGGGAGGCACTGGAGAAGATCGCACCCTACCCCGCCAGCCGCGCCGGTGAGCTGGGCTATTCCGCCTGTCGCCGGATTGCCCGCGAAGCCCTGGACGAAGGCAACCGCCTGCGCGCCGGGAAGGAGGGTGAGTGATGCGAACTTATCTTAAACGTCTCCGGCATCACCCGGGCGTTCTGCCGGCAACTGCATGGACCGTCCTCATGATTTTGGCGGGAGCAACAGGGGAACATCCTATCCCGGGGGCTGCTTTTGGGGCCGGGCTTTCCATCCTGGTCTGGTTGACGGTCCTGCTCACTGCGAAAAACCAGCCGCTGCCAGAGGAGCACCGCGATGACTGAGCGCACCCCCTACAGCAACGCCCAGTTCAAGAAGCGGGCAGCGGCGCGGCACAACGCCCGCTACGAGGCGAAGCGCAACCGGCACCGCGTCGAACCGCTGTTCCAGTACATCGCCCGGCTGGCCATGCCGGAGTCCGCCTGGATTGAGCATCAGGCGCGAGCAGCCAGGGTGAAACGGCGGCGCTTCAATGCCCATGCCGTCCTCGCCACCACGCTGGCGGCCACTGCGACCAACGGAGGTTTCCATGACTGAGCGCACAGACCGCGAGCTGCTGGAGCTGGCCGCGCTCTACGTCGAGACCGACGGCTGCTATTTCGGCTTGCCTGGTGTCGATCCGTGGGATGCAGCGCGGGACGCCCGGCAGTACAACGGGCCGCACCCGGTAGTGGCGCACCCGCCTTGTCAGCGATATGGAAACCTGGGTCTGGCGAACTATGCACGGTGGGGCGGCGAGCATAACAGGCCGGCAAACGACGGCGGCTGTTTTGCGGCAGCGCTGGCCGCTGTCAACTGCTGGGGAGGAGTTCTTGAGCATCCGGCGTTCAGCATGGCGTGGCCGCTGTACAACCTCCAGCGCCCTCCGGTAACCGGATGGGGTCCATCTGGCGCGGGGTGGGTGTGCGAGGTTTGGCAGTCGGCCTACGGGCACAAGGCCCGGAAGCGCACCTGGCTTTACTACCGTGGCGACCATGAGCCGTTCGACCTGGATTGGGCTAGGGCGCCCGGAACGCATCAAGTGGGATTCCAAGACAAGCGGGGCAAGGGTCGCAATAAGCCCACGCTATCCTCGTCGGATGCAAACGCCACTCCGGTCCTATTCAGGGATTCGTTAATTCGTTTGGCGAGACTGTCGCGCCTCGGCGCCGCTGCCGCCATGGCAGAGGGAGGGAAGGAATGATCAGAGAACCGATTGTCGACGCTGTCCCGTGCAGCTCATACCGCCCCGGGCGAATCTGCGCCGATGGTTTCCCGCTCGGTTATCCGGCCAGCTCGGCGTGCACAGGTCGCCGTTGCGGAGAGTGCGGCAGATTCAGCGACAAGCTGCCCCCTTGCCAAAACGAGGACATCGACCCGCGATGGCTCAATGAGGACGGCGCGCCGCGCCTGTATCGGCCACCGGAGCCCCACCAGGGGCGTGGGGGCGGCGATGTGGGCTGACTCCGAGACGCACCGCCGCTACATGCAGCCGGTGGCGCCGAGATCCCGCCGGCGGTGCAGCTGCGGGTGCGGGCAGCGAGCCACACACCTGGGCATGGCCAACGGGTGCGCACTGACGTGCGGCTGTGAATTGTACATCCGGCGCTGGGTGCGTGACGGAATACGGACACGAAGGGCCGCCCAGCGCGGCAGGGAGGAATGATGGGCAAATACCTGGACCTCTACGACGTGACCGCCGGGAACCCGGTGGCCGAAAGGGAACTGGCGGAGATGCGGGAGCGCATGGCAGCTCTGGAAACAGCGCTCGCCAAAGCCGCCGACATGCTCGAAATCTACGCCGTCAAGGTGGATGGCGAATGGGGCGATTGCCGGGATGCCGGCCAGCTTTATGCCGATGGCGAAATGCCGGAGGCACTGACGGAGGTCCGTGCCCTGCTCACCCAGGAGGAAGGAGGCTGAAATGCTCCAGCGAGAACTGATCAACATTGGCGAGTTCCAGCGGCGGGTCTGGGGTGAGAACGGCACCCCGCTCACCGCCCAGGCGATCCGGAACCAGCTCAAGCGCGGCGACCTGCCCGGGCAGCAGGTGGGCAAGCTCTGGTTTGTGGACTGGACGGCGTACCAGCGCCAGACTGGCGATGAATTGGTCGATGCGGTACTGAGGGCAGGATAATGGCGCCAAGGCCCAGGAAGAAGCGAAACAGCGGATTGCCGCCGAACCTCTATGCGAACGGGCGGGCGTTCAAATACCGCCGGCCGGACACGGGGACATGGCACGGCATGGGCGTAGATCGCGCCAAGGCTGTCGCCGCGGCGAACCAGCTTAACGGCCTGCTCATGGCCGGCAGCGACTTGGTGGCGGACGTGATGGGCGATTCGGTGAGCCTCAACGGGTTTCTGGACTACTACGAGGCCGAAGTGCTGCCCCCGCGCGAACTGGCGCAGGCCACCCTGGACCTATACGCCGTGCGTTTCCGGCAGATCCGGGCGGCGCTGGGCGAGCGTGACATCGCCCAGATCACCATCGGCATGGTCGCGGCGTTCCTCGATGCCTTGACCCCGCGGGCCTCGAATCAAGCCCGGGCCATCCTGGCGGATCTCTTCAACCATGCGGCCGCAAAAGGTCTGGTGGCCGACAACCCCGCCGAGGCAACGATACCCAGGCCCGAGAAGAAGACGCGGCGCCGGCATACCGTGGCCGGCGTCCAGGCGATCTATGCCGCCGCCGAACCCTGGTTGCGTAACGCCATGGACCTGGCCCTGCTCACCGCGCAGCGGCGCGAGGACATCCTGGCCATGCGATTCGATGACATCCGCGACGGTGCGCTGCATGTGGCCCAGCACAAGACGCGGCGTGCCAGTGATGCCGGCTGGATCCGCCTACCGATGACCCCGCAGCTCAAAGCCCTGGTGGCCCGTTGCCGGGATGACGTGCCCTCCCCGTTCCTGGTCCACCGGAAGCCGGAGCGGCGGGTGGCGAGCGGCCGGCACTGGACTCAGGTGGATAACCGTTATCTGACCCGGGCGTTCAAGGCAGCCAGGGACGCCGCCAACCCCTACCCGGACTGGTCGCCGGCCCAGCAGCCGGGCTTCCATGAGCTGCGCGCCCTGAGCCTGCACCTGTACAAGAAAGCGGGCAAGGATGGGCAAAAGCTGGCCGGGCACAGCACGCGGAAGATGACGAAGAACTACGAGGCGGATCACGAGGAAGTGGTCTGGACCGAGGCCGTGGCCGACCTGGATTTGAGCAATATCACGGGCTGAGTTTTGCAACAGTTTTGAAAATGTTTTGCAACAGCACCAGAAACGAAAAAGGGCCAGCGCCCGTAAGTC
>Ga0098062_1001079_pt1 | contig 11366 bp, 10 predicted proteins | sample 23_taG_FD_81592 | JGI IMG/M metagenome (GOLD analysis project Ga0098062, IMG submission 81592) | Marine viral communities from Cariaco Basin, Caribbean Sea - 23_WHOI_OMZ | ecosystem: Environmental > Aquatic > Marine > Oceanic | place: Caribbean Sea: Cariaco Basin | collected 2014-11-11 | reverse complement strand
CCGGTGAGCAGATCAAACCCCATCAGGTACAGCATGCAGAACCCGATGGGGAACAGGATCGCCCCGATCAGAAAAACGCCGGTCTGGACCGCAACGGTGATGGCAAAAGCTGCCGCCAGAGCCAGGATGGCCCCGGCCATGAAGGCCCGGATCAGGGTGTCCCGGGTGGACATATAGATTTTCGATTCGCCCGCGTCGACCATTTTGGTGACGAACTCTGAAGGCGCGATGTAAGACATAGTGTGTTCCTCTGACCTTAACCTGATAACCAACCCGATGGACTGGCCACAAAAAACGGCGTTACCCGCCGCCTGCATTTCGCAGGTGCAAGTAGACGCCGTCGTCTGAATGAAGCTGTTGCCGTGAACAGAACCCACATTGGTTCCGTTAGCAGGAGAGATTGCAGAGACCGTGCCAGAGTGATTATGGTTTGCCAAACAGCACTGATTTCAATGAGGTAAAGGTCGGTGGCGGGTTTGTGGTGGTCGTCATGGTAACTGCGCTTACCCGAGCCTGCGCACCTGTTCGGTGCGTGGCCGGCCCCTTATGCTGCAGGCTGGCGCAATCAGCGGGGCAAGCTGTCAGCGCAAACTGAAGCGCACCGGCAGCGCGTAGCGGAAGCGATTCCCTGAGATCTCCCTGGGCACGGCGGGCAGAGGCGCGGCCTGTTCCAGCATGGCCAGGGCAGAGTCGTCCAGCAACGAGTGGCCGGAGCCGGTTTGCAGGCTGTGTGCTACCAGAGAACCATCTCGCCGGAATTCGAAGACGATCACCGGTGTGCCTTCCTGCCCTAGTCGCCTGGCCCGCCGGGGGTAGTCGTAAAAACGGGCCAGGTGGCGCCTGAGGCGGCTCAGATAGTGATCGACCTCGGAGCGCTCGCCTGCGTTTTGCAGTGGAATGGTGGCGCGGGACTCGGCTTCCTCCACCTCACTTTCCGCCGGTTGGGAAGTGGAAGATTCTGCCGCTGCCCCAGTCTGGGTACGCTCAGGCTCTATGGGGGTTGATTCCGGCTCCGGTACCTCCGCCACCATTTCTGGCTCTGGCTCTGGCTCTGGCTCTGGCTCTGGCTCTGGCTCTGGCTCTGGCTCTGGCTCTGGCTCTGGCTCTGGCTCTGGCTCTGGCTCTGGCTTCGCTTCGGGTTGCGGGCTGGGCTCGCGCGTAACTTCCGGTTCAGGCCCAGGTTCCGCGGCAAGCTTGATGCGGATGGCCGGTGCCGTGTTGATGGCGGCCTCGCCCAGGGAATTGAGCTCCACGGTTTTCCCGGGTGCGGTCAAGACCAGAGCGCCGGCTGTAATTGCCGCTGCAAGCATCAGCAAAACGAAGCGTGAGGGTTGGGGTTGCAGAGTCATTCACCCGGCTCCGTCAGCAACAGAATATCCGTGTGGCCACCCTTCTCAAGCACCCGGAACAGGGTTTCCAGATCCGCCATGGTGATCGTTTGTGCTGCAGCGATTCTCAGGGGGTGCAGCTCATTCGGGGCAGGCAGAGTTGATAGAAGGGACTCTTCATCAAGTGTCTCTCCGGCAATCCGCCAATTGCCCCCGGCATCCACTGTCAGATCGGCATCGGGTGGCCGCTGCTCCCGGGTCTGCGTTGTGGCGGGGAGCTCGGGCAGCGGGTCGTCGGCAAGCTGGCCTGCCACAATGAAAAACATCAGCAGCAGGAACACCAGGTTGATCAGCGGCAGAAGGGCATCTTCCACTCGCTCCATCAGGGATTTGCCAGAAGAAAACGGGGGTGGAACCAGGTCGGTCATGGTGCTTTGTCGTTTTCCCGTTTCCAGTGAGTGTCGATGCCACTGTCGGTCAGTTGGCTGAGTGCCAGGGTGAAGGCGCCAAGGCTGGCGTCGTTCGTCGTGGCGAGGTTGACCTCGGTTATCCCGGCCTGTGCAAGTTCAGGGAGGAGATGCTCCAGTGGCATTGTCATGTCCTGCCACTGAATCTGACCGTTTGCGATAACGGTCAGCTCCGGAAGCGGTTCACCAGTCGCCGGACTCCGGGCGGACGGGTTGTTGGCCAGTTCCAGGTGATCCACCGGCTGCAGGCGGCTGGTGAGCATAAAAAACACCAGTAGAATGAACACCACATCAATCAACGGCGTGATGCGGATTGGTATCGGGCGATTCGGCCGGGGTTCAACCAGTTGCATGGGCGAATCGTCGATCGCTGGCGCTGTCGTATGAGAGATCGGCCCCGGGCTGGGTTGACGCACACTCCCGGGTTGCCACGGCCTGCCGGGCATCAGCCTGCGCTTTGGCATCGGGGTCAACGGTTACGTTCAGGATCGAAACCAGGGTGCTGTTGATGGTTTTGTGAATGCGGCGTAAACGGAATTCCACCCAGGCTGCCAGTGCTGCAAAGGGTATGGCAACAACCAGGCCGGCTGCAGTGGTGGTCAGGGCCTCATAAATACCGCCACTCAACTGGGTGGCGTTGGCGCGTCCTTCGGTGGCTGCCATGGCGCTGAAGGCTTCCATCATGCCCAGCACGGTTCCCAGAAGTCCCAGCAAGGGTGCCAGGGCCGCAATCACTTCAATGATTTTAAGGGGCGCTTCGAACGGCTCCAGTGACTGCTGCGCGTCCCGTGCCGCGGTTTCACGAATCTGCCGCTCATCCTGCTGGCTGTTCAGTGCTTCAAAGGTGTTGGTAACCAGGTGCAGCAACGGATTCAGCCTGCCCCAGCGACCAGCCTGTTCACGAATGGCGGCGGGCGACACAGAGCCGGGGTTTTGTTGCCAGCTGATTACGGTTTTTTTAAGACTACCCGGCAAGCGGGGTGCGTATAGTGTCCCCAGCAACATCAGGTAGATAAAGGTAACGACGCCAAGCACGGCGATCACCAGGAGCACGACCATCACCGGCCCGCCCATCTCGGTCAGTTGAGCCAGCAGGCCGTTGCTAAAAGGCGCGGAAATGTCTGTCATGGCATGACCCTCAGGCGCAATGAAGTTGGATCTAAATAATAAAGATTATTATTTAATATGCAAGAGTGTAACCTGATACCGGTGATGCCTCTGTTAGAATTCGGTCAGAAATAAGAAGCAAAGGTATGCGATTGGAATCGGAGGTAAAGATCATCACTGTTGGTCGGGCTTACCCGAAAATGTGGCTGTTGTGTTGATCAAGCGTTGGTTGGGCAGTCTGGTTAACCGGGCGGTTGCCCTGGTGGTTGTGGTAATTGTTCTCTCGGCACTGTTGGTCACCGTTGCTGGCGCCCTTCTCAGCCGGGCAGAGCTGGAGCAACAGGCCCGTAGCCAGGTTGAGACCATTGCCGAACTGGTGGCGGGGGAACTGAATGACAAGCTGGTGCTGAGGCTTGAAACCCTGAGCCATGTCGCCCGGAGCCTTACCATGTCCATACACGCTCTGGATGCCCGCGCCCGCTTGCTGGTTCGGCGCCAGACGGCACTGCAGCATCTGTTTGATGGCATTTACCTGATCAATGAGTCAGGCCAGGTACTGGCGGAGTACCCGGAATCCTTCCAGCAAACCGGGCTGAATGTCAGTGACCGAGAGTATTTCCGGCGGGTCGCCTCCACCCTGACACCGGTGATCAGTGAGCCATATATATCAAACTATCAGGATAAACCCGCCGTTATGGTGGCGACGCCGGTCTTTGATCATCGCCAGCGTTTTGTCGGAATGATTGGCGGTGCCATCCTGCTGGATGGCGATAACTTTATGAAAGAGTTCATTAACCTCCGGATCGGTGAAACCGGCTACCTTGGCGTTGCTACCCGAAGCGGGGTGACGGTTGCTCACGGTCGTTCTGGCCGGCCAATGGCACCGGTGCGGGTCGCCAATCCGGTTTTGCGGGATGCGATGGAAGGTTTTGAGGGTACGCTGCAAACCCGCAATGGTGAGGGGGAGGCCACGATTATGTCGGTACGGCAACTGACCCAGGTACCCTGGTTCGTGTCTGCAGTCTGGCCATCCCGTGAAGCCTACGCGCCGATAACCCGCACCGCAGATGCCTTTATCTGGGTGCTGTTGTTGGTGATTGTATTGATAGCACCCATCGCCCTGTGGCGGTTCCGCCGGCTGATGGCGCCGCTGGAGATGCTGGGCAATCAGATTCGTGAGCGTCATCTCGGGATGCGGTCTGACCCGGTCGATGTATCTGGGGGTACCGAGATCCGACAAGTGGCGGAGATTTTCAATACCGTCATGGATGAGCGGGATGAAGTGCTGGTCTCGCTCGCTGAGCGCGAAGCGTTCTTTCGTTCACTTACTCAGAGTGCGCCTATCGGCATTGTGCAGACCGACGTTCTGGGTCGCATCGAATTTGCCAATCCTGCCTTTGAAGCCATTATCGGCCGTCCCTCGGAGGACCATACTCAAACCTGGCTTGCAGGTCGCGTGCACGAGGCAGACCGTGACGCTGCCATTGCCGGCTGGAAACATGCGATCCGTAACCAGAGTGTGTTCCGGGGGCGGTTTCGTCTCGCGCCCCGCGAGCCTGACCGGCTGATCTGGGGAGACGTGATGACCGCACCTATTCAAACGCCGGAGAAAGCACTGGGTACGGTTACCGTTGTCAGGGACATTTCTCATGAACTGGAGGTGGAAGAGGCTCTTCGGGATGAGCAACAGCGGGCCGAGACACTCCTCGGTGTGCTTCAGGAAGGGGTTCTGATGGTCGATACCGAGGGTGCCATTCGTTACGCCAACGACGCAGCCTGCCGTTTTCTGGGTGCGGAAGGCGAATGCCTGCTTCGCAATTTTTTCCAGTTGGTAACAATCAAGGACCACGACCGCGAATTGACACGGCAGGAGTTTCTCACTGGCGAGGATCTGGGCAGCCTGTATGTAACGCTGTTGAACACGGCCAGTGAAACCTTCGATATCGACCTGACCCTGCTCCACATCCGCCGGGGCCTCGAGGATGAACGTCTGGTCTTCGTGTTGCGTGACGACAGTGATCGCCGCCGGCAAGAGGAGCGGCTCTCCTGGGAGGCGACCCACGACAGTCTCACCCAGCTGCTTAATCGCCGGGCATTCAATGCCGCCCTGGTCAGGTGCATGGGCGAGGCCGGCCGCCAGGAGGTGCGCTCAGTGCTGATGCTGATAGACCTGGATCACTTCAAACCGGTAAACGATGAGGGTGGGCACCTGCTCGGGGATGAGCTGTTACGCCGGCTCGCGGACCTGTTCAAGGAATCCGTCCGCCAGTCCGATACGGTAGCGAGGCTGGGTGGAGATGAATTCGGCATTATTCTGCCGGCCTGTGGGCTTGCCAGAGCCGAGGCGCTTGCCGAGAAGATACGGGCGAATGTTGAAGACCTTCGCATAGAACACGACGGTCGGTCGTTTGGTGTCACTACCTGTATCGGTCTGACCGAGCTGGCGCCGGATGACAGCAGCCCCAGGGAGTCCATGGGCCGGGCCGATGAGGGTTGCTATCTTGCCAAGTCCCGCGGCCGTAACGCGGTTGTTGTGGTGCCGTCACCACCAGCCGGCTGAGGCGCTGGCCTGCCAGAGCAGGCGAACCGCCAGGGCGGTTAACACGAGGTTGAAGATCAGGCTGAACCAGCGGTTGCTCAGGGATTTCAGCACACGCAATCCGAGCCAGGTGCCGGCAAACCCGCAGGCGATCATGGCGAGAATGAACGGCAGCCATTCCAGGAACACAAACCCTGCAATTCCAAACACCAGTGCCTTGGGTGCATGCTGTAACGTCATGGCAGTGGCAAAGGTGGCAACGGTTTTGAATCGGTCGGCGTGAATCTGCTTGATGAAGGCGGCAACCAGTGGCCCGGTGGCGCCCACGAATAAGCTCACGAAGCTGGTCAGCGCCGAGGCCAGGAAAACCCCTGGTGCTCCGAAAGCGCCCTTGGGCAAAGCCGGGCCCCAGCAAAGGTAAAGCACAAACAGGGCGATTGTGAGCTGCCAGATATGGGCCGGAAGATTTACCAGCAACCAGGCGCCCAGAGCCGCGCCAACGAGAACTCCGGGGGCGAAGGCGGCGATGACCCGCCAGTCCACATGGCGCCAGGTCAGTGTGGCCCGGCCAAAATTGGAACCCAGCTGAATCATGCCGTGCACGGGAATAATCGCCGCTGGCGGCATCCAGGTAGCCATCAGTACCAGCAACAGTACGCCTCCCCCGGCGCCCAGGCTGGCGGTAATCATGGAAGTGATGGTGGAGCTGGCAAGCAGGAAAAGCGCCACGGGAAGGCTCAGGCTTTCGGGAATCAGGTAGTCGGGAATAAACGCTACTTCCATTCACAGAATTCCGTTGGTTTCAGGCGCGGCGTGCGGCACAGCGCTTCGGTAGCCAGCTGCACATCGGCAACATAGTAAAGTGAAGCCAGCCCCAGTCTATCGCGGCCCAGGTTGTGGAAGATCAGGCCGAAGGCAATGTCGCCTGCGGTAAAACGTTCATGGTTGTCGGCAAAGTACTCTGACGGCTGTGACAGAACAGGGTCTTCGAGCAGAGCCTGAACCCGCCCAACGCCGCCGTGATAAGCCTGAATCAGCAAGAGGCTGAACAAGCGGTTCCGTTTGCTGTCGGGCAGATCGCCGAAACGTTGCTGGAATACCGGCTCAAGGTTGCGAGCGTTCTGGTTCATCAGGCGCAGGGCGCAGTCAATCTGGGCCAGCCGGTGCCAGGTGTTTCTCGGCGCGATTTCGCAGTCACCCAGGGCGGCGGGCGACAATTGCAGTATGCCTCGGGCATCAGCCCGGGAATGGGCCCGGGCCTGTGCCCCGCTTTCGATCAGAATCTGGCCGGCCAGATACCGGGGCAGGGTTTTGGGCAGAGAGAGGCGGTTCTGGCTGTTCCGGTATTGTGAAACATAAAGCAGGGCATCATGAAGCGCGCCCGGCGCCCCACTGGTGGCGAAGGAAAGATCATCCCAGGCGCCCCAGATACGGTCGCCGGGCAGCGTTCCGAGGTAGCGGGCAACCGCCTCATTGATGTTCACGTGTGGCTGGTTACACGACAGGGCAAAGGGATAGCCGGTTTGTCCGGCATCGCCCGGCACCCAGGTTTCCACACGGCCCTTGTCGTACAGGGATTGCCGGGCTTCGTTGAGACGGCGCTGGGTCGCTTCGCGGTCATCCCCGTCACTGATCCAGGCCAGAAACTGGCCACGCATGTCGAATATGATGTGGCGGTCGGGGCTTGAACAGTAGCCGGATTCCTTCAGCACCCAGCGCCGGATGGTCAGAATGTTTTCGAATACCCCCTGGCTGACCCAATAGGGCGATGTCCGGACAATTCGGGTCCAGTCACTGTCGCCGGCCGAGATCTCCTCACCCTCCTGAGCCAGGGCGGCTGTTGTTGCGGTCAGGATGAAAATCCAGGCCAGTTGGCGTAAGCTCTTGAGAAACCTGATCATAAGTGTTTTGTCCGTGACCTTCCCCAAAATACAATAACAAATGGAACCTGCCATGAAGCAATCCGAATACCTTCGTTACGACGCAACTGCACTGGCTGATCTGGTCCGCCGGGGCGAGGTAAGCTCCAGGGAAGTATGCGAGGCGGCTGTGGAACGGGCAACCCAGGTGAACGGTACGCTCAACGCCATTTGTTACCCTCAGTTCTCCGAGGCGCTTGGCCAGAACTTTCCCGGGCAGGCCGTTTTTGCCGGCGTGCCCCTGTTGCTCAAGGACCTGGCCCAGGAGCAGGCGGGGCACCCGTGTACCTATGGCAGCCGGGGATTGAAAAGGAACGTCGCGCCCCAGGACTCGGAATTTGTCCGCAGGGCCCGCAATGGCGGGCTGGTCTTTCTGGGACGAACCGCAACCCCCGAGTTTGGTTTAAAAGCGGTGACAGAGTCCGAGCTGTGGGGCCCGACCCGCAATCCCTGGAACACGGAACTGACGCCTGGCGGTTCAAGTGGCGGCTCAGGTGCCGCCGTCGCGGCCGGTATCGTGCCCATGGCCGGCGCCAACGATGGCGGCGGTTCCATCCGGATACCGGCTGCCTACAACGGCCTGTTCGGCCTGAAGCCGTCCCGTGGCCGCATTTCCGTGGGCCCCTTCATGGGGGAAGCCTGGACCGGCGCGTCCACCGATCATGTGGTCAGCCGGACGGTGAGAGACAGCGCGGCCATGCTGGATGTACTCAGTGGCCCTGCTCCGGGTGATCCTTTTGCGATTCCGTCGCCGGCCTCGGCCTATGCTGATCTGATGCAGAAGTCGCCGGGCAGCCTGCGAATCGGCGTGTTCACCTCCTCTCCCTACAACACCGAGGTGGCCCCCGAGTGCGTTGCGGCGGTTGAAGAAACGGCGCGGGTCCTGGAGAACCTGGGCCACAAGGTCGAGTACGCTGCGCCGGAATTCGACGGCATGGCCCTGGCGCGCTGTTATCTGGCCCTGTACTTCGGCGAAGTGTCGGCGCTGATGGCGAAGGCGAAAGAGCAATTCGGCGCCAGTGACCGTGATTTTGAGCTGGATACCCGCCTGATCGGCATGCTGGGCCAAACCATGCCGCTGTCGGAGTATGTCCGCCGTCGCCAGCAGTGGAATGAATTTGCCCGGGCCCTGGGGGCCTTTTTTGGCAGCTATGATCTCTATCTCAGTCCCACCACCGGGCAACTGCCGGCGGTGATCGGGGAGCTGGAGACACCGCCCCATCTGAAACTGGCGGCCCGGCTGATGCTCAAGCTCAATGCAGGCAAACTGGTGCACCGATCCGGCCAGGTAGACCAGATGGCCCTGGAAAGTCTGGCCCGTACGCCATTCACTCAGTTGGCGAACCTCACCGGAACACCGGCCATGTCTGTCCCCATGCACTGGACTTCCGGAGGTTTGCCGGTTGGTGTCCAGTTCGGTGCGCGCCACGGGGCCGAAGCGGTTTTGCTTCAGCTGGCGGCCCAGCTGGAAGAGGCGAACCCCTGGTTCAGCAACTACGAAAAGCTTGAGGACGCGTTTTGAGACAGCAGGGGTTGTGATCCGGCTGGTGAAACTCCACGTTTATCTTTGCAGGCGGAACAGGCTATGCTGTCAGACAGGAAGGCCCTTCTTCCTGACAGATCCTGATGGCATCGAGGAGGCGAGCGTATTATGAACCAACCGATGGCAATCGACGAACTGGTATCAGTAGCACAGGCCGAGGCCATGGGGGAGCTTGACGCCCCGATGATGGCCATTGTCCTGTCCAGCGAACAAAGCTATGACTTGCCCATCAATTCCCTTGAAACCGATGCCGACAAGGCCCGCTGGGGGTTAATCCTCCGCGCCGCCCGCGAGCATGTTGAAGCGGATGCCGTGGCCGTGCTCTATCCGGCCTGGACTACCATCCGCCATAAGAAACCGGACCTGGAAGCCGAAGCGGCCTCCGAGGATGTGCCGGACGAGTCCGATGACTTTGACGACTCAGACGGGCCCATCGATACCCTGTTTGTGCAGCTGCACACCCGGGATCATGTCTACTGGCGGGGTTTTGAACAGATTCGGGATCCCAAACACCAGCGCATTATCGGCTTTCGCCGGATCAAGGCGCTGTCCACCGACTACAAGCGTGATGAAGCGCCTTCGGTTGCCTCGTGGCTGAGTACGCTGTTTGAGCCGCTGCCTGAAGACGGTGCGGAGACCGATGTGGACCGCGAACTGGCGGATCTTCTGGAGGAGCCCGAAGTGAGTGCTGCACTCTACCCAAGGCAGTTGCGGGCTCTGCATTGACAGGCACACCCTTTACCCGGGGCAAAAGCCCCGGATATCAGCGGCTGGAGAGCAATGTAAGGCAAAGCTGGGCGTTCCGGATAAAATGCCCGAACGCTGACAGCTGCTCCTTCGAGGGCACATAGGCGCAGGCTGCGTTGTCCGCGTAGAACAAGCCTACCAGCCGACCGTTTGCCGTGATCGGGCCGGTCAGGGCGGGCACCTTGCCAAGCCACCGGTCGTAAGGCACGCCTTCCGATGCCGGTTCGGGTTCATAAATGGTGCAGTGGGCAGGAGGCAGAAGCGAGCCCAAAGGCCCCGTTCCATCTTTCTGAATGACCAGGTTCTCGCGCCATTCCTCAGTTCCGCGCCCGCCCAGTTTCCGCGGCACCAGTTCGTTACCGGTCCGGTCGCTCATCAAAAGGGCCACCCGCTGCATGCCGATTGACCTGTGGATGCCTTCGATCACAAGCTGGCACACCTCGTTGATGTCCGGCTTTTCCGTGAGGCATTGGCTTAACTCACGCAGGATTTCCAACTGCAGTTCGGCGTCCATGTCCGGTGCCCGTGGGGCATCACCTGAGTCTCGCTCCGCGCCCGGCATCATGGCCGTGACCTGGGGAATGCCCAAAGAGACCGCGACGCGAGTTGCTTCCGAGGCGTTTACCTTGAGCTGATCCCGGACCACGGCCGGGCTTTCGCCGATATTCCTGCCAAGCCGCTCCAGAACCTTGTTCATCTCCGGGCCGCTCCAGCCCTGTTCCGACAGCCTGGCCATCTCTACGGAGTTGCGCACCAGGCTGGACGCCACGGAATTGGCCTGGCCCGGGGAAACGACGTCCCGGATGAACGGCCCCAACGACCAGGCCTCCACCAGGCCGCGGGTAATTTCGGTAAACGTTGTATGCAGTACGGACTTTTGCGCCTCCGCCGGGGGCTCATCCAGTCGAAGTCGTTCCTCCAGTTCGGTGGCCTGCTGAGTTTCGCAGGACCAGAATGCCAGCTCGCCAATGTTCATCAGCAGCGCCCCGATGAACACTTCCTCCAGCGCGGTTTCGTTCCTTTTGGGCATCAGGCTCCGGGCCTGCACGGCCGCATGGATTGCCCGGGCCAGGCAGCGCAGCAAGTGGGGGCGGTCATTGCGTTGCAGTAGCGTGTCCACGATCAGTGAGGAAATCGCCATGGATTTCACGGCGTCGAAACCGATCAGGGTAATGGCCCGGCTGACGGTGCTCACCTGGGTGCGGGTCTGGTTGTAGAATACGGTATTGGACAGCCGCAACACCTGGGAGGTCAACTGGGCATCATTGAGGATAACGTTGGCCAGTTCGTTGACGGTGCTGTTCCGGCTGTCCGTCAGTTCGCTGATGCGCCGGAGCGTATTTGCCAGTACCGGTAGCTCGACTTTGCTGAGATAGGTGACCCATGCCTGGGTGGAGTTCATCCTTGGGGGCGTTGATTGTTTTTCGTTGGTCACGTTAGTGAGTCTCTGGGCAGCGCGCCTCTGGGAAATGGAAGGTTATTCTGTGGCCCACAGTCTAGTTCAGGCGGGTGTCCGGTGTCAGGTAACCGTTTGTGTAGGGATATCTACCCACCCGGCGAATTCTGCCGGAATTCGGGTTTGCCCGCCGTATCGGCTATAATCGCCGGTTTTAACGCTGCACCCACAAGGCGCTGACCGTGATTGTATTTGACCAGGTACAGAAGTCGTATCAGGTAGGCGGCCGGGCGATCCCCGCGCTACACCCCACCGATATG
>Ga0098062_1001077_pt1 | contig 11404 bp, 8 predicted proteins | sample 23_taG_FD_81592 | JGI IMG/M metagenome (GOLD analysis project Ga0098062, IMG submission 81592) | Marine viral communities from Cariaco Basin, Caribbean Sea - 23_WHOI_OMZ | ecosystem: Environmental > Aquatic > Marine > Oceanic | place: Caribbean Sea: Cariaco Basin | collected 2014-11-11 | reverse complement strand
GTCATCCAGGTCGTCTTCGGCTTTGATAATGCCCTGGGCGATGGCCTTGTCACGAACGCGAGCCAGATTGATGCCCCGGCCGTCGTCCTCGATTTCAATGACGATCATCCCCGACTCGTGGTAGGCACCGAGACGCACCATGCCTTCCGCGGGCTTACCGGCGGCTATTCGTTCATCCGGTGTTTCGAGACCGTGATCCATGGCATTGCGAACCATGTGCACCAGCGGGTCGTAGAGCCGGTCGACCAGGCTTTTATCCAGCTCTGTATCGGCACCCTCAAGCTCCAGTCGTATCTGCTTCTGGAGCGTGTCGGAGGTTTCCCTGACGACCCGATGGAAGCGGTTGAATATCTCGCCCATTTCCACCATCCGAAGCTGTAATGATGTTTCCCGGATGTGTTCCAGATGCTGATGTATTTCTTCGCAGAGCTCTGTCAGTTCCGGGTCCTGGCGGCGGTTAGCCAGCATCTGGGCCCCGGCAGCGGCGACTACGAGTTCCCCTACCTGGTTGATGAGATCGTCCAGTTTGCGAGCAGAAACTCGCAGGAAGCCACCGGTGTCTGCTGCCTTGGTTTTCTTCTGCTGGCGCTTGAGGGCATCGGAAACCACTTCAGGCGCGGCAGCGGCCTGCTCAACCAGGCATTCGCCAAGTTTCTTGCTGCTTATGGACGAGGCTTGCAGGTCCAGAGCCTGCTTTAGTTCGGCCTCGGTAATAGCGCCGACCGACAGCAAAATCTCGCCGAGTTTGCCCCGAGTATCCGGTAGCTCGCCCAGTAGTTTTAGGTAGTCCTCGGTTATACTGTCCGGCGGCAAAATTCTGAGAAATGTGTTGTCGCGGATGAACTCAAACGCGTCTTCGATGGTGCGCTTTTCTGCATCGGTGTAGAGCCGGACTTCGAGACCGAGATAACAGGTCTCGGGATCAAATTGACTGAGGTTCTCGGGAACCAGGGTATCTACCAGGCTGATGTCGGTGATCTGGCCGATCTGTGACAGAAAGCGAACGAACGACGCCGGGTCAAAGCCGTCCCGGAACAGATCCTCATCGAAGCGCACAGAAATGTGCCAGGTATCGGCGCTGGAGCTATTCGGAAGGGTTTCAACATCGCTCCCAAGAGTAGCGACGTCTTTTGTGTCTGTTTCAGAGAGGTATTGGCGCAGCGATTCGAGCAGTTGACCGGATTTTCCCGGGTCCGGGTCAGCGCTTTCGCCAGCACCCGCCGCTTCAATCAGTCGCGCGAGATGGTCGCAGCAACGATAGCTCAGCTCGATGAGCTCGCCGTTCAGCTTCTGATGACCATCGCGAACAGCCATCAGTACATTTTCGAAGTCATGGACAAAGTGCACCACCAGATCCATGCCAAGCAGACCAGCAGAGCCTTTCACGGTGTGGATGGCCCGGAACAGTTCGTTGATGGCGCTGTCAGACCCCGGTGAGTCTTCAAGTTCCCTCAGGCTGTCTTCGCAACGCTGCAGGAGGTCCTGACTTTCGGCCAGGAAGCCCTCCAGAAGTTGCTGCCACTGATCACCCGTCAGCATCTTCGGTCTCCCTATTGGTCCGCTTTCCGGCAACCAGGATGGCCGGCAACCCCAGCAGACCATGGGCATGGAAAAGGTCCAGTAACTGGGTTACCGAGCTGTCTCCTAGCTCCAGCAGGAAATCGATGTCCTGGTCGTTGGCCCACCGGTGTATGGCTAGAAGCCACTGCAATCCAGCCGTATCGATTTCGTCAACGGATTCCCCGTTGATCACGAGTCGTTTGGTCTCAGGCAGTGTGGCTAGTGCCTGCTCATGGAGGTCGCGCACGTCGTAGATAGTCAGGCTGGGCTCCAGGGTCCAGATGGTGGTATCTGTTTTCGTGTCTACCCGAACGTCCATGACAGTCCCCCTTACATGGTAAGTTTCTGCACCGCCGAGAGCAGCTGTTCCGGCTGGAACGGCTTAACCATCCAGGCCTTTGCGCCGGCCGCCTGGCCCTCGGCTTTCTTCGACTGTTCACTTTCCGTGGTCAGCATCAGCACGGGCGTGAACCGATGATTTCTGTCCTGCTTGAGGGTTTTCAGCAGAGTAATGCCGTCCATCCTCGGCATATTGACGTCGCTGATCACCAGGTTGACCCGTTTGCCGTTCAGCTTGCTCAATGCGTCCTCGCCGTCGAACGCTTCGACGATGTCGTAGCCGGCATCCTTCAGAGTCATCCGAACCAGTTGGCGCATGGAGGAGGAGTCGTCAACAATACAGATGGTCTTGCTCATGGTTTTACCTCTCGCAGAAGTGATCAGAAGAATGTCAGGTCGGCCTCGGGCTGCGGCCGGGTTTTCTGCCCCGCCCGTTCTTCCGTTGTGGTATAGGTGCTCTTGAATCGTTCTAGCCAGCCGTCTGCCGCGAGCGTGCCGTCCTGGACACCCTCCTGAAGACGGATCAGATCCGAGTGCACGTGTTCGAGAATCTGTTCGATACGATCCTGAAACTGGAGGCTCACGGTGATGGCCTGGATGGTTCGCCTGACCTCACGGTTGTCGTCCTCCAGGGCGCGTGAGCTGGTTTCCAGCTGGCTTACTGCTTGTTCAAACCGGGAAAACAACGAGTCTTTGGTTTCCCGGAGCGAGGCCATGTTGCGCTCGTCTGCCTCGCTCAGGCCGGCGGCAGCGCCCGAGGTTTCATTCATGGCGTTTTCAATGGCATCTACCTTGTCGGCAATCTGCGCGCCGGTCTCGCCGGAGGTTTTTGACAGCTGGCGAACCTCGTCTGCCACGACTGCAAAGCCCCGGCCGGCATCACCGGCGCGGGCCGCCTCGATGGCAGCGTTGAGAGCCAGCAAGTTGGTCTGATCGGCAATTTTCCGCACCGAAAGGGTCATGGTCTGGAGCTCGCCCGTGTAACCCTGCAAACCCTGAATGGTATCGATCAGCTCTGCTTTTTCACGGTGGCTGTGGTCGAATTCGTCCACCACTTGCTGCAAGCTGTCACGGGTTTCGGCCAACAGGGCCGACAGAGAGCCGTGTTCGTCTTGATTGGCAGCATCGAGGCTGTTGTCCAACAGATAGATCAAGCCATCAAACTGCTGGACCAGACTGCCAATATTCTGGTCAGCGAGGTTACGAACCTGCTCAATGCTGTTGGTCCAGGCCGGAATCATGTCCTCCAATAGCTGCCCGAGGGGTTCGTTTTCCTCAGTAGCAGAGCCAGCTTTGACAGGCTTGGCGTCGTCCGCTTGGAGTCCGGCTTCCGGGGGCTGCTGGCCAGGAAGCGACCGGAACAGAAACGCGGCAGCAACAATGCCGGTCGCAAGCAATGGCAATCCCAACCAGGGAATGTTGAGCAGCCACATTGCCGATGCGGCAATCAGAATAAGAACGAGAACGCCGGCTGTTTTTTTCATAACAATAACGTCCGATATCAAGCGTTTCTGGCAGTCTAGCCAAGGCAATTTATCGCGCCATGGGTCTTTCCCCTAAGCGGTCTAAGGCATTTCCGGAAGCGTGCCCCGAGGCGCCAGAAGTGCCTCGAACTGATCCCGCGGTGCGGGTTTGGATAACAGGAAACCCTGCAGCAGATCACTGCCTGCGCGGCCGAGGCTGTCGGCTTGGGGAGTGGTTTCAATGCCCTCGGCCACGATCGTCATTCCGAGGGTCCGGCCCAGTTGGATAATGCTTTCAACGATCCCGAGGGAGGTTTCATCGGTGTCGCACCCCAGGGTGAATGACCGATCGATCTTTAGGACGTTGGGGCGGAATCGGCGCAGGTAACTCATGCTTGAGTAGCCGGTGCCGAAATCATCAATGGCGATTCGCAAACCTGCCTCCCGGAGCTGGTCGAACACCAGTTCGGCCCGCCCAGGGTCGGCCAGGATTGCGCTTTCGGTGAGTTCCAGTTCAATGGCCGAGGCTGGAACCTGATGGCGGTTCATAGTTTCCTGTACGTCTTCCACAAAGCCGGTGGAGAGGAACTGGGCTGCGGAAACGTTTATGGCAAGGCTGAAGCCTGTTGGCAGTGAGGACTGTTTCTGCCAGATGGCCAACTGTTCGCAGGCGGCGTCCAGAATCCAGTGACCGACTTCCAGAATATCGCCGGAATCCTCCAGTTGGGGAATGAATTCGGCAGGCGAGACCAAACCATGAACGGGGTGCCGCCACCGCAGCAGCACTTCAGCCCCGGCCAGTTGCCGGGAAGTGGAATGGAACTTCCCCTGGTAGAAGAGCTCGAATTGCTTTCTGCTCAGTGCCTTGCGCAAGTCCATGTCGCGGCGCAGGCGATCACGAGTCGACTTTGATGTCAGTTCGGGCTTATAGAACGTGAGGGACCCGCGACGCCGGGTCTTGCTTCTCACCATGGCCAGTTCGGCCGCTCTCATCAGTGAGCCCGGGTCATCGCCGTCAACCGGGTAACAGGCTGCTCCCATGGATGCCGTAGTGACGATTTGCTCGCCGTCTACGGAAATAGGCTGTGTCAGCGCCTGCTGGAGACCGATGAGGCGGCTGTGGGTAGATGCCAATTCATCACAATCGGTCAGTATCAGGGCGAATTCATCACCGCCAAACCGGGCGACATAGCCCCGGGTTCCGATGAACGCTTTGATGCGTTCGGCGACCTTGCGAAGGTATTCATCACCAACGCTGTGGCCCAGGGTATCGTTGATTTTCCCGAACCGGTCGATGTCCAGGAACACCGCGACGAGTTTTTCTTCGTTGCCTCCGATGTCTCGGCTAGAGAGCATTTCAGCCAGCGTTCTGGAATAGGCCTGGCGACTGGCCAGACCGGTCACGCCATCTTGTTGAGCTACCTCATAGGCTTCCAGTTCCGCGAGCCTCCGGTCGGTAATGTCGGAAGCGAAACCAATCCTGTGAGCGCCCTGGCCGTAGGCATTGGGAAGGTTGATGAAGCGCGCGTGAATGTAACGCAGCTCGTTCCGGGTATTACGAATGCGGTATTCGAATTCCTGAGCCTTGCCCATTTCAAGGTTCTCGTGGAATCTCTGCTCAACAAATTCCCGGTCTTCCGGGATGATGGAGTCACTCCAGGCCCGAGGATTGGTCTGGAGCGCGCTCCTGGGCATGCCCCAGATGTCTTCGAATGCCTTGCTGACAAACAGGCAGTTGTCGTTGTGCTCTATGTCATGGCAAAACATGACGGCCGGAGCATACTCAATAAGTTCCTGCAGGAAATTAGCGCTCTCGGCCTGGGCCAGCAAGCTGCCGGTCAGTCGTGGTTTGTTGTCGACAACTGTAAGTTTACCGAAAGCACTTTTTCGGCTGTGAGCAGGTCGCGTTTTTTTGGTTTCCCTCGAATCATCCAGCACGTCTGACCCCCTTTCCTTGCAAGGATTTTTTTGGATGGTTCAAAGGTGGAACAGGACGGTCAATAAAAAAATCGGGTAATTTCTGATCAGGTTCAGGCGATTCCTCAGTAACTGGAGCATTGCGCCTTAGGGGATTCCGGGGACGGGGTCAGGCAGATTGGGCGCTGAGAGCGAAACGAACCAGTTCCACGCTGTTGCCAAGGCCCAGGCGATGCATCATCTGGCTCCGGTGGGACTCAATGGTTTTGATGCTAACGCCGAGCTTTTCAGCGATCTCACGGGTGGAAAGGCCCTGTGCGATGTAACCAAGAACTTCCTGTTGCCTCTCCGTCAATTGATCTTTCGGTGCTGCAGTAGTCATTGAATTGACCGCAATATCAATCAGGTGTCTTGCAACCGTTGGGCTTACGAAGGGCTTTTTCTGGTGCACGTAATCCAGTGCCAGTTTGAGCTCGTGCTCAGGTGCATCCTTCAAGAGATAACCATCCGCCCCATGCTTGAGCGAATTGAGCACAAATTCCGGCGAATCGTACATGGAGAGCATCAGCAGAGGAATTTCAGTGTTGTGCTGACGAATCTGCTTTATCGCCTCGATGCCACAGACCTCTGGCATGGATACATCAATCACCATAATATCTGGCGTTCCAGACCTAGCTATTGCAACCGCATCCTTGCCGGATTGTCCTTCGGACACAACCTGATATCCGTCCAGGCTGTTCAAAAGCCCTTTCAGGCCAGCCCTGACAAGGCCGTGGTCGTCGACCAGGGCAATCTTCTTCTCGTACAACATTAATCGAGGCTTCCCTGCTTTTGGCTTGTTCTCTGAACAAGTGTTTCCAAAATTTGCAAAACAATATGGTTTTTAGTTTAAAGAAGCTATCGGGGAAAACCCTCTACCTCTCATGGGGTATTCCCCTAGGGGTTAAAGCTCGGTAAGTCCGTGTTTGAAGGCGTAGCGGATCAATCCGGCGATGTCGCGGATTTCCAGGCGTTCCATGATCTGCGCTCGGTGAGACTCGATGGTTTTCGCGCTGAGACCAAGTTCCCAGGCGATTTCTTTGGTTGCCTTGCCGTCCGCTATGTGGCGAAGAATTTCCTTTTGACGCTCTGTCAGTGGGACATCGCTGCTGCTCAAGAAGCCGGTGCCGCCGGCTAGCGCGGCTTTTACCAGATCACCGGATATTCTCGGGCTGAGATAGACCTGTTCTTCCACGACGGATTGGAGGGCCAGTGACAACTCGGTTTCGGCCGAGTCTTTCAGTAGATAGCCATTGGCGCCGGCCCGGAGTGCCTTGCTGACGTATTCGGGGCTGTCGTGCATGGAGAGGATGATAACTTTGGTGGTGCAGCCTTTTTTGCGGAGGTCAGCCAATGCGTCAATACCTGACATGTCGCGCATTGAAATATCGAGTATGCAGACATCCGGCTTTTCATGCTCCGCAAGAGCAATGGCTTCCACGCCGTCGGCGCCCTCGGCGATAACCGTGAAGTCGTCCATGTTGTCGATCAAGTTCTTGAGGCCCGCCCGGACCAAACGGTGGTCATCAATTAAAACAACAGTGCGCGTATCTTTGATCATTGGCCCATTCCTTATGGCACCTGTGCCAGCGTTTTTATATCCAGCGGCAACGCCGCCTCCACTCTTGTACCTTCGCCGGTTACTGAACTGATCGTCAGGGTTCCGGCAACCAGGGTTGCACGCTCCCGCATGTTGACAAGGCCCAGTCCGCCTATTTGTTTTTGGGGGTCAAAGCCTATGCCATCGTCTTCCACAATTACCTTCAGCTCCTGCTCGTCCGCTTCGATGATGACATCCAGACGTTTTGGATTGGCATGACGTACCGCATTGGTCATTGCCTCCTGGAATATACGGAATGCGGTCAAGGTTGGTTCAGGAGGCATCTTTTCAGTGCTGACCCTATTATGGAGTTGTGAGCGAATCGCCGTTGGCCCGAGAACGCGGCGCATTTCCCAGGAGATGGCGTGTGTCAGCCCCAGCTCGTCCAGTTGTGGCGGGCGTAGCATAAGCGATCGGTCTCGTACTTTGGTAACGAGCTCTTCCAGAATGTCGGAAATCAGATCGGCTTCGCCCGGTTTTGGTTCGCCTGCAGGCCATTTGTTGAATAGGGAACGAGTGTTTGTTTTCACGGCAATCAGCAGTTGCCCTATGTCGTCATGCAGCTCCCTGGAAATCAGTGCCCGCTCCTGTTCCAGCACCTTGATCGTCTTGCTGTTGAGCTTGGAGAGGTTACTGTTGGCTTGTCGCAACTGTTCCCTGAGCACTATTTCGTCGTCGACATCGTGGATAACCATCTGAACCAGCAACCGCTCTGAGAGTTGCAGCTGGGTACAATGGAGGTGAACCCGGAACACAGAGCCATTGCTGCGCCTGAGCAACACTTCCTGTTTTCTGGCACAGGTAGTTCGATTGCCGTTGAGGCTGAAAAGCTCTTTGAGCAGGCGTTGCTGTTCCGGCCCGGCTCCGGCCTGGTCAAGCGTCTTTATGGAGGCCTCTTCTCCCTCGGCGATTCCCAGCATGCAGTAAAAGGCGGGATTGGCCACCACCAGCTTGCCCGTTTCGCCCGGCTCGTGCAGTAAAACCGGCACGGGTAGGCCCATGAGCATGGCTCTGAGATCGGATTCCTGCCGCTCCAGGGTCTGGGTATAGAGAATCTGGTCTGTTTCGTCGATGATGGAGCCCATCAGGACATATTCCTGCCCGTTATAGACCTGCCGATGAAAAATCTCCCTGTAATAACGGATCTCTCCATTGGACAGCATGCCACGGAACTGTGCCTCGGCACTGCCGGTTTCCAGGCATTTCCGTACCGCGCCCCTGGAGATGTGTCTGTCCTCGGGATGAACCCTGTCGATGGCAACCTGAAGCGGGAGTTCCGTTTGGTTCTGGGGAGCATCCAGCAGGTGCAGAAACCCTCTGGACGCATTGACGATCGGTGAGCCAGGGTGCCACTCCCAGGAACCGAAACGGCCGAGTTCCTCGGCATCCTCAAGGTGTTTGAGTGCCTTTCTGGCCCTGCGGGCAGCTTCCACCTGAACGGAGATGTCTACCGCCGTCACCAGCAGCATATCCACGTCGTCAAAGTGAACAGGGTGGGTGGTTAGCTCCACCCAGAAAGGGGCACCTGCACGGGTCCGGTGACGTTTGGCCGTGATTTGTTGCCTGGTGCCTTGCAGGAAATTCTGAAAGTGTGTGTCCAGCTCGTCTTTCGTTTGAGGCGGGGGGAACTGCAGGTCATCGGCCGTGAGAGCCAGAAACTCATCTCGTGACCAGCCGTATCGCGCTATGGCGGTCTCGTTGACGTCGAGAATCCGCCGATCATCCGGATCGACCAGCCACATGGGCTGGGTATGCGCTTTGAACAATTGATCGTAGGCTACAAGGGTATCTTCAAGCCGTTTCCGCTCTGCGCGACTCTCTGAAATAACTGCTTTTACAAGAATAAACAGCGCGATGGCCGTGATTGATAGAAGAACGATCTGATCTAAAAAATGAAAAACATCATCGTGACGGTGGTCGATTTGGTCCATCGATATAGAAAGCCAGTCAAGCCCGACGCTTAACGCAGCGGCAATAGCGATGTAAATCAGCGCAAACTTGAGCGCGCCCACTCGACGGATAAAACGATACATAATGCTGTTCTTAGTTCTGGCTTTGCATGGATAGTAGCTGAAAACGACGATTTATCGTTTTGTGATAAGGAGTTTTCAGAACTGTGAGGTCACTTGCCGCGTACTTCTGGGATAGTGTGAAGAAGTTTGGCCCAAATGTGTAACAAACAGGGCTTTCGGGAGTCTTTCCCGGGAACACGCCGATTATGGAGCAGGTAATGAACACTGGAAAACTGGTTCTGATTGCATTTATTGGGGCCGCCATAGCCGCCTTCTGGCTGCTCGGTGGCAATGAGTGGCTCACTCTGGAGGCGCTCAAACAGAACCGCGAAGCCCTGGAAGGCTGGATCGAGGCCAACCTCGCCCTTGCGCTCGGCGGCTATGCCTTTGCCTACGTCGTTGTTACGGCTCTTTCTCTGCCGGGCGCAGCCGTGATGACGCTGGCCGGCGGAGCCTTTTTTGGCAACCTTTACGGTCTGCTGGCGGTTTCGGTGGCTTCAACAATTGGGGCATCCATCGCGTTTCTGGTGGCGCGTTTTCTGCTGCGAGACACCCTCAGGGCCAAGTATCGTGACACTATTGCCCGAATCGACCGGGGCGTGGAAAAGGATGGAGCTTTCTATCTCGCCACGCTGCGCCTGGTTCCTGTGTTTCCCTTCTTCCTGATTAACCTGGTGATGGGCCTGACGGCCATGAAGCTGCGCACCTACTCTCTGGTGAGCTGGGTTGCGATGTTGCCCGGCACCTTTGTTTATGTGAACGCCGGTACCCAGCTGGGCCAGATCCAGTCGACTGGTGATATTGTTTCGGCCGATCTGCTTCTGTCCTTTGCCCTGCTGGGCCTGTTCCCGCTTATTGCCAAGTTTGTGGTGGGCTTTATTCGCCGCCGAAAAGTGTATGCCGGCTGGCAGAAGCCTGAGCATTTTGATTACAACCTGCTGGTGATCGGCGGTGGTTCTGCCGGTCTGGTCTCCGCCTACATCGCGGCAGCAGTGAAAGCCAAGGTGGCTCTCATAGAGAAGCACAAGATGGGTGGCGACTGCCTGAATACCGGCTGCGTCCCTTCCAAGGCCCTGATCCGCAGTGCTAAGGCAGCGGACACTTTGCGTCATGCCAACCGTTACGGACTGGAATCGGTGCCGGTTAAAGGCTCGTTCAAGACCATCATGAACCGGGTCAAGGATGTTATCGCCAAAGTGGAGCCCCACGACTCCCCGGAGCGTTACCGCAAGCTGGGTGTCGACTGCATTGCCGGTGAGGCCAGCTTTGTGTCCCCCTGGGAACTGGAAGTCCGACACAACGATGGCCGCACCGAGCGCCTTACCGCCCGCAGCATCATTGTTGCCACGGGTGGCAAGCCGGCGGTACCCCCGATTCCTGGCCTGGAAGACATGCAGCCGCTGACTTCCGATAACCTTTGGGAATTACAGGATCAGCCGGAACGTCTGCTGGTACTGGGCGGTGGTCCGATTGGTTCCGAACTGGCCCATGCCTTTGCCCGGCTCGGCAGCAAGGTGACCCAGGTGGAGATGGGCGATCGCCTGCTGGCCAAGGAGGATGCGGATGTCTCCGAACTGGTTCTGAAGCAGTTCCAGGCGGACGGTGTAGATGTCCGGTTGAAACATTCCGCAGCAGAGTTCCGTATAGAGGAAGGCGAGAAGGTTGCCTACTGCGAGCACGAGGGTGAGCGGGTTCGCATTCCCTTTGATGAGGTTGTCGTGGCGGTTGGCCGCAGGGCCAACACCGCAGGCCTGAATCTGGAGCGGATTGGCGTGGACACTCTGCCGAACGGAACCGTGCCGGTGGAAGAAGATATGAGCCTGCGCTATCCCAATGTGTTTGCCTGCGGCGATGTGGCCGGCCCTTATCAGTTCACCCATGCGGCGGCGCACCAGGCCTGGTATGCGGCCGTGAACGGCCTGTTTGGTCAGTTCAAGCGCTTCAAGGTGGATTACCGGGTAATGCCCTGGGTGACCTTTACCTCGCCAGAAGTGGCACGAGTGGGGCTGAGTGAAGCCGAGGCCAAGGCGCAGGGCGTGGCCTACGAGATCACCCGCTACGGTCTGGACGACCTGGACCGAGCCATTGCCGAGAGTGAGGATCATGGCTTTATCAAGGTGCTGACCCCGCCGGGCAAGGACAAGATTCTGGGCGCCGTGGCAGTTGGCAGCCACGCCGGGGAAATCCTGGCCGAGTTCACCCTGGCCATGAAGCATGGCCTGGGCCTGAACAAGATCCTGGGTACCATCCATCCGTATCCGACCTGGAACGAGTCAGCCAAGTACGCTGCCGGTGAATGGAAACGGGCCCATGCGCCTGAAGGCATCCTGAAACTGCTGGAGAAGCTCCATGGCTGGCGCCGTGGGAAAAACACGAATACACCGAGGAGCATCTATGCCCCTGATTGAAACCAGACCGGCCCGCAGTACCCGTATTCCGGCCGTGGAAGTCCTGGAGCCCCGGGCCCGTGATAG
>Ga0098062_1001048_pt1 | contig 11641 bp, 10 predicted proteins | sample 23_taG_FD_81592 | JGI IMG/M metagenome (GOLD analysis project Ga0098062, IMG submission 81592) | Marine viral communities from Cariaco Basin, Caribbean Sea - 23_WHOI_OMZ | ecosystem: Environmental > Aquatic > Marine > Oceanic | place: Caribbean Sea: Cariaco Basin | collected 2014-11-11 | reverse complement strand
GTTGCCGCTTCATAAGCATCTCGGTAACGGATTAAAAAACATGGTAAATCTTTTAAGAGTGGCAAAAAGCGCTCAATCAACGCCTGATCCGACTCATGCTCAGCGAAATTCTGCTGCAACAACTGCCATAATCCATCTCCCGGCTGCAGACGAACCAGCTGTGGCTCACTGAGCGATTCATCACGCTCAATAAGCAGTACGGCGCCTAACGGACAACGCACCCCATGCGATGCCAGCTGCTGCTCGTTTAGCGCCAGATAACCATAGCGATCGTCATGAGGTCCTAGGTGGTCGGCAACAAACTGATGGAACTCCGGTGCAAACGCCTCGGGCAACGGCAAGCGCAATCTAGGTGCAACGCCCAGTGCTATCCCTTCACCACAGCTAGTAAGTGCCAGCACATCGTCGCCGAACACCCGATAACCAGCCGCGGCAAACGCCGCCGTGAGCGTGCTTTTTCCCGATCGATGGCTATTTGGGAATATGAATAGCTGCTGGTTAACCTCTACCGCCCCACAGTGAAGCCCAATATGCTCAGGGTGATAGCGCAGATAAGCCCCTGCTAAATCAGCAATCACGCTACATGCGGTTCCTGCTGGCGTATCTAATAACATACCTCCCGGCAGAGCCGGTGCTTCTTGCCAGTAACCATTAGCATGCCGCCAAACACAAATAGAGGGTGCGCTCTGCTGAAACTCACAGGGCGTTAGCCGCCAACCTGGCATGGCTTGATGAATCACTGGAAGTAGCTGCTCTGCATCAATCAAGCGTATGCACGGGCCAACATTTTCCAGCGCATAATCGACAGCTATCGAGGTGGTAGACACAGCACCTCTCCCTTACCAGCGAGGTAATAAGCGGCTTATGCGAATCTCAATCACAGCGTCTCCATCCCAACGAGAGCGTTGTGGCCGAGCGTAGTAAGGACGAGAATGGCTGGGTTTAGAATAATGGGGTCTTGAATGGCTGTGTCTTGAATGGCTTGGTCTTGAATAGCTATGCCGCCTTGAATAACGCGGCCTCGAATAGCTGGACCGCGAGTAACGTGAACGGGAATGGTGATGTTCACGCGCTTCAGCTTGCCCCATGGAGGACAGCGTCGGGGCCACGTAAAGTGCAGCGGCACCAAGCCCTAAGCTTGCTAGCACTTGACGTCGTGAACGCCGTTTATTCAGCAGGGAATCGGCTTCATTGCTCATATCAGCACTCCGGATTAATCGCTAGAAATGTTATGAAACACTGTTTTAAAAACAATCCTAGCCTCGAAGCGCACAGCAAACTACTGGCTGAGCGTCACTTTCCCATTGTTTACTTTTTTTAACTACACTCAGCGTTTTGTGGAAACATTATGCAGTTGTACTAATTTGCCAACCATTACGACCTGCGCTCTTTACTCGGTAAAGCGCCTTATCAGCAGCTTTATAGGCATCTGAAAGGGTGGCTTCCCCGGCGATAAAACGCGCAGCACCAATACTCAAGGTTACCCTTTCATTGTGCGGATGCGTGGGGTGTTTGAAAGCAGCCTGCTCTAAAACAGATGTCAATTGATCACAGTAGCTAATCAACAGCGCGTCATCATCACAAGGCAATACTGCGGCAAACTCATCTCCCCCTAATCGGTACAGTTTTGCCTCTGCTCCCAGCACATATCTCAACAGACTGGCTAGGCGCCGTAACAGTTGATCTCCCTCTGGGTGCCCCAATGAATCGTTATACTGCTTAAAGAAGTCGATATCGACCAAGATTACAGCAAGCGCAGCCCCTTCTTTGGCAACGACATCCTGATGCAACGCACTGCGGTTACCTATCCCCGTCAGCGGATCGCGCATCGCTTGTTGCATCCAAGCGATGGTTTGCTTAGTAGCGCGCTCGGTACGCCGTAACTGACGCTCATGCATTACCCAAAACAGCAGCCCTAGTGCAAAAATCACCATGCTCGAATAGGTAAGGATCTGATTATATCGCCGAGTGCTTTCAGAAAACTCGTTAATTGCCATGCCGCGTAGGTCAAGCTGGTTCATCTCAATGCTCGTTAAACAACCAATTGGGCCCAACAGTTCAGCGGCGGCATCAAACGGTGTCACGGTAGTTTCTTTGAGGCGCTCAGTTAGTAAATTTAGGGTTTCTAAACTTGGCTGGGTACAGCTATACCTTTGACGATATACCTCGACATCAATTAATCCATAGGCGAGATCGAGATTAAGCCTAACCGCTTGTCGCTGTTCATCGTCCAAGGGCTGCCCGCTTAACAAATGTTGCTGGGCAAGCTGTAAATATCCCCGTGACCGGGTAGCTAATTGCTGCCCTGTCAAATTGCCCGTCTGGCTGAAGTAAGCCTGTATTTCTGGGTATACCCAGCGCGCCTCATAAACAATAATCACCATTAATGCCATAAAACTCATTAGGCTCAATGATAACCACGTTACATAGCGGCGCTTCCTCGTTAAAGGAGCGGGCACTGGCAATGGCACAGCAGGTGGAGAAGGCGGCGGCTCAATGATCACCAACGGGCCTCAATGCTTCGAATCATCCATATCCAGTCGTTGAATTCACGTAGGCTCTTGATATCACGCTGATCATTATAAGCCAGATCAACCAGCCGCAATGGCCCCCGGGAACGCAATGTGAGAGGCTCTCCATCCTCTGCCGTAACCATTAACCACTTCGGATCATCCCAGCCACCTAACGTCACTTCGTAACCATCCCATGTCGTAAAGTGCAATGCGGGAGGAACTTCGCCAAACTGGTTTATGAGAAAGCGACGAAATTCAAGCCCATGCATTTCTACTTCTCGGCCTTGAAAAGGATCAAATACTGGCGAGTTAACCGTAGATTGTTGGCGCAACTCGTTAAGCGCGAGTGCAGTGTTTTTTTCACCATTAATGACGTTTAATGCGTGAGCATAGACCGGCACTGATAGCCAGCTAAGTAATAGAAGAATACAGGCAACACTGGCTTTGGGATAATGATGAGCGCAACAGCGCATGGCAACGATTGAACTAGCAGCATTCATGGCAAATGGCTTCCTTGCGGTACAATGCCTTATTGTACAACTAGGTACTTTACCAGACGATTAATGCGAATACTCGAAAACATAGTTTTAATTAATAAAAAAAGCCGACCCAAATGGGCCGGCAACAGGAAGCTCGCTGTTAAAAGCAAACTCCCTCCCCTGACGACTGTCACCATAACGGCGTTAATGCTTTTTGCGCTCATCCTTACGGAGATGGTCGCGCACGATAAAGCCTACCCAACCAATCATAAAAGCAATCATTAACGCGACAGTAACTAGACCAAAAATAACAGCATCATCCCAGTACATGGTGATCCCCTCCTGCCGTGATGTATGACGCCATCCTAGTGCGTTAATTGCGGCAGGAAGCTGACCTGGGTCAAGCTTTTCAGCGGGGGTATTTGCGGCCCGTCAGGAATTTGATATGGGTCATTTTTTAGTGCTCAAAACTAGCCGCTAAAGCACTTTTCGATCTTCTACTTTGCTGTGTTCGGTTCCCGGCGGTAGAGGGTGGCCTTTCGCTAGCTCTGCACGGGTTGCTTCACGCACCTCCAGCACGTTGACTTGGTAGCGAAGCGTATGGCCTGCCAACGGATGATTTGTATCGACCGTTACCATGTCCCCATCAATACTCATCACCGTGACAATTTGCGGGCCTGCTTCACCTTCTGTTTGGAAACGACTGCCAGGCTCAAGCGCTGCGCTGCCAAACGACCCACGACTCACCTGCTGCACCAAGTCTTCATTACGGATGCCGTAGGCATCAGCAGGCGCCAGCGTGACACGCAGCTCATCTCCAGCGGCTTTATCTTCAAGCGCGCTCTCTAAACCAGGCAAAATATTATCGTGCCCATGAAGGTACTCTAAGGGCTTATCACGCGCATTGGAGTCATCTAATACGCGGGTACTGCCATCGCTAAGCACATCGCTTAACACGTAGTGTAAAGTGACTACCTGATGGGCTGTAATCGACATTGAAAACTCCTCTCCGGTAAGCTATCGGCTTTGTCATGGATATCAGGCCTAGTTTACCACTGAGCGGTTTTTAGCGGGCCTCGATGCAGACGTTTTCTTTCCTGGAGTGTTAACCAATATGCCCACCCCAACTCCCCAGCGCAGCTGGCTGGATGCGCTTGGTATTTACTGTCGTGCGCCTGTTATCACCATGCTATTTCTAGGTTTTTCTGCAGGCTTACCTTTTTTGCTGGTGTTTTCCACGCTGTCTGCATGGCTACGCAGTGACGGCGTTGAAGTGGCCGCCATTGGTTTCTTCGCTTGGATTGGCATGCTCTATTCAATCAAGTTTTTTTGGGCACCTATCGTTGACCGACTTGCCCTGCCGATCTTAACCCACACGTTTGGCCAGCGGCGTGGCTGGATGCTGCTTGCCCAGGGGATGATTGCGGCAGGGTTGATTGGCTTAGCAGGAGTCAGTCCAGTAGGCAACCTAGGCTGGGTAGCAGCCTTTGCGCTGCTGGTCGCCTTTGGCTCGGCCACCCAGGATATTGCTATTGACGCGTATCGCATCGAATCCGCCGATGACGATGTACAAGCAGCGATGGCCTCTACTTACATTATCGGTTACCGCGGGGGGCTGCTAGCGGCAGGTGCAGGAGCGCTGTATGTGGCATCGGCAATTTCTTGGAACGCAGCGTACCTGTGTATGGCGGCGCTTGTGGGCATTGGCGTACTCACCGTACTAATTCGTCCAGAACCAAAGCGCGCATCGCTGACGGTTCAGCTCATTCATGAACCCAAGGTACGCGCCTTCATTCGTGCCAGCCGTGGCCAACCGAAAGTGTTGCGACGTCTAGGTGCTTGGGTGATTGGTGCCATTGTGTGCCCTTTCACCGACTTCTTCCGCCGCTATGGGGTGAAGGCGTTGGGCATTTTAGTGTTTATCGCGGTGTTCCGGATTAGCGACCTTGCCATGGCCTCTATGGCAAATCCGCTCTACATCGATTTAGGCTTTTCACTGGCCACTATCGCCAACGTGACCAATATTTTTGGTATTGCCATGAGTATTACGGGAGGCATTCTTGGCGGCTTGCTGGTTGCACGCTACGGTATTGGGCCACTGCTGATCATTGGTGCAGGTTTTGTCATGTTGACCAATCTGCTGTTTGCCGCGTTAGCGTTGATAGGCAACCAACTTCCCATGTTGGTCGTCACTATTATTGGCGATAATCTTGCCAATGGCTTAGCCAGCGCCGTCTTTATTGCGTTTCTTTCCAGCTTAACGTCGCGGGCTTATACCGCCACCCAATACGCACTGTTTTCGTCGCTGATGACGTTACCAGGGAAGTTTCTGAGCGGTTTTGGCGGGTTGGTCGTCACCGCTCAGGGGTACGCCACTTTCTTCGTAGTGGCCACCCTGCTCGGCTTACCCGCCATTCTGCTAGCTATCTGGATCAGCCGAGATAAGCAGCTGGTGCCCACCCCAGTGATTGCAGAAGCAAAATAAAGCTAACGGTGGTCAGCCAACCACGCCAGCGCGCCTGGCGTGGTACGCCACTGGTCGCGCATCAAGGTACGATACTGCCACGCTTCTGCACGGGAGCCAGGATCGACCTGACCATCCGCATGAGGCATTGAAGGACGCGGGTTCTCAGCACATAACAGCTCAAGCGCATAGCGGTTATGACTGATCACGTCTGCCAATGCAGCTTCCGCGGCATCGTGCTTTTCCAAGCGATACAGCGCCAGCGTACGGCCCATTAATAGCCCCAACTCTAATGAGCCATCGTCTTTTTGGGGCTCATCCGTAAGCGCTAGCGCTTCTTCATTGCGGTCATCACGCAGCAATTGGTCGAGTACCAGCTCTCTTAGGCCAAGGCTATCTTCCTGATCTATGGCTAATAATTCTTCAGCCAACTCACGGGAGTGCTGGCGCGCTCCGCGCTCCATACCCACCACCAACGCAAGGCCAGTGCGCAGCAGCATGGCGTTATCGGCATCATCCCAACACAGGTTACCATCACCTGCCGCACGGGCCTGTTCAAGCCAGCGAGAAAGGCGCAGTGCTAGAGGTTCCAGCAGGCTCGGCGCCATCCACGGTAAGCTACCAAAGCGACTGGTCAGTGCTAACGTTACATCTTGCACTACCTGAGGCGCATCCAACCATTCTGGGTGTGCACATAGCTCAGACATCCACTCTATCGCGTTGCCCCAAGGGTCATCGCGAAAGCCCAAGGCGACCTCTTCATCGACCAGGACCTGAAACTGTTCGTGCCAAGCTGCAAACAGGGTTTCTTCACGAGCAGTGGTGGTGTAGTGCAACCTACCGGAATCGGCATCTTGCTTAATGGTAAGCTTCGGTGCGATAGGGAGTGCCGCCAGCAGCGCCTGTAGCGATACGAGTGGCGTCGCCATATCTTCTTCGGCGCTCAGCAACTGATCGGCCAAAGTGGCACCAGGATTTTCAGCCAGCGCGGCCAGGAATTCGAGCTGCTCCTCATCCAAGTCACCCTGACGAACCAAGCGCCGGTACCAGAAGTTAGCTCGCTCTTTAGCCTCGGCTTCATGACCTTCATGCAGCAGCAACATGGCTTCAATATAGGCGAGTGTCGGTGAATCCGGGAGCGCCTGCTGGGCTTTTACGAACGCAGCGCGGGCGCTGTCTAAGTCGTCGTTATCCAGATGCATTAGGCACAACCGCTCAAGCGCCACGCCGCGCAAAAACAGCGGGCCGCGCTCCATAACGTCATCAAGCAGGTCAGCACGCTTGCGGGTAAAACCGCGCTCTTGATAGATATCTAACAGAATTTCAAACGCAGGCTCAGCCTGCTCCGGCAGCCGCGACCAATCACTGCCGTCGAACAGTGACTCAAGAATCTGCATTGAACGACCGGTTTGACCGCTTTCAGCAGCAATTAATCCAGCTTCTAATAACGCCTGAGCAGGTGCTTGCTGGCTTTCCAGCGCCGCTTTCAACGTAGCGCCCTTCCACTCACGTAGGGAAAGCATCCACATCATCTGCTCAGGAATATCCGTGGGGAAGTCAACGCGGTAGCAGCACTGTTTGAATTTGCGCCCTGAATCACACCAGCAAGGCTCGTTACGCCCAGGAGTAGCCAACGGCTCATTAGCAAAATTCAGCCGCTCTAGCGGCGTTTGCGACCATAAAATAGGCGCAAGCGCCTGGGCAGTTGCCACATCGCCATTAAACGAATTTGCGCCTTCGGCACGTACCCAGGTCATAAAATCGGGGTAGTGTTCCTGTTTCCTAATTGCCGAGAGTGCCCCAGAGGCAAATCCCAGCAGTTGATCGACCCATACCGCCAGCATTGCCGTCTCCACTGTCTTCAAAACGCGATTGAAAAGCGCAATAGTCTAGCATGACAGGCGGCGCTCCCGCAGCGGCAATTAGTTAGCACTACGCGCCCAGGCTAGCAGTGGCTCGGTGCGGCTATGCATATCAAGACGCGCTTGCAGACGTACTAAGTTCCAGTAGTGCCCATTCAGTGCCCGAGAAAGCAGTAAGGTATCTGCAGGCGGTTGCAGGCGATCCATGGCAGCCCACACTTTTGGCGTTAGCTCACGCAGGCGGCGGTGTACCCGCACGTCGCTGAAGTCCTGCTCGCCTGGTAAGAATAGTGGTGACACGCACTCAGCGGATTCTCGATAAAGCGCCAGCGGCGCGCCCTGCCCCTGGCGGCCGCCCATTTTCATTAACGCATCATCCATTGCCATCGGGTCTTGCGCTAAGGTGGCATCTAATAGCTGCATCATGGCTTTTAGGCGCGCGTCGGGCACGGGAATTACTGCACCAAAATCGTAGATGATCAGGCGACCTTCCGCATCCGCCGCGAAGTTACCAGCGTGGGGGTCGGCATGCAGCTCACCATAGGTAAACAGCTCCTCGGTAATCCAATCAGCCAACGCCACGGCCACTTTCTGACGAGTGCCATCATCGGCGCTTTCTAAATCCCGCAGCGGTGTACCATCTACAAAGCGCATAGCCAGGACGTGCTGACCAGATAACTCAAACAGTGGTTCGGGTATGACCAACCGAGGGTTATCCTGATACCGCTCGCGATAGCGAGCCAGCGCCCGTGCTTCGGCGTGATAATCCAATTCTTCACGCAGCCCCGCCGCCAACTCTTCAAACAGCGCATCCAAACGCGCTTGAGGCACTTTAAACCAGCGACCCAAGCTCATGATCCGCTTGACCTGCTTAAGATCGCTTTCCAATACATCCGCAAGCCCAGGGTACTGCACTTTCAGCACCACGGTTTCACCTGTATGGGTGACCGCTTTATGCACCTGCCCCATGGAAGCGCTGGCAAACGGGCGCTCCTCTATAGCGCTAAAGTACTGGTCAATATCACCGTATTGCAGTACCAACGCTTCACGGATACGCGGCCAAGGCATTGGCTCTGCTTGACGCTGCAAGCGAGCAAGCTCATTAGCCAGGTCGGGGGGCAGCAGGTCATCCCACTGGGACATAATTTGCGCCAGCTTCATGGCCGGGCCTTTCAGCTCCGAAAGCCCTTCAAACAGCGCTTCACCCAGCGCCCGCCAATCCGCTTGGCCACCTAGACGAGTTTTCAGCAGCGCCCCGCCAGTGCGGGCACCCAGCCCCAATAAACGTCGTGTTCTACCGCGCTCGCGCATGGAAACCGCCTCATTAATTACTTTTTGACAGCTTACTTAATTCGTTAATTTTATACAAAAACTATACACAATAATAAATTCATCCATTTACAAAACAACTCACTAGCCACCTAACACACAAGCTAGACGCTAACCTGCTACGGGTTCTGCTAAGATGGCAGCTTGTTGTTATCAGACAGGGCTAGACACTGTATGCGCTTGATTATCGCCGAGAAACCCAGCCTTGCACGGGCCATAGCCGACGCGCTGCCCGGCAGCGCAAAACGCCAGGATGGCGCTATGGTCTGCGGCGACACCACCGTCACTTGGTGCCTAGGCCACTTACTAGAACAAGCCCCTCCAGAAGCTTACGACCCTGCTGATAAACAGTGGCGACTAGACCGGCTGCCCATTGTGCCGCAGCAGTGGAAACTGATGCCGCGCCCCAAGGCACGCGGGCAACTGGCAGTGATTCGCAAGCTGATAAAGCAGGCCACTAGCGTGGTGCACGCTGGCGATCCAGACCGCGAAGGCCAGCTACTGGTGCAGGAAGTAATTGAGTACATGAAGTATCGCGGCCCCGTTCAAAGGCTACTGATCAGCGACCTTAACAAACCCGCCGTGAGCCGAGCACTTGCCAAGCTGCGCTCCAATATGGAATACCAGCCGCTGTTTCAAGCGGCCCAGGCGCGCTCGCGTGCTGACTGGCTTTACGGTATTAATTTAACCCGCGCCTGGACACTCACCGGCCGACAAGCGGGACATGACGGCGTGCTTTCTGTTGGCCGTGTGCAAACACCGGTACTCGGGTTGATCGTGCGCCGCGACAATGCCATTCGTGATTTCAAGCCTCACCCGTTCTACCCGCTTTGGGTGGATTTGCAGGTGGCTCAAGGCCAGCTGCGTGCCTGGTGGGCACCCAAAGCGCCCCAGCCTTTAGATGAACAAGGGCGGCTGATCGATCGCACCCCCGCTGATGCCTTAGCAGCGCAACTTCCCGGCGCACGGGGCACCCTAACCATGCTCGATCAACAGGAAAAGCGCCAAGCGCCGCCGCTACCCTATTCGCTTTCCGCGTTACAAGTAGACGCCGCGCGTCGCCACGGACTCTCCGCACAGATGGTGCTGGATATTTGCCAGCGGCTTTATGAACAGCACAAGCTAATTACCTATCCCCGCTCCGACTGTCGCTACCTGCCCGAAGAGCATCTAGCGCTGGCCCAGGGTAGTTTAAGTAGCGCCTGCCAGAACGACGCTACGCTGCGTCAATGGCTGAGCGGTGCTGACTTTACCCTGCGCTCAAAAGCCTGGAACGACAAACAGGTCGGCGCACACCATGCCCTAGCGCCCACCGGCAAGCCCGCAGATTTTAGCCAACTCTCCGCTACCGAAGGCCATGTGTTGCGGTTGATTGTGCGTAATGTGATGGCGCAGTTTTATCGGCCACTGCGCACCTTTGAGGTGAAAGCAGAGTTCACCCTATTGGATGAAGCGTTTCGTGCCCGTGGCCAGAGCATTCTTGATCACGGTTGGAAGCCACTCTTCACCACCCGCGACGAAACTCCACCACTGCCGCCGCTTACCCAAGGGGAAGCCTGCCAAGCGCTTGGCGCAAGCGTTGAGGAGAAGCAAACCCGCCCGCCGGAACCATTCACTGATGCCAGCTTGATTAAAGCGATGATGAACATTGGCCGCTACGTGGATGACCCCAACGTGCGTCGCACGCTGCGTGACACCGATGGCCTTGGCACCGAAGCAACCCGCGCAGGCATTATTGAAACGCTGGTACAGCGTGGCTACTTGGTGCGCCAGCAAAAAGCCCTGCGTGCCACCAAACTCGGCTGCGCACTGATTGCCGCTTTGCCAAGCGCCGTAAGCACGCCAGAACGCACCGCCCTTTGGGAGCAGCGGCTTCGGGCGATCTCAGAACTGCAGGATGACCCCGGCGCGTTTCAGCAAGCACTCTTGGATGATCTACGTGGCCTGCTCACCCACAGCGATGCCGCCAAGCTGAGACACAGCCTACAGACCGCTCAAGGTGAAGCCGGAGGCCCGGCGAAACGCACAGCCAAGCCAAGAAAAAGTTATTCGAAAAGGAAAAGTAGCGGGGCCAGGAAGAAGATGAGCTGATGAGTATTTAATCCGTGCGTAGCGCTTAACTTTGTGTTGAACAGCCAGCAGGCAGCTTAGCATTATTTATAGTTACCACACGCAAGATAACGGTATAAAATTTATTCCATTATCTCAGTCCGATAACGAGCACAGCCCACCCGGCACTGCCAATACCCAATCACGAATAGCCAGAACCGTCGGATCATGCCGTCGGCTTTCTGGGTAAACCAAAAAGAACGGCTTGCCTTCAAATTCCGGGCCAAAGGGCTGCACCAAGCGCCCCTCCTCCAACTCATCTTGAATCAACTGACGACTCATCAGCGCCACCCCCTGCGCACCAACAGCGGCCGAAATAACGTGGGTTTCATCAGAAAAAACCAATCCGGCACTCACGTCCAGTCCAGGAACTTTGGCCGACTTCTGCCAAACGCTCCAATCCAGTGGCGAAGACACCGCCCCTGGACTGCGAAAATGGATAAGCGAGTGCCCAGGTAGCTGCGCTATATCGTGCAAGTTTAGGTAGGGACTACACGCTGGGATAAAGGTGTTATCCAACAGTTTCTCTGCTACCAATCCAGGCCAACGGCCATCGCCATAACGAACGGCAAGGTCCGCCGTCACCCCGTCCAGAGCAACCGGCTCATGTGTCGCGTGGATACGCAGATCAATATCGGGATGCGCGTCACGCAGCATACATACCCAAGGTAGTAACCAACGCACCGCAATAGCTGGCGTTGTAGACAGCGTAATGGTTTGGCGAACAGGTACAGCGCTTAATCGCTCGACCGCACTACTGATACTGTCAAAGGCTGTTTCCAGCACTTGCTGAAGTTCACGGCCCTGAGCGGTCAGCTCCAATTGACGCGGCTTACGCAGAAAGAGAGGGACACCCAGCGCCTCTTCAAGCCCCCGGACCTGATG
>Ga0098062_1001043_pt1 | contig 11656 bp, 6 predicted proteins | sample 23_taG_FD_81592 | JGI IMG/M metagenome (GOLD analysis project Ga0098062, IMG submission 81592) | Marine viral communities from Cariaco Basin, Caribbean Sea - 23_WHOI_OMZ | ecosystem: Environmental > Aquatic > Marine > Oceanic | place: Caribbean Sea: Cariaco Basin | collected 2014-11-11 | reverse complement strand
GGGGCCTTTCTCTGCGAAGGGCTTATGACATCCAAAAGAGACCCATATCGGAGTGAGCGCTTACTTAACTTCTGGAGCTCGGGCCGCATGAAGCTGATGATAGAGAGCTGTCGCTACTTGGACTGGATCTGGGCGTACAGCCGGCGCCATTGGGGCTACCTAAGCCCCAAATACGGTATGTTCGAGTATGAGGTCATTTCCGCTTTCGGTGATCTGCTGGGTGTGCACCTGATCTTAAATCACGGTGAATTGCCTTCTGACGAAGAGGCCGACCTAATCATCCGGGACTTGGTCGATGCCTTCTTTACCCGTGAAGATGCTCCCTAAGAAGGAGTAGGCAGAAGTGTTCTAATCTGGCTCCCGACCGGGAGCCCCATACTCACGTCTGACTGTGGCATTATCGGGGACAGCCACTATTTCTTTATGAAAGTGGCCTCAAACGCCTTGCAAGATCTAAACGACTGCATGCGATTGGAAAATGCAAAAGCTTCGTTCATCTCGTAATGCTGGAAGATGTCCAACCCTCGGTCCAGTGAAATCTTCCAGCCGTGGTCTGTAATGATATGACGGGCATGAATGGTCCCGCTTTCGTCAAACTCCCAGGTGAAGTCGATGCCGACGGTGCGAGCGGACTCCTGGATCTTTTCAAAACTCTCGTCTTGCAGATCCCCCTTGAACTCGTCCCGGACGGTGACGAGGTGAACCGCCACTTCATCCTCTTCGGCCTTGTTCTTCACAATGGCTTCGAGAAACTCCATGAAATTGCGGATCTGGTAGAAAAGCCGGATGTAGGGGTCTGTGACGGTGATCTTGCTAGCTCCTTTCAGGTATGCGCCAAACAAGCTATCGAATGAGATGCCTTTTTGATTTTCCTGGAAGGTCAGGTGTTTTTCCTCCAGTACGGGTTCCGAGGCGTGGGGCTCCTTGGGCTCGCGACCTTTAACGCCCGCTGTTGGCTCGGGTTTTGCTTCCCCATCATCAGGGGTAGACACCGTCTGGTGGTAGTAACCTGGGTACTCTTCTTCCTCAAGTGTGGTGACCAGCACTTCCTGGCCCTGCTGATCCTGGTAGGAAAAGCGTACTTCCCCGTAGGTGGTATCAATCCGCTGTAACTGGTCCTTGACCCGCTTTCGCCCCTCGATGGCAAAGCGCAGCACTTCTTCAACCTCTTCCCTGGTCGCCCCCCCCTGGGGGAACAGGACCTTCATCAAGCCGGAAAAGGTCTTGTTGATACCGTCTCGGTCACGGGTCGAAATATCCGAAGAAAGGGTAAAGTACTCACTGTACTGATCGGAATAATCGTAGTTCCGCATCGAACGCAGGACTTCCGCAAGATAGTCCACCACGAAGCCATAGCCGTCGGAGAACATCTCGCCCCGAATGATGTCCACCTCCCAGCCCGGGATGTAGAAGTGGATCCGGTCCAGAAAGGCAGAATCGTAGAACTTGTCTGGCAGCTCATCGAACAGGTCCGAATGCTTCAGCATATAAGGCACGGTATGCCGGGTGTTGCCCACGAACACCATGGACGCTTCGGCCCCCAGGGTTTCCACGCCCCGGGAGAAGGACTTGTTGGCCATGTAGTTCTTCATGATGTCGACCAGTGCTTTATCGACGCGTTTCTGCTTGCCGGCGAACTCGTCGAAGGCCACGCAATCCCAGTAGCCCACCAGGCCGATTTTGCCGCTGGAGTTGTTCACAAACAGCTTGGGTACAGTGACCTCACCACCAGAAACCAGGATCCCATGGGGCGAGAATTCGGAGTAAACGTGGGATTTACCCGTCCCCTTGGGGCCAAGTTCAATCAGGTTGTAGTTCCGCTCGCAGAACGGAATCAATCGGACCAGTTGCGTCAGCTTGCTGCGCCGTCCGAACATCTCCGGGTTAAAGCCGACACTCTGTATCAGCAGGTCAATCCACTCATCGGTGCTGAACTGCTGCCGCGCGGCAACGTAGGCGTCGTAGTCGAAGTGGGATAGCTGAATCGGTTTGAGGGTGGACAGAATCCAGGGGCTGACGTTCTGGTCTTCAGAAAATACGTATTCGATATCCGCAATGCACCAGACGCCGCTTACCAGCAGTTTGGGGTGGGCCTTCACGGTCCCAGAATCCACCAATACCTTCTTGATCCCCAAGTTGGAGAACTGCGCCTCGTAGGCATCCGTCTTCTCATTCAGCGCCACGCTGATCTTGTCGATGACCTTATAGCGCCCCTTTTCCTTGATATTCGAGCGCACCAGTCCGGCCTCGTTGCGGTGGACATAGTGCTTGGCCAGAATCTCCTTGACCGTTTCGATCCCGGTCTGAATCGTGGCCTCGTCGTTGGTGGCGCAGTACTGGCCGAGCAGGTACTCCAGCACATATGAGGGCACGATGGCGTTGCCTTTGACCGTTTTCACCAGGTCTTTGCGCACTACCAACCCGGGGAAGTGTTGGTTGATCTTTTGGTCAAGCGTGCTCATTGGCTATAACCCTCAAAAATCAAAATCGCTGGTAAAGGACCGCCGCATCAAATACCTGAGCGACTTGTATTCCTTGTAGTGGGACGTACCGGCATGCTGTTCTTCCAGGCGCAGAAAGACCTCCTCGCCGTTGGCCTCATCCGCCTTGCGGCTCAGCACGAAGCGCACCTGAAGCTCTCGCTCGCGGGGGTTCTCCGAGGTCAGGTCAAACGACAGCTCGTGACTATCCGAGATCAACTCCCCCGCTTGGGTGTAAATCCCGGCCCGCAGGTGGCGAGGTTGAACCTTCTCGGTAACCGGCCCGGACTGATACAAGGTGACCGCCAGTTGGCCGGAAGTGATCACCGAGCTGGCCCCACGCAGGATGTCCACCTCAACGGCGCTGACATCACTCTGGCGCTTCTTGTTAACCTTCAGGACCGGAATCACAACCTCCTGAAGGGATGCGCCGCCATGCACAAAGCGGCTGCCAGAGCCTTTAAGGCGCAGCCGGTTGATGGACTTGGGAATCTGCACTTCCATATCGCCATCCAGCCCAAGCTGCTCAGACGAGAAGTAGTGGAACGCCGGAGAGGCGGACAGCCCCTTACCCAGCACGAACCGACGGTCCCGGTAGCGAATATCATCGCCAGAAACGGCGTCGCCCAGGAAGTCACTCTCATCCAGCTCACGGTTCTGGTAAATAAAGCCATGGTCAGCGGTGATCAGCAGGTTATTGGCGTTGGCCGCCGTGAGCTTCTTGATCAGGCGTATGAGATCCGCCAGGGTCTGTTCCGCCGCTTCAAAGGCCTGCCCCTCTGAGTGCATCTTGTCGCCAGTGTGATCGATCCGGTTGTGGTAGATGTACAGCACATCATTACCCTTGAGCAGCTCACGGCTGTCTTCCCGGTTGAGCTGCATAAAATCCTCCGCCTTGACGGCCCGGCCCCGCCCATCCAGGGCGGCCTGCAAGATTTTGGTACGATTGACCGTCCCCTGTGAGCTTTGGCCATCCACCAGTACCGTGCCGGTATCGTTGTCTGCGATCGCCAAGGACTTGTTGGGCAGCAGCGCCGCCATACCGAGCTGCGTATAGCTGGGAAGGGTCGAGAGTGCCGGTTCGAGCTCCGCGCTGTAGCGATCTTCCTGCCGGATAAGGCCCAGCAGCTCGTCACCAATCTCGTAGCGCATGGCGTCGGAAATGATCACGCAGATCCGTTTGTCCTTGCGCAGGTACGGGCGAACCCAGTGCTCGAAAAAGGCCTTTTGCTGAACGACCGGATAGGCCTCCCAGCGCGGCGCGGCATCCACGTGAACCTGGAAGCCGTCGCCCAGCTTGAGCAGGTAGTTGTTGGAATACAAATTCTCCACCTGCTCACTGAGCTCGCCCATCAACGATGCCTGGCCAGACATGCGCACATGGTAGGTAAACTTGCGGTAGAGCTGATCCAATTGGAACCAGGAACGGCTGTATCGCTGAACGCCGTCGGAGAGGCTGTCCATGGTGAGACGAGCCTCACCGAGCATCTGGACAAAACGGGCCGCAAACTCAATGGCTTCATACAGGTGGCGGAACTCCCCGTACCAATGTCCCTGGCGCCGCTGCCGCACCCATAGTGCCACATCGCCGCTGGTGACCGTGCGGCCTACCACCGCCCGCACCAGGTCACTGATAATCTTCTGATCGATTAGCCGGAAGTAATCCAGCTCAACCAGATCCCGGAAGTCCCGTTTACCGAGATCCTGCTCAATACCCAGCACCTCGGCACACTCGGCAGACAGGGTTTCAAAGCCTTGCTCGAACTGCCGGCTGTCTTTCCAGCGCTTGAGGAACACCAGGGCATCGCCGGTCAGTTTGACCTCGCCATCGGTGCCCATGGCATAGCAAGACTTGAACAGCTCAATCACGAAGTCGCGCAGGCTGGGTTCACTGGCCTCGTAGCCGTAGAAACGGGTCAGTTGTTCCCACAGGAAGCTATCCAAGCCGCACCGTTCGATCAGCCTGATGCCATCATCGCGCTCTTCCGCCAGTTGCTGCAGCAGGGTTTCCACCACCGAGTCCATACGGGGCTCACTACCGGCACATACAGCCAGCATCTTCAGGCGCAGCTGACCGGCAGTGTCGTCCGGTTTCAGAAACTTCTTCAAAGCCTCTTTGCGCTTGATCGCCTGGAAAAATTCCGCGTGGGCCTGGACCACCTCGGCGAACTCCAGGCCCAGCTCCAGTTCGGACAGCCAGATAGCCACCTGGTCAGTCCGGAACTCGCCGTGGGCCAGCTGTACGTCCAGCAACCAGTTGTCCAGATCCTCTGGTTGTGGCCCCTCCTTGTACAGCAAGAATTTCTGTTCCGGTGACTCCCGCAGAACACGATGTTTCAGACCGTACTCGTTGTTGGCGATCTCCAGCTTCTCCACGTCAGGGATGGAAACCGTCTCGAAGTCACCGCGCAGCTCGTGTTTGGTGTCGTACCAAAACACGATGCGGTGCTTATCGAACAGTCGGCTCAGAGCCTGGCTAATACGTTCACTCATTGGCTTAACCCGGTAATCTTTTTCAAAGCGTCGCCAAATTTCGGATAGTTGGCCTTCACCCCGTCATCGAGATCGATTTCCACCTGCTCGGTAGCCAGGGGATAAAGTACATCCCGCTCGTAGTCATCCAACTCGGCTAGGGTTTTGTTGATCTTCTCGATCTCTTTCAGGGCCTTGGTCTTCTCACCCTGGGAAGCCCCGGCGCTGATACTGACGGCCTCCAGATGGTTCTTCCGGGCTTGCAGCTTCTCGTCTTTGAAATCCCGCAGATACTCCAGCACCGTGCCCACGGTGTGGGGCTGGTAGCGGTGCATGTAGATCAACGCATTGAATGAGCCCTTGGGTGAGGAGAACAACCAGTAGATGGGCCGTTTCTTGTAACGACGCACGTGGTCGTTGTAGAAGTCCTTCAGGAAGTACTTGCGGATGTCCTTGCCCAGCGCCTGCTCGACAAAGCGGAGGTTTTCCCCATAGTGTTCTTCGCCAAAGGCGATGCGCAGGAATTCACGGAAGCGTTCGGTGATATCGTCGGTGAACCAATCGCCATCGAGCATGGGGATGACGTTATCGTCATCGGCCGGGAAACTGGGCTCCGGAACTCGCTCCAGGTAGTCCTCGATGGTCTCGCCTTGGTTAGCCAGGACGAGACCCGGTTTGTCCAGCGCATAGCGGCCAAACATGCAACCCACGGAGTACGAGACTAGATCTCGCATGGTGTCAGCCAGGAGAAGCGACTCCAGCTCTTCCTCGCTCTTGTTGTTGCCGTAGCGGTAGTACGGGTTGCAGGTCAGGGTGATCTCTTCCAGTGGCACATCTGGTGTCAACTCAGCATGCAGGCCATAGGCTTCAATAAAGACACGGTTATTCTCTTCTTCCAGCTCCTGCATCTCTAGTGTCATTTCGCGACAGTGAGCGCGGAGGGAGGCATATGTGAGCTCAAGCGTTTCGGCCTGGTGGTCGGAAGAGAGAAGTGGGGGCTCGGAGAATTCCCATGAAGTTTCGAAGGCGTCCCAGTCTTCTTCTGAAAGATCCGTAAGTCTTACTACACGCTCATCGCATTTTGGAAACCACTTGGGAGAAAATGGCAAATTATCGATATCTTCATTCTGTGTTGACATTGTAGGGTTTAGCGCCCCAAGGAAATACCCTGCTGGACGCGAGTTCAAAAAGCCAAGAATTTTGGAGAAGCTGCCCTCCTCGGGGAACATCATCGGACCTTTGTTCGTATCGAATATAAAGCCTCTTTTCGATCTCCTAAATGAAACACTCCCAGCGGTTAGGCCAGTCCAAGTAATTCCAGGTTTAAGATAATACTCTTCGCTTGTTGTTCTCCATCCCCGATCACCAGAAGGCTTAGGTGGCTGGCTCTTTATGTTAGTTCCATTATTTTCCCAGTTTACGACAAGGTCGTTGTTGCCAAACCATTTTCTATAATCACCACCTTTGTTATAGGGAAACCAGCGATTGGCCTTTGAACCTAACCCAAAGGCACATTGATTAAGGGCTACTTCATACCAATATCTAACGAATTTTTCGTTATCGCCCGTGGAGAGTCCCCGTCGTGCTAGCGCAGTTGCTTTAAGCTTTTTTTTTCGAGAAAACGCAGCGAAAGCGTTATCGGAAAACCAATACGCAATGGGACTACCGGGTATTTTCCTGAAGTCCGAAGCAGAAGCGCAGAAAAAGACTTCCTTCATTCTTGATTCGGTATTTGTTTGTCCGTTACTCACCATCGTTCTCCCAATCTCTCACTTGTACCTACACCTTGATCTGCTGCCAGTCATCCGCAATCACCTTCTAGTCCACCTTGCTCTCATCCGTCTCGCCGTCATCATCCTTACCTGACCACACGGCCCAGAAGTCCGGATCGTCGATTTTTGGCCGATGTTGCTCGCGTAGCGAGTTTATTTGCACCAGTACAGGCAGTTCCGAGGCCCAGCCTAACCTTGTGCTGAGCTTGGAATGGCAGCCACGAAGATTCCCGAACGAGTACTGGACAATGTTCACTTGCCTCCTCCTGCCGGAAGTACCTTTCGGCTATGGACAATTGAGAACCCATCAGGCACCGGTTTGAAGGGTTGCGTGGGCGACCGGTGACTACTTTGAAATTGACGCAAAGCCTGCACGTCAACTTCACCGATGACGCAATAGTCAGTTACGCCTCCCTTGACCCGCAGCACATCGCGTTTCCAGCTGTTTTTGTAGGGCGCTCGGATTCGGCTATCCCCGTACTGTCGGTCGTTGCATTGGATGATGTAGGCATGGATGTCCAGAGCAGCGGACTCTACAAGCGCATTAAAGGTTTCGGTGTCCTGGTTCCATTCCGGTACAAACAGGGCATCTACCTTGCCCCGCAGGGCCGCGCGATAGCTGATGTTGGTCAATTCGCTGCACACCAGCAGGGCAAAGTGGAAGTCGCCGTGGCGTATAATGGGCGGAACACCCTTGTTCCATAGTGATCCTGGCTTCATCTCCGCTCCGGCTAGCCGTTTCAGCTCCGCCTCTTCGTGCAAGGCGGGGCGTTGTTTGTCTTGCCGGTAGATCATGATAGAGGGAAAGCCCAGACCATCATGGGACAGAGCTGCCCACACCTGATTGCGCACCCGTGACTTACCCGCATGGAGGTACTCAATACCTGTGATCAGCGAAATGCCTCGACCTTGCAGCTTGCGGGCGATTCGCATAAACCAGTGCGCGGGAAGCGCCAGCTCCGGAAGGATAAGGTAACGACTATGCCGGGGCTGAGCGATTACACTATCGAGCAGGAGGCATAGCCGGGCATAACGGTCAGCATCGGGGTCCGGCATGCGCGTAACGGCTGCCGCCCAACTTTCGATCTGCGTCTGCCAGCTGGAGACGGCGATATTGTATTTGCGAGGCTCAGCCCCATCGGGAATCTGTAGCACCCCGTTCTTGTCGAAACGGGGTGTTTTGTCGCTGAGACTGAAGCCGCGCAAGGCCAGAACGACGCCGTGTAGGGCGGCTTGCCCTTGTTCGGTGTAGGCGTCTTTGTGCAAGACGAAGAGTTCCGCCAAATTGAAGGGGCGGGTGGCAAACAGCAGCCCATGTGGAAGTCCCTTAATTTTTATCCACTTTGCCAATCGCTGGATGCCTTCTACTGCTGTATCAGGCAGCAGCTCTGAGCCTTGAGCACAATTGAGCACGGTTTTCTTGGCGGGAATTCCGCGTTGCGCGATCATCTCTTTGGGTAATCCCATAAAGCGGAACGGCATATGTGCCAGGTCAAAGGAGAAAAGCCGTGCATGCTGCGACTGAAAGGCTTTGGCCGACACGGGCCAAGAGAGCATGGTTTCGACATCAAGCGTAGGGTGGCAATCCGCCATATGCGCCTCCCATGCCTGCCGGCCCGCCCTGGACAAGCGTGGAGGGAAGGCCGCCGTGATACTTTCGCGAATGGTGGAAAATTGCTTTTCCTGCCAGCAGGCGATGATCTCAGCCTCGGATGGCGCGCTGGCAGATGGACAAGCCTTTATCTCAACATGACAATGTTCACCGACTTGCTGGCAAAGGCGTTCCAGCGCGTCGATGATTCTGCGCAGATCGCCAAAATCCTCACACGCTGTGGCCAATCGAATCACTCGCGGCAAGTAAACAGCCAAGTCGAAAAACTGAGGCAGCACCAAAACATGCTGAATAAAGGCGCGAAAGAAAGCCCGGCGATGCGCTTGCCAGGCATCGGGATGCAAATCCCGCTCATACGCCTCGAAGTCGCGTAGCTTGATGGCGAAGCCGGCGCGCCTCATGGTCAACGCATCGGCTTTACGTAAGTTGTCGGCGGCCTCCCCATCGCTTTGTGTGGCAGCTAGAAGGTCAGTACTAACATGGCCGGCAGACCGCGGTAATCGGGGCATCGCCCGCCATTCGCTGGCACGTTCGTGAATCTGGTGTGCAATCGCATCAACCAGCGTTTTGCCAGGCTCGTCAGCCAGCATGAACACTTTATTTTTAGCATTGGCGAAATAGATCCTACTTTTGTTTTCGCCATTTTTCAGGTAATCAGGCTGAAAGCGGATTTGGCTCTGCTCTTGAGCGTTCACCCAGCCCAGCTTTCCGCCGGAGCGTGCAAACAGCCACTCCCAAAGCTCAACCGTGGAGCGAAACCCAGCGCCGTTTTCCATGACCAACAGAATGTCGTCCACATAACGCCCGTAATACAGGGGAGCAACCTGTCGTTCGATGATTCGGTCCAGTTCGATCAGTGCCACATTGGCCACCACAGCAGAGGCGGGCAACCCGACCGGTAGCCCTTTTCCCAAAGGCGTTGCCTCAGCCCAAGCCTGCAAGGCACGGATAAACAGGCGGTGAAGCTTCGCTTGTTCTTCATTGAGTTCCAGCTTCAGAACAGTCTCCAGGAACTCTGGATCCAGCATAAAGCCAGGGTTTAGCTCGTGATAGAAGGAGCTGACATCGGCCGTAAGTGCAACAATTTTTTTGCCCTCATCCAACGCAGTGCGCATGGTGGAGATGCCTTGATCACGCCAATCACGAAACGGCTTCAGGTAGGGCGCGAACGAACCCAACGACAATGGGTTGATGCGTTTTCCGTCCTGTGTGCGCCGCAAGCGGTTGCCATAGGCGCAACCTGTGAGCTTAGCGTCAAACAGATGACCGACCTCCAACATCCACAAAGTGGACAGCACATGGAAATCCATACTGCACTGCGCCATTACGCGGAATTCGGCGACAGGTTTTTCCGGTACTTCTTGGTTCGCCAGCAACGTACAAGCGTGAGCCCACTCATCGGCGGGAGACGAGAAGATCAAACCAATACCATGTACTTCCCGGTATTTTTGCCAAGGTGACATATCGACTGATTTCGTGGCCAGCGTCCAACTACCCAGAAACTCCGAAGAGATAGCCCAGGATTCGCCGTCTCCATTATATTGCGCCTGCAACGCTGCTAGATTTTCATTGAGGTTTTTCTCGTAGTCTGCGATAGCATCAAGGGACGCATGGGAGGAGTAATACAGGTCGACTTTTGCTTTTCTGTAAGCAAGCCCGAACCTTTCTACGCTAATCATGCTCTTTCCTTTCGCCGAGCTGCTTGAAGGTTTCGTTCGTTTCGCGGTGGAAACTCGGCTGGTTTTCCGTCCTCACCAATGTCTTCGTATTCGACGTAGCAATAGGCACCCCGAGCTTCTGGGCTGCCGCCTTTTTTGAGGACAGCGGCAGCTGTCCCAAATGCGATACCCATGACCATATTGGCCATATGCACCATGCACTCAATAGAAGCTTCACTCAGAATGCGGCCTCGCAGCGCTTCGTAAGAGGATAGGAACATCCAGCTCTGCATTGTGACCATGGCGCTATAGCCATACTCCGGAATGAAATCAAAACCCCGCTCTATGAACATGGCAAACAGGTCGGACTTGCTCTTTGGGTAGTTCTCCTTGGCCCAGGCGCCAAGCCCTCCATTCATACCCTTGCCGCCCATGTAGGGCGGGTTGGCGACGACCACCGCGTAGCGCGGGCTCAAGGCTTCGGCCATGCGCAGTACTCCCAGTACTTTGCTGTGTGTGTCGGCCAGGAACAGGTTACTACCCAGGTTCTTTGTCTCCAGCTCGGCCAGCACGTCAGCCACGTTGGTAAGCTTGGGCAAGATCAGGGAGCCGAAGTTGTCAGCCTCCTCGAACTGTTGCAAGGTTTCACGTAAGCCCTGGGTGAACAGGTCGCGGCCCACGGCGCTCATGTACTCTTCCAGTTCATCCGGAGTGAAGCTAACTTTTTCCAACACGCAGATGTTGGGCTTGATGCCTTTGTTGAAAAAACGCCGCTGACGCGCTCGGGCTTTCATGGTCAGAGCGAAGGCGGCCAGCTCACCGGCGCGCTCATCCAGCTCAATACCGTAAAGGTTGTGTGTCAGAATCTTTTCCGGGATTTCGGACGGCTCGTAGCCTTCTTCTTCATAAATGGCGTAGAGCAGATCGAAAGCATAGGTCAGCATATGGCCGGAGCCGCAGGCTGGGTCGCAAACCTTGAGCTCTTCCGGGCCTTCAATTTTCAGAAAATCGGCCTCAGTCTCCTCCGGAGGAATGTAATACTCCATCTGGTTCACCAAGGCTGAATTTGGTCTGTTAAGCATCCACAAGCGGCCGAGCGAGTTATCCACCAGGTATCGCACAATCCAGTGCGGCGTGAAAAGCTGGGTGGCGGCGGGGATATTGGCCGGTGTGATTTTCTTATTCTTCTTCAGCGCCTCGAATACCTGATCCTTTTTCTCAGAGATATAGAACTGGTACAGCCAGCCGATCACCTCGACATCCTGGCAGGCATCCGGCGTCATGGCTTCGCGGGTATAGGCCAGGATTGAGTTTCCAGACAGCAGGTCATCCGGCATTAAAAGCTCGGTGTAATCGTCAATGCGCTCAAACAGGAACGGCATCGCGCTGTACCAATAGTTACAGGCCGCTACGACCAACAGGCGATAGGCTTCGCCCTGTGGATCCTGGCTGGGCGTCTTTCCATCAAGCAGGGCGAAGATCTTTTGACGGGTTGGCTCCGACACCATTTCTTCATCAATATGGCCCATTTTGGCATCAGCCAGGATCTCGGGCTGAAACTGCCCCTCGGCGGGCGAGACCACGCCAATGCGGTTATATCGGTTCACGTCCATAAACCGCAGGGCTACGAGCCGGTTGAACCAGATATACGCCACCCGCTCG
>Ga0098062_1001040_pt1 | contig 11675 bp, 10 predicted proteins | sample 23_taG_FD_81592 | JGI IMG/M metagenome (GOLD analysis project Ga0098062, IMG submission 81592) | Marine viral communities from Cariaco Basin, Caribbean Sea - 23_WHOI_OMZ | ecosystem: Environmental > Aquatic > Marine > Oceanic | place: Caribbean Sea: Cariaco Basin | collected 2014-11-11 | reverse complement strand
AGCCCAGCCCGTTTCCCGACTCCTGGAACAACCAGGAGGGCTGGGTGACGTCATGCGCATGGCAACGCTGATCGAACGTGCCCAGAATCACCTGAGACGCCAGCTACCGCCGGACGTGGCCGAACATCTTTATGTCGGTGGCTACCGCAACGGCGTGTTGACGCTGATCACCGATCGCGCCGCCTGGCTGACCTGGCTGCGCTACGAGCAGCCGCGCCTGCTCAAGCTGCTGCATCAACTGCCGGGATTCGAGGCAGTCATGAAATTCTCGTTGAAGGTACGCCCGATCCGGCCGGTAAAGGCGATTCCGCGACAGACGCGGCGCCTGTCGCCGGCCGGCGCCGAGGCACTCACCCATTGCGCGGAAGGCCTGGAGGATTCGCCGCTCAAGCGTTCACTGAATCGGCTGGCATCACACGCCGATGCTACCGCAGAGCCCTGCGACGCCCCCTCCAGCGACGGCCCCGCCTGACGATAACGGCCAATCCCGTCTCGACGACGCGCGCTCCGACCGCGGTAGCGCGGCCATTGGCATCGTTCAGACACGAAAACGCCGATCACAAGATCGGCGTTTTCTCCATCTAATCTCTCACGATCATCAGATCATCACGACATCAATCGATGCTGGTCCATCTCAGGCCATTGCAGGCGCCGCATAGGAGATCGGTGCAGGCTGAGTCGCTTCTTCGAAGGTCACGATTTCGTATGCCTCCGGATGAGCGAGCAGCTCGCGGCAAAGCTGGTTATTGAGGCCGTGACCGGACTTGTAACCTTTGAACTCGCCGATCAAGCTGTGACCCAACTGGTACAGATCGCCGATGGCGTCCAGCATCTTGTGCTTCACGAACTCATCGTCGTAGCGCAAGCCATCCTGGTTCACGATGCGATAATCGTCGACGACGATGGCGTTATCGAGGCTACCGCCCAATGCCAGATTCTGCGACCGCAGAAATTCCAGATCGCGCATGAAACCGAAGGTGCGAGCACGAGAGACTTCCTTGACGAAGGAAGTGGTCGAAAAATCGACGCTGGCCGTCTGCTTCTGCTGCTCGAAGACGGGGTGGTCGAAATCGATCGCGAAGCTGACCTTGAAGCCGTTATGCGGCAGAAACGTCGCCTGCTTGCCGTTATCATTGACGGTGACTTCGCGCTTGATACGAATGAACTGCTTCGGCGCGGCCTGCTCGGCGATACCTGCCGATTGGATCAGGAACACGAACGGGCCTGCGCTACCGTCCATGATCGGCACTTCGGGCGCGCTCAACTCGACATAAGCGTTGTCGATCCCCAGGCCAGCGAACGCCGACATTAGATGCTCGACCGTGGCGACCTTGACGCCATCCTTGGATAGCGCGGTGCATAGATTGGTATCGGTCACGCTCTCTGCGTGCGCCGGGATATGCACTACCGGGTCGAGATCGGTACGCACGAACACGATGCCCGTATTGGGCGCCGCGGGCCGCAGCGTCAGATACACTTTTTCTCCGGAGTGGAGTCCCACGCCTGTTGCGCGGATCGTGTTCTGCAACGTTCGTTGTTTGATCATGAGCATCGACCTGACAGTCAAATAGTTTGGAAACGGTGTTCACTATAACACCAAACCACCGTTTCACCAATCATATTGACGTTACAGAATGATGACGGGCAGTTTAAAGCGCTATCAGTCAGCCTGACGACGCAGGAACGCCGGGATGTCCAGATAGTCATCCATGTCGGAGGTCTTGCGCTTCTCCTGCTGCGACTTCTTCGCTGCGGCTTCCTGCTCGGCGCGCGCCGCCTGCTGACGCATGACCGCCGGCTGCTGCAGTTTGCGATAATCGGTCGTTTCCGGACGGGCAGCCACGGTTTCACGCGGGATCGCCTTCTCTTTCTGCGCATCCAGCCCCGCAGCAACCACGGTCACGCGCAGTTCGTCGGACATTTCCATGTCGATGGCGGTACCCACCACGATGGTCGCATCCTGGGAAGCGAACTCCTGAACCGTCGCACCGACATCATTGAACTCGCCGATGGAGAGATCCGGACCTGCAGTGATGTTGACCAGGATGCCCCGGGCGCCATGCAGATCGATATCCTCGAGCAGCGGGCTGCGAATGGCCTTCTCGGCAGCTTCGCGAGCGCGGTTCTCGCCAGTCGCGGCGCCGGTACCCATCATCGCCATGCCCATCTCCGACATCACCGTGCGCACGTCGGCAAAGTCGACGTTGATGATGCCCGGACTGGTGATCAGTTCGGCGATCCCCTGAACGGCGCCCAACAGCACGTCGTTCGCGGCACTGAACGCCGTCAGCAGACTGGCGTTCTTGCCCAGTACCGACAGCAGCTTTTCGTTGGGAATGGTGATCAGGGAGTCGACGTATTCGGAAAGCTCCTTCATCCCCTCTTCCGCTGCGCGCATGCGCTTCGGTCCCTCGAACGGGAACGGGCGCGTCACGACCGCGACGGTCAGGATACCGAGTTCCTTGGCGACCTGCGCGACGACAGGTGCTCCCCCCGTACCGGTGCCACCGCCCATGCCGGCGGTGATGAAGACCATGTCCGCGCCTTGCAGCATGTCTGCGATGCGATCGCGATCTTCCATCGCGGCCTGACGCCCCACGTCCGGGTTCGCCCCCGCTCCCAGCCCTTTGGTGATCTCGCCACCCAGCTGGAGAACGGTCTTGGCCGCCACGCGCTTGAGCGCCTGGGCATCGGTGTTGGCGCAGATGAACTCGACGCCTTCGATGTTACTCTCGACCATGTGATTGACGGCGTTGCCGCCGCCGCCGCCGACACCGATGACTTTGATGATTGCACTACTAGAAGGTGCATTATCTACTAGTTCGAACATTGCCCCGTCTCCAAGACCGCTTGCGGCCTGTCAGAAATTTCCTTTAAACCAGCCTTTGAGTCGCTCCAGCGCCGAAACCTCATCCCTGGTTGCGCGCCGGGGAAGTGAGTCTTCCCGTTGAGGCTGGGCTGATACTGCGCGAGAGTGCTTGGCGTCTTTCATACCGTAGAGTAGCAAACCTACCCCGGTCGAATAAATCGGGTTGCGCACCACGTCCGCCAAGCCGCGGACATTGTACGGACAAGCGATGCGAACCGGCATGTGGAATATCTCCTCGGCCAGTTCCACGACCCCCTCCATCCGGGACGTGCCCCCTGTCAGCACGATCCCGGCTGCTACCAGATCCTCGTAACCGCTGCGGCGCAATTCCTCGCGTACCAGCGTGAAGAGCTCCTCGTAACGGGGCTCGACGACTTCCGCCAACGCCTGACGAGAGAGATCCCGCGCCGGCCGATCGCCGACGCTGGGAACCTTGATCATCTCGTCGCTGCTCGCCAGCTGCGTCAGCGCACAGGCATATTTGACCTTGATGTCTTCGGCGTACTGAGTCGGCGTACGCAGCGCCATGGCGATATCGTTGGTCACCTGATCGCCGGCGATCGGGATCACCGCGGTATGACGAATGGCGCCTTCGGTGAACACGGCGATGTCCGTCGTCCCGCCACCGATATCGACCATGCAGACGCCGAGCTCACGCTCGTCTTCAGTCAGCACCGCGTGACTGGAGGCCAGCTGCTCGAGAATGATGTCGTCGACTTCCAGACCACAGCGTCGCACGCACTTCTCGATGTTCTGAACGGCATTCATCGCCGCCGTCACCAGGTGCACGCGGGCTTCGAGACGCACGCCGGACATGCCCAGAGGCTCGCGGATGCCCTCCTGGGTGTCGATCGCGAACTCCTGGGGAATGACGTGAAGTACCCGCTGGCCTTCGGAGATGGCTCGGGCGCGGGCGGAATCGATGACGCGGTCGATATCTGCGGGCGCGACCTCGCGCTCCTTGATCGCCACGACACCGTCGGAATTCATGGAGCTGATATGGCTGCCGGCGATGCCGACATAGACAGAGTGGATATCGCAGCCTGCCATCAGTTCGGCTTCTTCGACGGCGCGCTGAATCGACTGAACGGTTGATTCGATATTGATCACGACACCCTTCTTCATGCCACGAGAAGGATGCGAGCCGATCCCGGCGATTTCCAACCCGCCATCATCAGTGGGCTGCCCCACGATGGCAACCACCTTGGATGTTCCGATATCCAGCCCGACCACCATATTGGAAGCGTTGGATTGTCCTGCCATAGGTCGGGGTCGCTCCTCAAACTTCACCGATAAATCGGATAAAAATGGGTCAATAAAGATTCGGGCTTATTATAGGAACAAGACGACCTTTTTCACCAGCCCATCGTGAAAACAAAAGCCACAGTAAGCCCTTTTTCTTTAAAAAGGAAATAGGAAGGAAGCCTTACCGCTATTTAAGTAACGCTGGCATAACAGAATGCGCCGATAGTCGAGGCCAAGAACGGCGGTCAGCGAGCAAATGCCATCCGTCGTCGGTCGGACTTCTTGCCGGATGAGCCGCGCCGAGATGCCGCCAACCGCGGGACTCAGGCTTGTTTAACTGCCAATGAGTTTCAGACTAATCACTGGAGACCGCGGCCGTTTCACCATGCCTTGCCACCGAAACACCATTGGGATAACGAAGATCGATGTAGCGAATCTGCGACGCCTCTTCACCCAACTGTCGCTTCCACGCGGCAATAAAGCGAGCCAATCGCGCATCCAGGTCTGCACGCCCGAGAATGACCCAGACTCCGTCATTGACCTGAAAGCGCCAGGCACCGCGAGGCTCCAATCTCAATTGCGTGATGGAAAGCCCCAGCCCTGACAGCGCGCGACGCAGTGAATCATAGTAACCGAGCACTTCTCGTCCCGACCCGGCAGGGCCGCCAAGGTCAGGCAAGCGACGACCGAAATCGGTCACCGGTCCAGGCGAAAAAGGCTGTCCCCGAGTATTGAGCAGAAATTCATCGTTCCAGCGCGCGACCGGATCCTGTTCGTAAAGCACGAATCGTAGGGTATTGGGCCATTCCCGAGAAACGGTGACCTCTCGCAGCCACCCGATCTCGCGCGCCTCGTTACGCAGGTCGGACAACGACAAGGAAAGCCAGGTGTGACCGCGAACCAGGGGCGCCAATTCCTTCTGCAGGTAATTCGCACTCACGTAGTTCAAGTCGCCACTAATCGACACGCGAGCGATGGGCTTGTCCAGCCACAGCCACAGCGCTCTGCCGCCGGCGCCGAGGAGCACCACGATCATGAGTATACCGAGCAGCGTCCCCCGCGCGTTGGAATTCATGACGTCTGCCCTGCCTTCGAACTGCCATGAGACCACCCGGTGTCTCCAGACCGCTTCGTCGAGCGCGCGCCTCCAGACATGATCGCCACACTCAAAGGTCCACCTCGTCGAGTCTCAACGCACTGTGTGCCAGCGCCTGCGCAATGCCGCCGATATCGCCGGCGCCCTGAGTGATCAGGATGTCCCCGGGGCGCAGCACCCGCGCGAGAATATCCGGCAACGCCGATTTTTCCTCGATGAACGGCGGATCGACCTGACCGCGCTGGCGAATGGATCCTGCCAGCATCTTGCCTTCGGCACCGGGGATCGGTGCTTCACCAGCGCTATATACATCGAGCAGCAATAACGTATCGACCCCGGAAAGCACCCTGACGAAATCTTCATAAAGATCCCGGGTCCGGGTATAGCGGTGCGGCTGATAGACCATCACCAGGCGTCGTTGCGGCCAGCCGGCGCGCACCGCACGGATGACCATCTCCACCTCCCGCGGATGATGGCCGTAGTCGTCGACGAGCATCACCTCGCCACCCTGCGGAAGCGAGTAGTTTCCATGAACCTGAAACCGTCGACCAACGCCCCCGAACGACGCAAGACCCTTGATGATATCGTCATCGCTGACACCGGCATCCGTAGCGACGGCAATCGCAGCGAGAGCGTTCAAGGCATTGTGAGTGCCGGGCATGGCCAGCGTGATGGTCAGCGGCTCGAATCCCTCGGGCCGTTCGGCGACGAACCGGATGACCCCCGCCGTCTGCTGGAAATCCCGCACGCGAAAGTCGGCCTCTTCACTGAAGCCGTAGGTCACGAACTGGCGCTGAACCTGGGGCAGCAATTCACGCACGTGATCGTCGTCGAGGCACAGCACGGCGCGGCCGTAGAAAGGCAAATTGTGCAGGAATTCGACGAAGGTCGTCTTCAATCGCGTGAAGTCGCCATCGTAGGTCGCCATGTGGTCGGCGTCGATATTCGTGACGATCGCCGTCATCGGTTGCAGGTGCAGAAAGGACGCATCCGATTCATCGGCCTCGGCAACCAGAAAGTCCCCGGACCCCAGCCGTGCATTGGTACCCGCGCTGGTCAGCTTGCCGCCGATCACGAAGGTGGGGTCGAGTCCCGCCTCGGCGAACAGCGTCGACAGCAGGCTCGTAGTCGTGGTCTTGCCGTGGGTACCGGCAACCGCGATACCGTGACGAAAGCGCATCAACTCGGCCAGCATTTCGGCTCGCCGCACCACCGGCACGCGATGCTCGCGCGCCCACTGGATTTCCGGATTGGTCAGATCCACCGCCGTCGACACCACGATGACATCGGCCCCTTCGGCATTGACCGCCGCGTGACCGATGGCGACCCGAATGCCGCACTCGCGCAGATGATGAGTGACGGTCGACTCACGCAGGTCACTGCCGCTGACCTCGTAGCCTTCGTTGGCCAGGACTTCGGCAATGCCGCACATGCCGGCACCGCCGATCCCGACGAAATGAATGCCTCGAATGCGTCGCATGCCGAGATGCGAGCGCGCGGGACGCGTCTGAATGCTATCGCTCAAAACCGATCTCCATGCAGCCGTCGACCAGACGTTCGACGGCATCGAGGTGGGCTACCCGGCGTGCCTGACTCGCCATCCGCGCCAGTACGTCCGGCTGCAAAAGTGACTTAAGCGCCGCCTCCAAACGTTCAGGAGTGAGCTCGGCCTGCTGTATCAATTGCGCGCCGCCGGCCTCGACCAGATGACGCGCATTATGTGTCTGATGGTCATCCACCGCGTGGGGGAAAGGCACCAGCAAGGAAGGCTTGGCCGCCGCCGAGAGCTCGGCAATGGTAAGCGCGCCGGCCCGGCACACGATGAGATCCGCCCAGTCGTACGCGGCAGCCATGTCATCGATGAAAGCGCTGACCTCTGCCTCGACACCCGCCGTGCGGTAGCCTTCTCGCGTGACCTCGTCCTTGTCGCGCCCGGCCTGATGACGAACCAGCGGACGACACGAGGCGTCCAGCGCCGACAGTGCAATCGGCAGCTTCTGATTGAGCGACTGCGCGCCCAGCGACCCGCCCAGCACCAGCAGCCGCAAGGCGCGGCCCTTCATCTGCGCCGCCGTTCTGGGGTGCTCGCCCAGTGTGGCGATATCCGCACGCACCGGATTGCCGACCACCTCGGCCTTTCCGCCGGGGAAAGCACCGGGAAACGCCGCGTAGACCCTGGTCGCCAGACGCGCCAGCGACCGATTGGTCAACCCCGCAATGGCATTCTGCTCGTGAACGACCAGCGGCTTGCCGGCCAGGCGTGCCGCCAACCCGCCGGGGCCGCTGGCGAACCCGCCCAGACCGACCACCAGTTGAGGGTCGAAGCGCCGAATCACCTGACGCGACTGTCGGATGGCTCGCGTCAGTCGCCACGGGATCGACAACCAGCCGGCCAGCCCGTTGCCGCGCAGGCCGGCCACGTCGATTCGGTTCAGCGCGATGCCGGCCTCGGGAACGAGACGATTTTCGATTCCCCTCGGACTCCCCAGCCACTCCACCGCCACGCCGCGCTCGATCAGCGCCTTGGCCAGCGATAGCGCCGGGACGACATGCCCTCCCGTACCGCCAGCCATGATCAGTACACGTTTCAGTTCACTCATAAAGTCGGTTCCACTGCTTCGCTCGGGGACTTGGCGTTGTCGCCGGTTTCCGTTGCGGGCTCAGGCCGACGCTGTAGCCGCCTGACCTCGACATCGACGCGGAACAGAATCGCCATCATGATCCCGCTGATGATGAGGCTCGAGCCGCCGTAACTCAGCAGGGGCAGCGTCAGCCCCTTGGTCGGCAGCATGCCGGAACTGACCGAGATGTTGATGAAGGCCTGCGCACCGATGACGAGCGCGATGCCGTAGCAGAGATAGGCCGCGAACGGAATGCCGGCCAGCTCCGCCTTCCGCCCGATGCGAAAGGCGCGGAATACCAGCAGCGCGAACAGCAGGATCACGCCCACGGCGCCGAACAGCCCCAGTTCCTCGGCCAGCACGGCGAACACGAAGTCGGTATGTGCTTCGGGCAGATAGAACAGCTTCTGGACACTGTTACCCAGCCCCAGGCCGAACCAGTGGCCGCGACCGAAGGCGATCAGCGCCTGCGTCAGCTGATAACCGGTGTTGTACTGGTCCGCCCACGGATTGGCGAAACTGGTGATACGCTGCAGGCGATAGGGTTCCGCCACCGCCAGCATGACCGCGCCCGACCCGACGACGACCAGGATCAGCAGGAACCGCCACAGCGGCGCCCCCGACAGCAGCAGCATCCCCATGACGCAGCCGGTCAACACCACGACGGCACCGTAGTCGGGTTCGAGGATCAGCAGAAAGCCGATCAGCGCCATCACCGCCAGCGGGCGCATGAAGGCGCCCCAGCTTCGGCGCACCTCGGGCAGGTAACGCTCCAGATAGCCTGCGATGTAGACGATCAGGCACAGCTTGGCGACTTCCGAGGCCTGGATATTGATGATGCCGAGCGGAATCCAGCGCCGACTGCCGTTGATCTCGCGACCGACGACCAGGACCACGAACAGTAGCAGCAACGCCACGATCAACATCATCGGACCTTTCTGACGCCACCAGTCCAATGGCAAACGCACGGCAAACAGCCCCACCCCGATCGATGCGAGCACGAAAATGCCATGTCGGATGCTGAAGTAGTAAGGGTTGCCGGTCAGGCTTGCAGCGATTTCGGTGGAAGCGGAAGTCACCATCACCCAGCCGATCAACATCAACGAAAGCGTCGCCAGCAGCAGCCAGCCATCGAACGCCTGATGCCGCGTGGTCAGTCGCTCCTGCGAGGTCTTCAACATCGCCTTCAGCATGCGGCTTCCTGCCCTGGTTCGAGCGGTCCTTGATCAAGAAAGGCGCGGAACGCCTCGCCACGCGCCAGATAATTGGGAAATTGATCGAGACTGGCACAGGCCGGCGACAGCAGCACGCAGTCCCCCGCCTCGGCGATCGAGGCCGCCCGCTGCATGGCCTCGGCCAGGGTATCGACGCGATGTGTCGCCACCTGTGGGGCCAATGCCGCCACCAGCTGCGGCGCATCCTGGCCGAAGACGATCGCCTCGCGAGCGTATCGGGCCAGCGGCGCGGCCAGCGGCGTAAAATCCGCCCCCTTGCCGATGCCGCCCCCCAGCCAGATCAGTTTTCCAGCCAAGGTCTCGCCCAGTCCGGCGATGGCCGCCAGCGTCGCGCCCACGTTAGTGCCTTTGGAATCGTTGATCCAGCGAACGCCGCCGCGCTCGGCAACTATCTCGCCGCGATGCGGCAGCCCGGCAAAGTACCCCAGTACCTGACGCATGACCGCCAGCGGCAGCCCGATAACATGCCCGATCGCCATCGCGGCCAGTGCATTGGCCTGATTGTGACGTCCCGCCAGACGCAGCTCGCTGACCGGCATCAACGGCCGCTCGCCGTGGCACAACCACTCGCCCGACTCGAGAGGCGATATGCCCCACATCCCGTCCGCGGGGGCCTTCGTCGTGAAGCGCTCGCAGGGTATCGACGCATCCTCCGGCCAGGTCGCCTCGTCTTCGGCATTGACCAAGACGTGCCTGGCCTTGTCGAAGATCCGCGACTTGGCCTGCCGGTAACCGGCCATGTCACCATGCCGATCGAGGTGATCGGCGGACAGGTTGAGGAAGGCGGCGCACACCGCGCCCAGCCCCTCGAGCGTCTCGAGCTGGAAACTCGACAGCTCCAGCACGAACAGTTCGGCATCGGGATGATCGATCAGCAGATCGAGCGCCGCGTCGCCCAGGTTGCCTCCCACGGCGACCCGCTTGCCGGCCTGCCGCGCCATGTCGCCGACCAGCGTGGTCACCGTGGACTTGGCGTTCGATCCGGTAATGGCGACTATCGGCGCCTTGCAGTGACGTGCGAACAGCGCGATCTCGCCGATGACGCGCTCCCTCACCGCGGCCAGCCCGGACTTCTGCAGATCCACGCCGGGGCTGACGACGATCTCGGAGAACGCCTGCAGATCCAGCGCCTCGAGATCGCCCAGATGGATATCTACCGTCGGGAATGCCTCGCGGAAGGCCTCGATCCCCGGCGGAGCGGTGCGGGTATCGGCCACCACGAAGCGCTCCCCCCGGTGCTGCAGAAAGCGGGCGATCGCGCGGCCGGAGATCCCCAGCCCGACGACCAGCCACGGAGCCCCATCTCGACGATGAGGCTCCGGCGGGCGATGCATTGACGGGGTGGAATGCACGGAATCGCTCATGGCATCAACGCAGCTTCAAGGTCGCCAGGCCCAGCAGGACCAGCATGACGGTAACGATCCAGAAGCGCACGATCACTCGCGGCTCCGGCCAGCCTTTGAGCTCGAAGTGGTGATGCAGGGGCGCCATGCGGAAGATGCGACGCCCGGTCAGCTTGTAGGAGCCGACCTGGAGAATGACGGAGACCGTTTCCATGACGAAGACGCCACCCATGATGAACAGCACGATCTCCTGGCGCACGATGACCGCGACGATACCCAGCGCCGCGCCGAGCGCCAGCGCGCCGACATCCCCCATGAAGACCTGGGCGGGATAGGTATTGAACCAGAGGAATCCGAGCCCCGCGCCGGCGATGGTGCCGCAGAATACCGCCAGTTCGCCGGCGCCCGGCACCTCGGGAATATGCAGGTACTCAGCGAAAACGGCGTTACCGCTGGCATAGGCGAAGACCGCCAGCCCCATCGCAACGAGCACGGTCGGCATGATCGCCAGGCCATCGAGGCCATCGGTCAGATTGACCGCGTTGGAGCTGCCGACGATGACCAGGTAGCTCAGCACGATGTAGAACAGGCCCAGCGGAATCACCACGTCCTTGAACAGTGGCACGATCAGGCTGGTCTCGACCGGGCTCGCCGCGGTGAAATAGAGAACCAGCGAGGCGCCGAGGCCGATCACCGACTGCCAGAAGTATTTCCAGCGCGCCGGCAGCCCGCGAGGATTCTTTTCCACTACCTTGCGGAAGTCGTCGACCCAGCCGATGGCACCGAACCCCAGCGTGACCGCCAGCACCACCCAGACGTAGTGGTTGGTCAGGTCGCCCCAGAGCAGCGTGCTGACGGCGATGGAGATCAGGATCATGGCGCCGCCCATGGTCGGCGTGCCTGCCTTGGACAGGTGTGATTGGGGGCCGTCGTCGCGCACTGCCTGGCCGATCTGGCGTTCGACCAGACGGCGAATCATCTGCGGTCCCATCCACAGACTCAGGAACAGCGCGGTCAGCGTCCCCAGAATCATGCGCAGGGTCAGATACCCGAATACGTTGAAAGCACTATGGAAATGGGTCAGCAGTTCAGCCAGAAAAAGCAGCATGAGTCGGATTCACCTTGAGGCATCATCACGCAGTGCGGCGACGAGTCGTTCCATGCCGGCGCTGCGCGATCCCTTGACCAGCACGCTGGCCCGGGAAGGAAGCTGATCCTGGGCAAAGCGCACGAGCGCTTCCCAGTCATCGAAATGATGACCTTCGT
>Ga0098062_1001036_pt1 | contig 11762 bp, 10 predicted proteins | sample 23_taG_FD_81592 | JGI IMG/M metagenome (GOLD analysis project Ga0098062, IMG submission 81592) | Marine viral communities from Cariaco Basin, Caribbean Sea - 23_WHOI_OMZ | ecosystem: Environmental > Aquatic > Marine > Oceanic | place: Caribbean Sea: Cariaco Basin | collected 2014-11-11 | reverse complement strand
CGAGCGAAGGTCAGACAAGGCAAAAATCGGCGAAAAGACGGAGTTTACGCGGTGTAAATGAGTACTTTGAGCCGATTTTTAACGCCGTATGGCCGAGCGCAGGCAGTTTTCAGACAAAGCCTAACCTGGGTTCAGCATATCACTCACCTCGGCACGACAGCAGCACGCGCCTGACGTCTGCACGCTCAAGGCAGCGGATCCTTGAACGGCAGGCGAGATCGGCACTGCTCGAAATAGGCATGAACGTAGGCTCGCTCCTCGCGGCAGAAATCCTCGACGGCATCTCTAAACCCCGGATGATCGAGATAGTGCAGCGAGCGGCTGATGACCGGCGCGAAACCTCGGGTCAGCTTGTGCTCCCCTTGCGTCCCCGGATCGAAACGGGACAAGCCCTGTGCCAGGCAGTGCTCGATCCCCTGGTAGTAGCAAGTCTCGAAATGCAGAAAGTCGGCCTCGACCTCGCTGCCCCAGTAGCGGCCGTAGAGCGTGTCGCTTCCCTGCAGGCAGAGCGCGGCTGCCACGGCCCGTCCCTCCACACTGGCGCGGACCAGCAGCAGCGTATCGCCCAGGTCGTCGCGCAACCGGGTAAAGAACTCGAGCGACAGATAGGGACGCTGGCCCCGTTCCAGGTATGTCATGCAGTAGCAGCGATAGAACTGTGTCAGCGCCTCGTCGTCGATCCGCGCTCCCGTCAGCCGCTCGAACATGAAGCCCTGCTCCGCCAGCTTGCGACGCTCCCGACGGATCTCCTTGCGTTTGCGCGAGCTCATCCGCGCCAGAAAGCCGTCGAAACTGCCGAATCCATCGTCGCGCCAGGCAAACTGCACGGCCTGGCGCTCCATCAACGGCGCTTCGAACGCCGCCTGCCAGTCGTCCACCTCGCCGCTGTCGGCAAACAGTAGATGCCAGCTCTGCAGGCCGGTATCGCGGATCACCGGCGCCAGCGCCGCGATAACCGCCCGCCGATCCACGTCGCCCACCACGGCCAGCCGCGGCCCCGAGGCCGGCGTGAACGGAATCGCCGACAGCGACTTGGGATAGTAATCGCCGCCAGCGCGCTCCCAGGCATCCGCCCAGGACCAGTCGAATACGTACTCGCCTCGCGAGTGGTATTTGGCGTAGCGCGGCAAGACCGCCACCGTCCGGTCGTCGTCGAAGACCATCAAGTGATCCGGCTCCCAGCCGGTATCCGTATCGGCACAGCCGCAGGCTTCCAGCGCCACCAGGAACTCGTGGCGCAGAAACGGATAACGATCGCCGACCACATGATTCCAGAGCGACGCACGGGTAGCCGCGAGGCTACCGATATTCTCGACCCGCAATGCCATCCGATCTCCCCCGTTGCTTTTCCGGTCTTTCGTCGCTCGTCGCTCGTCGCTCGTCGCTCGTCGCTCGTCGCTCGTCGCTCGTCGCTCGTCGCTCAGTCTATGTTGAAAACTTCGAGAGCCGCGGGCAAGCGTGCGATACTCTGGCAACAGCCAAGACAGAGAGCCACCCCAACCCGATGACACCCACCCCGACGCCTCCCAGCCCGTCAACGCCACCGCCCACCAATATCATGGCGCTGGCAGCTTTCGCGCTTAGCGTGCTGGGCACTCTGGTGCCGCCAGCGGCGTTGGGCGGCGTGGTCTGCGGCCATCTGGCTCGGCGCCAGATTCGCCAGAGGCAGGAATCCGGCGATAGCTGGGCGCTCGCCGGTTTGATACTGGGCTATCTGTTGATTCTGCTTTCGCTGGCCGGTCTTTTGCTGTTCGGCGGTTTCGTCGCGACAATGTTCGGTATCATGGCTTTCATGTAGCCGAATCTCATTGAGGAAACGCTCGCTGGCGCCAACGGCCGCGGATTGTGTTCACGCTGATGACGAGTTTTCATGCTGACTTCGCTTATCGATAACGATTTCTACAAGATCACGATGCAGAACGCCGTGATCAAGCGCTTCCCCTATGCACAGGCCCGCTACGCTTTCATCAATCGCGGCGAGCATGCGTTTCCCGAAGGATTCGGTGACGCCCTGCGACGCGAAGTCGATGCCATGGCCAGCCTCGTGCTCACCGACGCGGAAAAGCGCTATCTCGAGGTTACCTGTCCCTATCTCGATCCGACCTACCTGGACTTTCTGGCCGGCTTTCGCTTCAACCCCGCCGAAGTCATCATCGAGCAGACCGGCAGCGAACTCTCGGTCGCTATCGAGGGGCTGTGGTATCGCACCATCCTGTGGGAAGTCCCGCTGATGGCGCTGATCAGCGAGCTCTGGTATCGCCTGCGAGGTGTCAAGCGCGACGACGATGAAACGGTCGAGGCACGCACCCGAGCCAAGATCGAACAGTATCAGCGGCTGGGCCTGAAAATTGCCGAATTCGGCACCCGGCGGCGGTTTTCCTTCGACGTTCACGACCGGGTGGTCGGCGCGCTTCGCCATCATGGCGGCGAAGCCTTCAGCGGCAGCAGTAACGTCTTGCTGGCCATGCGCCACGGCGTCAAGCCCATCGGCACCCACGCCCACGAATGGTTCATGTTTCACGGCGCCCGTTTCGGTTTCAAGATGGCCAACAGCCTGGCGCTGGAGCACTGGGTCGATGTCTATCGCGGCGACCTTGGCATCGCCCTGACCGACACGTTCACTTCCCGCGCCTTCTTCGAGAGCTTCGACAAGAAGTTCGCCAAGCTCTTCGATGGAGTCAGACACGACAGCGCGGACCCCATCGACTTCGCGGCCTCGACCATCGCGCATTACGAGAAACTGGGGATCGACCCGCGCAGCAAGACGATCATCTTCTCCGACGCGCTGACACCCGAGAAGGTCGAGCGGATCCAGTCGTTCTGCCAGGGCCGCGTCGGCATGGCGTTCGGCATCGGCACCAACTTCACCAATGACGTGGGCGTCGAGCCGATGAACATGGTGATCAAGATGGTCGAGGCGAGACCGGAAGGCCAGCACTGGCTGCCCGTGGTCAAGCTTTCCGACGTGCCCGACAAGCACACCGGTGACCCGGAAATGATTGCCCTCGCCAAGCGCGTGCTCGCCCTCAGTCGCCCCAACGAATAGATTGCAGCTCGCCAACGAAAAAGCCACGAACGCGGTCGTTCGTGGCTTTCTGCTGTCTGGCTCGTAGCTCGTAGCTCGTAGCTCGTAGCTCGTAGCTCGTAGCTCGTATTCAGTCTACTGATTCAGCGCCTTGTCCAGCGTCAGCAACGCAGCCTGCCAGGAGGCAGCATCCGCCGCCGCGTCGTAGCCGAGCGGAAGTTCGTTCTCCGCGGCCAGCCTGTCGGCATCCGGATTGGTGAAAGCGTGCTTGGCACCGGGATACTGCACCACGCGAACGTCCGCGCCATCTTCCGTCAATGCCGTCGCCATGCTGTCGAGCGCCTCGGGGTCGACCAGCGAATCGTCCTGGCCGTTGTAGATGCGCACCAGACCGTCGAACGGCTGCGGGTTGGTGACGACCTGAGTCGGACTGCCATGGAAGCTGATCGCCGCTTCCAACGGCATGCCCGCCAATGCCATGTTCATCACCACGCCACCACCGAAGCAGTAGCCGATCGCCGCCATGCGATCCTCGCGCACCGCAGGATGTTCACGCAGCGCTGTCATCGCCGCTTCCAGCCGCGCTCGAGCGGAGGGCCAGTCCTGCATGACCTGGCTGGAGAACGCCTTGGCATCCTCCGGGTGCTGGGCCACCTTGCCGCCGCCATACATGTCTACCGCCAGTGCCACGAAGCCCAGTGCCGCCAGCTGATCGGCCTTGTGCTTGATGTAGTCGTTGAGCCCCCACCATTCATGGACCAGCAGTACGCCGGGACGAGGCTCGTCATCGCTGGCGTTGTAGGCAAGATACCCCTGGTAGGTCTGGCCGCCCGTGGCATATTCGAAAGTCTCGCCCTGGACGCGTGGACCTTCGACCTCGTCGGCCCACGCCGGCAGACACATCAGGCTGAGCAGCAAGGCCAGCAGTAATCGTCCCATCATCGTTCTCCTTCTTTGACTGGCTTGGCGCAGGTTCGGCTGGCTCGACGTCGACTCGCACAGCGGCTCATGGCGCCTGCTGAACGCGATCCCGCCCGCGCTGCTTGGCATTCTGCATTCCCGCCTCGGCACGCGCCAGCATGGCTTCCGCGGTCTCGTCACTGCGCCGTTCGGCGACTCCCAGACTAACCGAGAACGACAGCCAATGACCATGAAACTCCACCCGGGTCGAAGCTAGACGCCCGCGCAGTTTATCGGCGATGGTGGCCGTTTCCTGCAGCGATTTGCCGCTCATCAGCAACGCGAAGGAATCGTCGCCCAATCGGCCGAAGCTGAACCGCTCTCTCAACGTCGCCCGGCACATTTCGCCGATGCAACTGAGCACGAGATCGCCGCCCTCGCGCCCCCAATCGCGGTTGATATCGCTGAAATGGTCGACATCGAACACGATCAGCGTAAACCTAGCGCCGGTGTCTCCACTTGCGAACGCATGCCGCATCAGGCCCATGAAAGGCTCTCGATTGAGCGCCGAGGTCAATTCGTCGGTGGCGGTGTACGCATTCCACTGCAGCGACTGGTGGCGGCGTTGGGTGATATCCCTCGCGATGGCAACCCAGCCCGGCATGACCGGGGGCTCCAGCGTCTGCCCCAACGGCAGCGGATAAGGCGAAAAGTGGATCTCGAACCAGCGGTACACCCCATCCCGGTGTCTCAGACGCAGCTCCACCATGGGAGAACTCGCCTCGGCGGCTCCTTCGATCAGCAGGCGCCGAACCCGGGAGCCATCCTCGGGCGCCATCAGGCCGAAGAGAGACGTCGACAGCAGCGACGCTGCGCTGACACCGAGCGCGCCTTGGGTGTTACCCGCCGCGTAATGGCACTCCATATCCTCATCGAGCGCCAAGATCACATCGCCGCTGTGATCGAGCAGGGACTGCGGGGACAAGCCGTCGTCATTCGCGGGAGCGGCAGGCAGTCGCGGCTGCAGGAAACCGATGAGTGTTACGACCTCGCCGTCCGCGTCACGCTGGATGCTGATACTGTCGTCGACTTGACACTCGGAGCCATCTCGCCTTTCGATGACGTAGGACAGCCGCGCCGTGAGCTCGCCCTCGGTCAGGGCCTGCTGCAATCGTTCGAGCAGCGGCCTGCGCTCGGATTCGGGAATCTGCGCCAGCCACAGCTCGGGCTGGGAAAGGTAGTCCGTGGCGGGACGATGGCCCAGCGCGTCGATGGAATCGGCGACGAAGCGCAGCTCACCCAGCCACCAGGCCGAGTCGGTGACATAGACCGTGCCCGGCAAGCATTGCAGCCACTGTCGGGCGTCCGCGCCCGAAACTTCATCGTCATGCACGAAGGCATCCCGTGAATCCATGCACTCCGGCCTCGTCTAGCCGCAGTGCTGTTTCCAAGCGGCTGGGTGGTAAAACGAGATCGTGTCAGCGAAAGCCGACACGACGCTGAGCGACCGCGGGCGAAGAGGACGCATCATCAGATGAGCTTCGCGCCTCATCGTCACCCCTGGCTCGATGATCGCGACTCTTCGACTGAGCATGGCAGCAGGCATCCGCCAGCTGGCGCAGCTCGTCGCGAGTCAGCTCGAAACGATGCATGCCCGCCTGCTCCTGCCAGATCACGAAAATTACTGGCACGGAACGCGATTGGTCGACACCCACGATCTTCCCGAGCCGCTTCTCTTCAGGGTCGCGAATGGTCTCGCCAATCAGGCGATGCGCGTTGATGATGTTGTCCTGCATGACGCCGCCAACCTCAATGCATGGTGGAAAGATAGGGCATGTTCGGACTTACACTAGAGGGTCAGCCTGACAAGTCCAAGCCCACCAACGCAATTGCCCAGCATACAGGGTTCTATCGACAACGGATTGGATGACTTGAACGCAAAACTGGCGCTACTTCGATGGTATGCGACTCGGTCGCCTGCCCCCTTCTAGCCGAGGGGGACACGTCGCGCGGGTGTCCGGAGGGAGAAAATACCAAAAAAGAGGGGCGACAGACGCTCTGCCACCCCTCGATCCTGCTTCGTTGTCGCCGACTATCGCTTGCGGGCCACCCTTGTCAGGCGTTCAGGCCAGCGAAAACGATATTCATCTCAGCTGGCGGCCTGCATGGCCAGCGCCGTATCCAGCATGCGGTTGGAGAAGCCCCACTCGTTGTCGTACCAGGCCATGACCTTGACCAGACGCCCGTTCACGCGCGTGTGGTTGGCATCGAAGGTGGAAGAGTTGGCGTCGTGGTTGAAGTCGATCGACACCAGCGGCTGAGAGTTCACTGCCAGTACCGGCGACTTGGCCGCTGCCTTCTCGACGATCTCGTTGATCTCTTCCTTGCTCGTCTCGCGACCGGCAGTGAAGACCAGGTCCACCAGCGACACGTTGATGACCGGCACCCGCACCGCGAGCCCGTCGAGCTTGCCGTTCAGTTCGGGCAGCACCAGCCCGACGGCTGCGGCGGCACCGGTCTTGGTCGGGATCATCGACTGCGTGGCACTGCGCGCGCGGTACGGATCCTTGTGGTAGACGTCGGACAGGTTCTGGTCATTGGTGTAGGCATGCACCGTGGTCATCAGGCCATTCTCGATACCCACGCTCTCCTGCAGCGCCTGGGCTACCGGCGCCAGGCAGTTGGTGGTGCAGGAAGCGTTGGAAACCACCCGATGCTCCGCCTTCAGTGTCCCTTCGTTGACGCCGAACACGATCGTCGCGTCGGCATCGCCGCTGGGTGCGGAAATCAGCACACGCTCCGCGCCGGCATCGATGTGCTTGGCTGCGGCCTCGCGCTTGGTGAACAGCCCGGTGCACTCCATCACCAGGTCGACGTTCAGCGATTTCCAGGGCAGCTGCGACGGATCGCGCTCCGAGAGGATGCGAATGCTATCTCCGTCTACGCTCAGGGTATCGCTGTCGTGAGTGACGTCGAAGCCGAAACGTCCATGCACGCTGTCATGACGCAGCAGGTGCGCGTTGAGCGCCGGATCGCCCAGGTCGTTGATGGCGACGACTTCGATCCGGTCGCGATAACCGTTTTCGTACATGGCACGAAGTACGTTACGGCCGATGCGACCGAATCCGTTGATGGCGACACGCAATGTCATGGTGCTCTCCTCCTGATGACGTAACTCGAACGTTTGGGGAATGTGGCACGGTCGCGCCTGATCACGCATTCGTGAATGGCGCGGATCGAACGACAGCGCTCGATCACCGCGAAACTGCCAATAGTCTAGAACACCAGTCTAGAACATCGACGAATGAAAAAATATTACTCCGAAAGACTAATACAAAAGGCCCATCCGCGAACAAATGCCATAATTTTTGGTAAGTTTACCAAACAACCATGACAGCTCGATGAGGCAACCCCATGACGCTCAACCCCACTGTCGACCGCGTGACCCGACGCATCGAGGCCCGATCGGCCGATCGCCGCCGCCTCTATGAAGAACGCATGGAGCAGCAGCATCGTCGCGGCGTCCACCGCGCCGAACTCTCCTGCGGCAACCTGGCCCATGGCTTCGCCGCCTGCAATGCCGGCGACAAGAACAGCCTGAAGCTGATGAACAGCGCCAACGTCGGCATCGTCTCTTCCTATAACGACATGCTGTCCGCTCATCAGCCGCTCGAGCACTTCCCCGACCTGATCAAGGAAGCCGCCCGCGGCATGGGCAGCACCGCGCAGTTCGCCGGCGGCGTGCCGGCCATGTGCGACGGGGTGACCCAGGGCCAGCCCGGCATGGAGTTGTCGCTGTTCTCTCGCGACGTGATCGCCATGTCGACGGCCGTGGCGATGTCGCACAACATGTTCGACGGCGCACTGTATCTTGGCGTGTGTGACAAGATCGTGCCGGGCCTGTTCATCGGTGCCGCGCGCTTCGGCCACCTGCCAGCGGTGTTCGTTCCCGCCGGCCCCATGCCGAGCGGCCTGCCCAACGCCGAGAAGTCCCGGATCCGCCAGCTCTACGCCGAAGGCAAGGTTGGCCGCGATGCGCTGCTGGAGGCTGAGTCGGACTCCTACCACAGCCCGGGCACCTGCACCTTCTACGGCACCGCCAACTCCAACCAGCTGATGCTCGAGATGATGGGCCTGCACATGCCGGGCACCTCGTTCGTCAACCCGAACACGCCGCTGCGCGACGCGATCACCCGATTCAGCACCGAGCAGGTGATCCGCAACAGTGACCAGGCCGGCAGCTATCATCCGTTCTACAAGCAGATCGACGCCCATGCCATCGTCAACGCCATGATCGGGCTGCTCTCTTCCGGTGGATCGACCAACCATACGCTGCACCTGGTGGCGATGGCCGCCGCCGTCGGCCTGACCATCACCTGGGACGACTTCGCCGAGCTTTCGACAGTGATTCCCGGGCTGACCCGAATCTATCCCAACGGCCAGGCGGACGTGAACCACTTCCACGCCGCCGGCGGCGTCAGCTTCCTGGTGCGCGAGCTGCTTTCCGCGGGCCTGATGCATGCCGATGTACGCACCGCTTTCGGCACCGACATGACCGCATACACCCAGGAGCCGTTCCTGGAAGGCGACAAGCTGATCTGGCGCGAAGGCACCCGGCAGAGTCTCGACGAAGACGTGCTGCGGCCGGTGGCGCGCCCCTTCTCCCCCACCGGCGGGCTGGCCGTGCTCGATGGCAATTTGGGACGCGGCGTGATCAAGGTTTCCGCCGTCAAGCCGGAGTTCCGCCGGGTCGAGGCGCCGGTGCGGATCTTCGACGACCAGAGCCAGGTCAAGGCCGCGTTCGAGAGTGGCGAACTGGATCGCGACGTCATCGTCGTCGTGCGCTTCCAGGGGCCGCGCGCCAACGGCATGCCGGAACTGCACCAGTTGACGCCGTTTCTCGGTGTGCTGCAGGATCGCGGACACAAGGTCGCGCTGGTCACCGACGGGCGAATGTCCGGTGCCTCTGGTAAGGTACCGGCAGCCATCCACATCACCCCGGAAGCCGTCGATGCCGGCCCGATCGCCTATCTGCGCGATGGCGACACGGTGCTGCTCGACCCGGATAACGGCGTGCTCGAGGCGCTGGTGGATGCCGAGACCTGGGCGCAACGCGAACCGGCGACCTGCGACCTGGACCACTATCATCATGGAATGGGCCGCGAACTGTTCGCCGGCTTCCGCCAGCTGGTCGGCGGTGCCGAGGAAGGCGCGGCCACCTTTGGCGGCTTCGACGCCGCCGACTTGCCCGGAGGGCACACATGACGACTCCCGCCTTGATCGGCGACATCGGTGGAACCAACGCGCGCTTCGCGCTGGTCATGCCTGGCAGTGTCGAGTTGCAATCGATCGAGACGCTACCCTGCGCGCGTTATAGCGGGCTGGTCGAAGCCATCCAGGCCTACCTGCAACAGGTCGGCGCCGAGGCGCCCGTCGAGGCGTGCCTGGCCTTCGCCTGCCCGGTGCACGAAGACTGGGTCAAGATGACCAACAACGACTGGGCGTTCTCCAAGAAGGCCGTCGCCGAAGAGCTCGGCCTGTCGAACTTCAAGGTCATCAACGACTTCACCGCCCAGGCGCTCGGCATTCCGCACATCGGTGACGAGGAACTGGTCAAGATCGGTGAAGGCGAGGCCGAACCTCGGCGCCCGCGCCTGGTGATCGGCCCGGGAACCGGGCTCGGCGTCGCCGGACTGGTGCCCAGTCGGCGCGCCTGGATTCCGCTGACGACCGAAGGCGGCCACGCCACCTTCGCCCCCACCGACCAGCGCGAAATCCAACTGCTCGACTATTTCCGTGCCCGTTATGGCCGAGTCTCGATCGAACGCCTGCTGTGCGGCCAGGGCCTGCTCGACCTCTATCTCGCCCACGCTGCACTGCTCAATGTCACCGCCCACTACAACACGCCGGCGGAGATCACCGGGGCCGCCCGGGCGGGCGATCGCGTTGCCCGCGAGACCTTGATGCGCTTTCTCAAGATCCTCGGCAGCGTGGCCGGCGACGCCGCGTTGACCCTCGGCGCGCTGGGCGGCGTCTATCTCTGCGGCGGTATCACGCCGCGTCTGATCGAGTGGCTGCCGCGCAGCGACTTCCGTCGCGCCTTTGCCGACAAGGGCCGACTGAGTGCCTACAATGCGGGTATTCCCACCTGGGTGGTGACGGCGCCGTGGACCGGCCTGCTGGGCGCGGCGGAAGCCCTGCACAACGAGGAGGTGACATGATTCCCGATACGCTGCGGCAGCTGATCGACGCGACGGACGGCCAGCGGGAAGCCGACTGGGAAGGTCGGCGCGTGCTGCTGATCAATGCCGACTGGGGCGAGCTGGCGATTTCGCTACAGGGCGCTCAGGTGCTGCACTTTTTACCTTTCGCCCCCGAAGCCGGGCGAGCCGCAGGCGCCCCACCAGCGCCCGGCACGGAGGATGGCTGGCTCTGGGTCACCCCGAGGCCGCAGCCGATGCCCGGTGCCATTCGCGGCGGGATCCCGCTGTGCTGGCCGTGGTTCGCCGACGAGTCGCCGGACGGCAAGGGCCCGATGCATGGCCCCGCCCGCACAGCGCAATGGCGCATCGATGCCGTCGACGAGAGCGTGACCGGCGGCGGGGTCGAGATTCACCTCTCCCCCGAAGAGCGGCTGCACGATCAGCTCGTTCCTAATGCCGTGGTTCACGCCAACGCCCAGCGTCTGAGCGTCGAACTGATGACTCGCCACGCCGGCACCACCCCGGTCAAGCTGACCGGCGCACTGCATAGCTATTTCGCCGTGGCCGATACGCACCGATGCCGTGTCGAAGGGCTGGCCGGCGCCCGCTATCTGGACAAGCTCGAGCACTTTGCCGAGCACCATCAGCAGGGGGAACTCGGCATTCGTGGTGCGCTGGACCGTATCTACCAGTCGAACCGCCCGGTCGTTCTCGACGATGGCCAACGTCGCCTGCAGATCAGCAAGCAGGGCAGCGACTCCACCGTCGTCTGGCACCCGGGCGACGGCCTGCCCGGGGATACGCCGGCCGCCGTCGGCCAGCGTTTCCTGTGCATCGAAGCGGCCTGCACCCGGGTCGATCCGGTCTGGCTGGTGCCGGATGGTCAGCACCTCCTCTCCACCACGATCGTGCGGGAGGCGTAGTCGGCGTGAGCGACGATCTGGTTTTCGATTCGCCCTTCATTCTGGGCATGATGCGACTCTACGAGCGCCCCGAATTCGACGATGTCGAGAAATTTGCCGACTGGCTGGAAGCCAGGGTCGATCAGGGACTGCACTGGTTCGATCACGCCGACAGCTACGGCAACCATCAGGGCGAGCAGCGATTCGGCGAGGCACTGGCCCGTCGCCCCTCGCTCAAGTCCCGGATTCGCGTGGTGACCAAGGGCAATATCGTCCTGCCGCATCGCGATACTTCCCCTTTTGGCGTCAAGCACTACGACACCTCCAAACGCTACCTGAGCCAGGTCATCGACGGCTCGCTCGCGCGGCTCGGCGTCGACCGGCTCGACCACTTCCTGCTGCACCGCCCCGACCCGCTGATGGATGCCGAAGCCACGGCACGGGCACTGGATGACGCCATCGCGGCCGGCAAGGTCGGCGCTGTGGGCGTTTCCAACTTCCTGCCGGAACAGTGGCGGCGCCTGCAAGCCGCGATGCACAACCGGCTCGGCGTCCACCAGCTCGAGCTCTCGCTGGCCCACCCGGATGCGCTGTTCGACGGTTTCTACGATGCCATCCTGGCCGACGGACTGGCGCCGATGGCCTGGTCGCCGCTGGGCGGCGGCTCGGTGTTCGAGGACGTTCTCGGCACGGCGCTGTCGCGGCTGGCCGACCAGCTCAACTCGACCACGG
>Ga0098062_1001022_pt1 | contig 11875 bp, 14 predicted proteins | sample 23_taG_FD_81592 | JGI IMG/M metagenome (GOLD analysis project Ga0098062, IMG submission 81592) | Marine viral communities from Cariaco Basin, Caribbean Sea - 23_WHOI_OMZ | ecosystem: Environmental > Aquatic > Marine > Oceanic | place: Caribbean Sea: Cariaco Basin | collected 2014-11-11 | reverse complement strand
TGAACTGCAGGTGTGATCGTCCTGCAGTCTTGATCGTACAGCAGGTGTGATCGTTAATAGTGGGGTGGTGGCGTTTCATCGGCCAGGTTTTTAATACCGCTGTCGGCGCTGCTGGCCTGCTCCAGCTTTTCATGCAGCATCTGAATGGCGCGTTTGGCGAGGGTGAATTGTTGTGACAAATCCGCGACCTGAGCATTCAGCGTGTCCACCGTATCTTCCAGAAACGCCATTCGGGTCTCCAGCTCAGTAATACGCTGCTGTTGCTGTTGCAGTTGCTGGTCGCTGTCGCCACGGTGTTTCTGGGGCGTGCTATCGGGCTTATTGGCGCCGTTGTTATGTTCGCTGGTCACTTTCTAACCTGGTTCTATCGTGTTGATTTTTTTAGTGAATTGGGCTTTCATAGCCCACTTGTTATATTACCGCATGACCTGCTTCATGCCGCTTTCACCGTTGTTGGGCAACCAGCTTGTGGCGCATTCTTAAACGCCGTCGGCTATGTTACGGTCGCGGGTCATGGTTCTAACGATAATAACGATTGATACGAGAGAAAACATGGGTAAAGTGCTAGTTCGTAAAATTATTGTGGCGTTGGTTTCTGCCGCGGCACTGCCAGGCTTCATGCTGGCGGTATTTCCGGCCGAGTATGATACACAACAAAATGCTCTGATCGCGTTGGCGATTGCTGGTTTTGTTATCAGCTTTGTTTCTGCACAGTTGGTACCTTCACGTCGCCGTCGTTACCGCGGCAGCGGTACTGTGGTTGAGAGTGATGTAGAAGATGGCCGTGAGCGTGGCGTGGTTAAGTGGTTCAACGTTAAGAAAGGCTTCGGTTTTATTACCTGGGACGACGGTGAAGACGTGTTTGTTCACTTCCGTTCTATCCGTGGTCAGGGGCATCGCTCACTGACGGAAGGGCAGCGTGTGAAATTTACCGTTGTTCGTGGCCAGAAAGGTCCGCAGGCTGAAGATGTTTCAGCTATTCGCTGAGTTGAGTCAGTGTGTAAAAAAGGCCGCTAACGCGGCCTTTTTTGTGTCTGTATATTGGCAGCCTGACGCTGGAGCTAACGCTCTGGCAGTTTGTTTGTTGCTGTTGCAGGTGAGCATTCGTCTCCGGAGACTGTTTCTAACTGGCGCTGGTTTGTAGCTGGCGCTTGTTTGTCGTTAACGCTGGTGTGTAGCTGGCGCTGGTGTGTAGCTGGCGCTGGTGTGTAGCTGGCGCTGGTGTGTAGTTGGCGTTAGCGGCCAGTATCTTCTGAGAGTTGGTGCAGGCTGAGCTCATCACAGCTCTGCGCTTCGGCGTACCATTGCAGAATCAACGTCAGCTGTCGCCACAGCATGGCGCCGGAAGGGAATGACTGAGCGGATGTTTCTGGGTGCGAAAGGTTCATGCTCTTTCCTCCTGCCTGATCCTGTTTTTGAGTATAGACAGGGAATGGCAGCAGGAAAGAAATGAGGCAGGATATTACTTCAGAGCAACCAGTGCTTTCAGCAGGCGAGGGTTGCTGACGACGATGTTGGCGCCAGGTTTGACCTTCGGAGCACCGCTGATATCGGCCACCAGGCATCCGGCTTCTGAGGCAATCAGAGTGCCAGCAGTCAGGGCGAACTCATCAACATTGCTCAGCAGGGCGCCCTGAAAGCGGTCGGCGGCTACGTACGCTAATGACAGTGCGTTGGAGCCAATGTTACGCAGGTCGTAGCTGTTGGCCATCAGCTTTTGCAGGCGCTGGCGCTGGTCAAAAGCTTGTTCATTGCCGCTCAGGGGTTGGGTATAGCCAATGATGCTGTCTTCGAGGGTATTGACGTTACTGGCGCGGATACGACGGTTGTTCATCTGCGTGCCGCGGCCACGAGAAGCGGTAAACTCGTCGCCGTTCATTGGGTTCACCATCAATGCATGCTCGGTTTTGCCGTGCTGCAGGCAGCTGATGATGATGGTGAAAGAAGGAATTCCTACGCGGAAGTTAGACACATCGTCGATAACACAAACCTGCCAGGTTGGCTGTTTGTCATCGGTGATGTTGTCGCCGGTTTCACGGCCATGGAAGTTGTGTTCCGGCAGTGATTTCTTCAGCTCGAAAATAATGCTCTTTTCCAGACCGATGGTGCAGTCGGCAATAAATTTCGCTTTTTCCTGATCCGTACTTTGGTACGCATCGAATCGGTCCAGACGACGAACTAAGTCCTGACCAGCATTACGCGCAGCGCGCAACGCCAGGTTAACCATGGGTTGCATAGGAATTGCTATCTCTTAAAGAACAGGGAACCAACTATTATATCATCGCCCCCCGGTTTTGCGCTACACTTCGCGCTCCATCGCTGGCGGTCGGCCGATCGCGCAGCCTTTTCCTTGTTCTGTGGCAGTAGAGAGACATTTCAGCGTTATGCTCGATAACATTCTGATCGTGATGGTCAACACCACGCATTCCGGCAATATTGGGGCAGCGGCCAGAGCGATGAAGAACATGGGGATCAGCCGTTTGGTGTTAGTAGACCCGAAAGCCGATATTAATGAAGAGGCGCTGCAGCGTTCCTCACGGGCAGACGATATTCTGCATCAGGCACGTACGGTTGCCACGCTTGAGGAAGCCATCGCCGATTGCGGCCTGGTGGTGGGAACCAGTGCCCGCAGCCGTTACATTCCCTGGCCGCTGATGACGCCGCGACAGTGTGCGGCCAAAGCGGCCGAGGTCGCCCCCCACAATAATCAGGTGGCGCTGGTGTTTGGTCGGGAATCCAGTGGTTTGACCAATGATGAGCTGCACTTGTGTCATGCTCATGTGCACATTCCAACCGATGAAAACTTTTCTTCGCTGAATGTTTCTCAGGCGATTCAGGTGTTGTGTTATGAAATGCGTCTGGCCGCGCTGGAGCTGGATAAGGCTGCGGCAGTGGATCAGCCGGCTGAGGCCGCTGAAGAGGGTCACGGCTGGGGGGTTGATTGGGACTATGAGTTGGCCAGTCACGGAGAATTGAACGGCTTGTTGCAGCATATGGAACAAACCATGGTTGATATCGACTTCCTTGACCCCAATACTCCCAAGCAGCTGATGTCCAGAATGCGCCGTTTGTACCAGCGTGCAGGCATGGACAAGATGGAAATCAATATGATGAGAGGCATGCTGGCGGCGGTACAGCGTCAGGCAAACGCCCTGAAGGCATTGCAAGGTGCCGATTCAGACGGAGACTCGCATTGAGTATCAAACAGATTCGAGAAGACATCGCCTGCGTATTTGAGCGCGACCCGGCGGCGCGTAATACATTTGAGGTGATGACCACGTATCCCGGTGTGCATGCCATCGTGCATTATCGCATTGCCAACTGGCTGTGGCTGAAAAACCTGAAGTGGTTGTCGCGGCTGTTGTCGACCTTCAGTCGCTGGATGACCGGCATTGAAATTCACCCTGGGGCCACCATTGGTCGTCGTTTCTTTATTGATCATGGCATGGGTGTGGTGATTGGAGAGACCGCAGAAATCGGCGACGACTGCACCCTGTATCACGGTGTGACGCTGGGGGGTACCAGCTGGAATAAAGGCAAACGTCACCCAACGTTAAAAGACGGCGTGGTGGTTGGCGCCGGTGCCAAAGTACTGGGGCCTATTTTGGTGGGCGATAATGCCCGTATCGGCTCCAATGCGGTGGTCACTAAAGAAGTGCCGGCCGGTGTAACCGTGGTGGGTATTCCCGGGCGGATTGTTCAGAAAACCTCATCCGAGCAGGATAGCCGGCGTAAAGCCATGGCCGAAAAAATGGGCTTTGATGCCTATGGCATGACCGATGAAATGCCGGACCCGATCGCTCGTTCGATTCACAATATGATGGATCATATGCATGCCGTTGATCGTAAAATTGATGCCATGTGTAAGGCACTGCATGCACTGGGTGATCACTCCTGTGATGAGGCTTTGCCTGAGCTCGAAAAAGAAACCTTTGTCAGCCTCAGTGAACGCTGCGGTGATATGGCGGAAGGCGAGGCGACTGCCGGGCAGACAGGCTCTGGTCAGGAAAGTCAGGCCGTTAATAAAGATACGTAAAATATAGTTGACCAAAAAAGTCGGGTATACGCATAATGCCACCTCGATGAGTGAGGAGAAGGGTTATGCGTTTAACCACCAAAGGCCGCTATGCGGTGACAGCGATGCTGGATCTGGCGATCCATGCGAAAACCGGTCCTGTCAGCCTGAACGACATCTCGGGTCGTCAGGGAATCTCGCTATCGTATCTGGAGCAATTATTCGCCAAGCTGCGCCGTAATGGCCTGGTGGCCAGTGTCCGTGGCCCGGGCGGTGGTTATCGACTGAGTCGCGGCGATGATGAAATTCATGTGGCGGAAGTGATTGATGCCGTCAATGAGTCGATGGACGCCACCAAGTGCAATCGCCAGGGCGATTGTCAGAATGGGGTTGAGTGTCTGACCCACCATCTCTGGATTGATCTGAGTGATCAGATTCATGGTTTCCTATCCGGTATCACACTGAAGCACCTGCTCGATCGGCAAGAGGTACGCCGTACCGCTGAGCGTCAGGATGAAGCGGCCCGTGGCCGTATCGACGCTATCCTGACTCAGGAAAGTGCGCTGGCCTGAGCCTGTTTTATCCTTCCACTGCGGGTCGGGCCTGATAGCAGGCTTGACCTGATGATCTGGCTGTCGACAATGGGCGGCCCTGATCTGCTATCCGGTTTGTTTCATGAAACCCATCTATCTCGATTATGCCGCGACCACGCCGGTTGACCCGCGTGTCGCTGAGCTTATGTGTCAGTGTCTGACACTCGAAGGCAACTTTGCTAATCCGGCATCGCGCTCCCACAAATTTGGCTGGCAGGCCGAGCAGGCCGTGGAAGCAGCGCGTCGTCAGCTGTCTGACCTGATCCAGGCGGATCCACGTGAAATTGTCTGGACCTCGGGCGCGACAGAAAGTAATAACCTGGCGCTCAAGGGCGTGGTGGAGCAGCTTCGCCAGCACAACCCTCAGCAACCTCTGCATCTGATTACCTCAGCGATTGAACACAAAGCCATTCTTGATACGGCGGCCTATCTGGAGCAACAGGGTGTGCGTGTCACCTATCTTACGCCGGATGCTGATGGCCTGATCACGGTGGCGCAAGTGGAGGCGGCTCTGACGCCGGAGACTTGCCTGGTATCGCTGATGGCGGTGAATAACGAGCTGGGGACGCTGACCGATATTGCGGCGATTGGCCGGTTACTGCGCGCCAAAGGGGTGCTGTTTCATGTGGATGCGGCACAGGCGGTGGCCAAGCTGGCGGTCGATGTTAACGCCTGGCAGGTCGACCTGATGTCGATCTCGGCACATAAAATGTATGGTCCTAAGGGAGTTGGCGCCTTGTACGTGCGTCGCGAGCCTCAGGTGAAACTGGTGGCTCAGATTCATGGTGGTGGGCATGAGCGGGGCATGCGCTCCGGCACTTTGGCAACCCATCAGCTGGTGGGGTTTGGTGCCGCCGCCGAGTTGGCCCAGCAGCAACTGGTGGATGATATGGAGCGCATCCGCACGCTGCGGGATCAGTTGTGGCAGGGGTTGCAAGCCATCGGTGATGTTTATCTGAATGGCTCACCGGAACAGCGCAGTGTGGGCCACCTGAATGTCAGTTTTGCAGGCGTCGATGGTGAAATCCTGCTGGCGTCGCTGGCTAAAGTGGCGGTGTCTTCCGGCTCGGCCTGCACGTCGGCCAGTGTTGAGCCTTCCTATGTGCTGAAAGCAATCGGCCGCAGCGACGAACTGGCTCATGCGGGACTGCGTTTTTCCGTGGGGCGCTTCACCAGCGCAGCGGAGATTGACGCCACCATCGCCGAAGTCAGTCGTGTTGTTGGCTTGTTGCGGGCCGCCTAATCGGGCCGCCTAATCGGGCTGCCCAGTTAAGCGGCCCAGTCGGACATGGCAGATGCCGGGTCAGTCGGACGTGGCAGACGCCGTATTGTGGCGGGTGGCTTATGGCTGGAAAAACGACATAAATTTACGACCAAAGCGGGTAATACGCGTACAACTTTCATCAAAAGCTGCGTATAATCCGCGGGTTTTATTTTCAGTAAACACTTTTTAACCAATAAACTTATTATCTTGGAGCTTAAAATGGCTGTAGAACGCACTCTGTCTATCGTTAAACCAGACGCAGTTGGCAAAAACGTAATCGGCGAAATCCTGTCTCGTTTCGAGAAAGCAGGTCTGCAAATCGTTGCTGCTAAAATGCTGCAACTGGACGACGAAAAAGCTGGCGGTTTCTACGCTGAGCACGCTGAGCGTCCTTTCTTCAAAGATCTGGTTGGTTTCATGACTTCTGGCCCTGTTGTTGTTCAGGTTCTGGAAGGTGAAGGCGCGATCGCTAAAAACCGTGAACTGATGGGTGCAACTAACCCACAGGAAGCTGAAGCCGGCACTATCCGCGCTGACTTCGCTCAGAGCATCGATGCTAACGCGGTACACGGCTCTGACTCTGCAGAGTCTGCAGCTCGCGAAATCGAATACTTCTTCGCGGCTGACGAAATCTGCCCACGTTAATACAGCTACCGGTGTCTGAGCCGGTTCTGTAACAACGACTGACAGCCTAGGCTGTTTACTGACAAAGGGCCGTTTGGCTCTTTGTCAGCTCTGATGCTGGGAAAGTTGACCTCGCCGGGATGCATCTGAATCACACGTTTTATCCAGGTACTCAATCCGATGTCTGACACTGCTGAAAAAATTAACCTGTTAGGCTTATCGCCTGCCAAAATGGAAGCCTTCTTTGCCGATCTGGGAGAGAAGAAGTTCCGCGCTCAGCAGATGTTGAAGTGGATCCATCAATATGGCGAAGCCGACTTTGGCAAAATGACCAATATGAGCAAAGGCCTGCGCGCCAAGCTTGCCGAGGTCAGTGAAATCAAATTGCCTGAAGTGGTCTATGACGAAACCTCCAAAGACGGCACCCGCAAATGGGTGATGCGCATGGAAGGTGGCAGTTCGGTTGAAACGGTTTACATCCCTGAGAAAGACCGCGGCACCTTGTGTGTCAGTTCCCAGATTGGCTGCTCGCTGGATTGTTCCTTTTGCTCCACCGGCAAGCAGGGCTTTAACCGCGATTTGTCGGCGGCCGAAATCATTGGCCAGGTATACGTTGCTGCCATGGCATTTCATCAGCCGGGCGAACGCCGCGAGCGTAAGATCACCAACGTGGTGATGATGGGCATGGGTGAGCCACTGCTCAATTTTGATAACGTTGTTGATGCCATGGCATTGATGATGGAAGACAATGCTTATGGTTTGTCTAAACGCCGGGTAACCCTGAGTACTTCGGGCGTGGTGCCGATGATCGATAAGCTTGGCACAGTAACCGATGTGTCTCTGGCGATTTCATTGCATGCGCCAAACGACGAGTTACGTAATCAGTTGGTACCGCTGAACAAAAAATATCCGATCAAAATGCTGATTGAGTCCGTCAACCGCTATCTGGCGGGGTTGCCGGATCGGCGTAAAGCCACCATCGAATACACTCTTATTGAAGGCGTGAACGATGAACTGGAGCACGCCGAGCAGCTGGCGCAGCTGATGAAACAGGTTCCCTGTAAAATTAACCTGATTCCGTTTAATCCTTTCCCGAATTCTGGCTATAAACGCCCCAGCAACAATCGTACGTATCGTTTTCGTGATCACTTAATTAATGCCGGTCACATCGTTACCATTCGTTCAACCCGTGGTGATGATATTGATGCCGCCTGTGGCCAGTTGGTTGGCCGGGTGGAAGACCGCACTCGTCGTAGCGCTAAATACATTAATGCTGTACAAATTGACGAAACAGATAACAACCCCGAGGCACGTCATTAATGATGAAAGGAAGCCGAGTGTCAGGTTTTGCCCTGAGCCGAGTGACATTGCTGTTCACGGTGCTGATGCTGAGCGCCTGTGTAACCGTTGTGGAAACGCCGTTTAACAAAAAGGCATCCGAGGATAAAGCGGTAGAAAATTACACCCAACTTGGTTTGGGGTATTTGCAACAGGGCCGCACAGATCTGTCGCGTCAGCGTTTACGTAAGGCCCTGAGCATTAAGGAAGATTATGCCCCGGCCCACGATGCTATGGGGTTGTTGTGGCAAACCGAGGGCGAGCTGGATCTGGCTGAAGAAGCGTTCGAAAAAGCCATTTCGCTGGATGGTGACTACTCTCTGGCCAAGCATCATCTTGGGCGTTTGTACTCCCAGCTGAAACGCTACGACGATGCCGAAGAATATCTGCAGGAAGCCGCCAGCAACCGTTTTTATGACAACCGCGCAGCGGCCTACAATGACCTGGCGCTGAATCATTATCGTGCCGGCAAAGCCGATCAGGCGGTGGCCGATTATCGCGAAGCATTGCGGATTGCACCGTACAATGTTGATGCCTTGGTGAACATTTCGACGTTACTGTTCGAAGCACAGAACTATGGCGAGTCGCAGAAGTTTTTTAACCGCTTTGACCGTCTCGTTAAGCGTCAGCAAACCCGTCACTCGGCGCACAGCTTATGGCTGGGAATTAAGCTGGCCACCATCGCTCTGGATACCAAGCGCACCATCGAGCTTGCCACCGAGCTGAAACAGAATTTTCCCGATTCCAACGAATACAACCAGTACCAGCAGTCGCTGGCTGATGCGAGCCGTTAAATCATGAGTGCTTTGTTCGAGAATCCAATCAAACGCCGTAAGACCCGCCAGATTATGGTGGGCAATGTGCCGGTTGGTGGTGGTGCACCGATTGCCATTCAGACCATGACCAATACCGAAACCACCGATATTGATGCCACCGTTGCACAGATTCTCCGTGCTCAGGAAGCGGGTGCCGATATTGTCCGGGTGTCTGTCCCGACGATGGAAGCCGCCGAAGCCTTTGGTGAAATTCGCAAGCAAGTGGATATTCCTCTGGTATCGGATATTCACTTCGATTACCGCATTGCTCTGCGGGTTGCTCAGTTGGGCGTCGACTGTCTGCGCATTAACCCGGGCAACATCGGTCGCGAAGATCGTGTGCGTGCGGTGGTCGATGCGGCGCGCGAGCGTAATATTCCTATTCGTATCGGTGTGAATGCCGGTTCACTGGAAAAAGATCTGCAGAAAAAATACGGCGAACCGACACCGGATGCCCTGGTGGAATCCGCCATGCGTCACATCGATATCCTTGATCGCCTCGACTTTCAGGACTACAAACTGAGCCTGAAAGCATCGGATATTTTTATGACGGTGGCTGCTTACCGTAAGATTTCTGAACAAATTGATCAGCCATTGCATTTGGGCATCACCGAAGCCGGTGGTTTACGCGGTGGTACCGTGAAGTCGTCTATTGGTCTCGGCCTGTTATTGTGGGACGGCATTGGTGACACCATTCGGGTATCGCTGGCGGCGGACCCGGTGGAAGAAGTGAAAGTCGGCTGGGATATGCTGAAGTCGCTGAAGCTGCGCTCCCGCGGTATCAACTTTATTGCCTGTCCAAGCTGCTCACGTCAGAACTTTGATGTGATTAAAACCATGAATGAGCTGGAAATGCGGGTTGAAGATATCCGCACATCCATGGACGTATCCGTGATTGGTTGCGTAGTGAATGGTCCGGGTGAAGCGAAAGAGACCGATGTCGGTCTGGCCGGTGGCCAGCCGAATCTGGTCTACATCGATGGTAAACCGGCGCAAAAACTGACCAATGACAACCTGGTCGATGATTTGGAAAAACTGATTCGCCAGCGTGCTGATGAGCTGGAACAGCAACGCAAAGAATTGATTGCTACCGATGCCTGAGGGCGCGGTAACTACTTATTAAGAAGCGATTATGAGCAAAAAAATTCAGGCCATTCGTGGTATGAACGACATCAAACCGAATGAAACACCGGTTTGGCAATATCTGGAAGGTACGGTAAAAGAGCTGCTGGCATCCTATGGCTACGGTGAAATCCGTATGCCTATTGTTGAGCAAACGAATTTGTTCAAACGCTCTATCGGCGAAGTCACCGACATCGTCGAAAAAGAAATGTACACCTTTGAAGACCGCAATGGTGATAGCCTGACGCTGCGCCCGGAAGGTACAGCCAGTTGTGTGCGCGCCTGTGAAGAACACGGTCTGCTGTATAACCAGACACAGCGCCTGTGGTACACCGGCCCTATGTTTCGTCACGAGCGTCCGCAAAAAGGCCGTTATCGTCAGTTTCATCAGATTGGTGTGGAGACCTTTGGTATTGCTACGGCTGATATTGATGCCGAAGTGATTCTGCTGACCGCGCGGCTGTGGAAAATGCTCGGTCTGGAGCAGGCGGTCACGCTGCAACTGAATACACTGGGTAGTAACGAAGCCCGTGCTGAATACAAAGACGCATTAGTGGCCTATCTGTCTGAGCGCAAAGATCAGCTGGATGAAGACAGTCAGCGTCGTCTGGCGTCGAATCCGCTGCGTATTCTTGACAGTAAAGATGCCAACACTCAGGCATTATTAGCCGATGCACCGAAGTTGCACGACCACCTCGACGCTGAGAGCCGCGAGCACTTTGACACATTGCGCAGTATTCTTGATGCCGCAGGTGTGAAATACGAAATCAATCAGCGTCTGGTGCGTGGCCTCGATTACTACTGTAAAACCGTATTCGAATGGGTAACCGATAAGCTCGGTGCGCAGGGTACCGTATGTGCGGGTGGTCGTTATGACGGCCTGGTTGAGCAGCTGGGTGGTAAGCCAACACCGGCGGTGGGCTTTGCCATGGGCGTGGAACGTTTAATTCTGATGCTGGAAACCCTCGAGCTGGTGCCGGAAGCGGTCATGAATACGCTGGATGTGTATGTTTGTGCCCTGGGTGAGGGTGCCGATAAAGCGGCGCTGCTGCTATCGGACCAGATACGCGATGAACACGATTGGGTTCGGGTGCAGACTCACTGTGGCGGTGGCAGTTTTAAGAGCCAGATGAAGAAAGCCGATAAGAGTGGTGCTCGTTTCGCCATTCTGTTGGGGGAAAATGAGATTGCCGAGCAGCAGGCCACCATTAAAGACCTTAGTGGTGAGCTGGATCAGCAGACTCTGCCCCAGAGTGACGTGGCAAACTGGATTGCACAGCATCTGGCGTGAGCGCACGACACACAATTGAATACATTTCTAATGAATAACAACAGGTCACGATAGAGGACTGGCTATGAGCGAAGAGCTGAGAACGGAAGAAGAACAGGTAGAAGCCATTAAAAAATGGTGGTCTGAAAACGGCACCAGCCTGATTTTGTCAGTGGTTGTGGTGGCCGGTGGTTGGTTCGGCTGGAACACCTATCAGGACAATGTCCGCACCACGGGAGAGGCCGCTTCGGCCGTGTACTCTCAACTGGTCGAGAAAGTGGCACAGCCCGCTGCTGAGCAAAGTGATGCTGTAAAAGCGGAAATGATTGATTTGGCCGAGCAGTTGAAGAACGACTACAGCTCGACAGTGTACAGCCAGTTTGGCGGCTTATTCCTGGCACGCTTTGCGGCGGACAACGGTGATTTTGATACCGCAGCGAGCGAGCTGGAAGCGGTTATTGCTGCGGCTGAAGAAGGCCCGGTGAAACTAACGGCTCAGGTACGTCTGGCCAATATTCTGGTGCAACTGGATAAAAATGACGAAGCACTGGCTTTGATTCCGGCTCAGCCTGACAGCGCATATGCGGCACAATTTAATGAAGTGAAAGGCGACGCCTTGTTCCGCAAAGGCGATAGCGCTGCGGCACGTGATGCGTATGTAGCTGCTAAAGCCGCCGCTCAGGATGCTGGCATCAATACCCAGACGCTGCAACGTAAAATCGATAGCCTGACCAGCGTTGAGCTGGTTGCAGAGGAGTCCTGATTCCTGTGGTTTTACTCCGCTTGCCTGAATTACCGCGCAGACTCGCCCGCAGCCTGGTTGCGACGCTGCTG
>Ga0098062_1001021_pt1 | contig 11887 bp, 13 predicted proteins | sample 23_taG_FD_81592 | JGI IMG/M metagenome (GOLD analysis project Ga0098062, IMG submission 81592) | Marine viral communities from Cariaco Basin, Caribbean Sea - 23_WHOI_OMZ | ecosystem: Environmental > Aquatic > Marine > Oceanic | place: Caribbean Sea: Cariaco Basin | collected 2014-11-11 | reverse complement strand
GGATGGTCATGCTCATGGGCGGTGCCATCTTCTTGAGGATGGCTTCCTTACGTTCTGCGGGGTAACGCACGTTGATCACCTCTCAATCCGTTTGGGTGACAACTACGTTGACGCATAGGGAGCTGAGGCTCTGGCCGCAGAAGGTATAAAGGTTTGGTACGACGAGTTTGCACTAAAAGTCGGTGATAGTTTACGTCGCAGTATTGACCAGGGTCTACTGAAGTCAAAATACGGTACGGTTGTACTTTCTTCATCGTTTTTTTCGAAGAACTGGACGCAATATGAGCTTGACGCAATGGTAGCGAAAGAGATGGAAGGCCACAAAATGATATTGCCGATATGGCATAAGGTATCGAAAACAGAAGTTTTGAATTTTAGCCCGGCCTTGGCGGACAAAGTTGCTTTAAATTCATCACTTAATAGCATAGAAGAAATTGCCGGCCAGTTGATAGAAGTCATTAACGGGTAAGGTCGGACAGAAGGTGCTGATAGATAAAAGGCTGTTGGTATTATTTGCTCTAGACTACGACTCTATGTGCACTGATATGCAGGGAAATAGATATGGGTTCTTTTGGGAATTATGTAAATAAACCTGTCTTTATCATGATGTTGGTTTTTCCGATTTTTCTTGGCTGTGACAACCCAAATAATCAGAAGCAATCCAGTAATGTTTCTGGTTCAGAAGATGTGTTCGACCGGCAAGAAAATTCACATGCAGCAGAAGATTACTCAATATCCGCTTCAAGTGAGCTAAACGAAGGTGAGCTTGTTCTTGATATTGCTACAAACATACCAGGAACAGTTGAGATAATGGCGGGTATAGGTCTATCCGACCAAGCACCAGATGACGTTTTGATTGGAAAAAATGAACGTGTTCGATTAGTGGACGGGGTTGGACAAGTTGTATTTGATGTAAATGACCTTCCGGCGGGCCAATACGATGTAGAGGTGAACTTTTATCCTCGCTGGGGCTTTCAAGATGAAGCTTCAAAGTTGTCCGGAATCGACAAAAAAGTGCACTCTAAGCACACAATTGACCTAGAAGGTTCCGGCGAATCAGCAGAATCGACAGCAAAGCGAAATCAAGATCAAAAGTGGGTTATGGAGAATATTATTGTTGGCTCCGATTGGAAGCCTGAGTTTTGGAGGGGCCGATTCGGTCAATGGAGAGAATTCCCTGTCAAAACAAGAAATCCAGAAATTATTTCCAACTATTACTTTGAATCCTTAGATATGACAATAATCGTAAACATCCTAAAAAATGAGGTAGTTACTTGGAGAATGGGTAAAGATGGCCTATGAATGATCGTGAAAAGATTAGTAATTTTTGCGCCTTCGACGTCAGATATAGAAAAGTCATGCTGGTTGTTTTTTGGCGAGAAAAATAGGACTGAGAGATTTTGTGATTTTATACAAATACGTGACATTGAATACAGCTATGCTGGTTCTCGAGAATACATCAATAGCTTTTACTTGTGCCGAAGATCTGAATGATCCGTTCGAGACTACGGCATTTGGTTTTTCAAATGGGGATATCCCGGCGCGTACTGCGATAAATGCTTATAAGAGTAATTTCTCAAGAAACTATGCTCTACTATCCCTTACTCGTCAGCCATTGAATGCGTTGATGTGGTCTCATTATTGTGATTCTCATCAAGGTGCAGTTATCGGTATTGATATTGAGGCTGCAGGTTTTACTTGCGAAGATGCCAATGCAATACCCGCTCAATTTGGTGAGGTCATATACACATCCCAAAAATCGGAATCTCCTGAATTCGTTCCATCGGTCGACGAGTTAAAGAGCATTTCGAGGGAAAGTAGCTTTAATAGCAGCCTATTCAATTTTTTTAAGCGAGCTTTTTTATATAAGTCTCTTGAATGGGCATATGAAGAAGAAGTCCGTGTCGTCAAAACGTTGCGCGGGACCCCAAACGCGTATCACTCCGGCGAAGAGAAATTTGAAAATAAAGCCGGACAGTGGGAGAAATTGTTTGTGAGCAGCCTTGGGAGGCCGATATATAATTTTTTTCTGCCTGAAGGCTGCATCAAAGAGATCTATTTCGGCAATAAGGTAATGAATCATGTTAATCGTATAAGGTCCATTTCTATTGAAACGTTTCAGAACTTTAAGCAGCAATGCCTGGATGGCGGCGTGTCTTTATACAGCATTGAGCCTGACGTAACGACCTGGAATCTACAATCCAAGAAGCTACTAAGGTGAGGCTAACTAACCAAGGCAGTGGAGCATATTCAGCTTGGCTGCGCCCAGAACGCACAACATGCCTCTGAGGGGCGTTAGCAGGTGAATTATGACTTTGGATCGAGCTTTGGAGCTGCTTGTTTCACTTTTGGGAATTTGGGTTGTTTTATACGGCATTCAGTCATGGAAAAGGGAGCATATTGGTAAGCGAAAAATTGAGCTTGCCGAAGACTCACTTGCATTATTTTATGAGGCATTAGACGCCATTAAACACATTCGACACCCGGCTAGCTGGGCCGGCGAAGAGCTCGAGCTTGAGCGGGGGGGACGTGAGACGGATGTCCAGTTTGATGCGAGAAAGAAGGCCTCTGTGGTCTTTTACAGATATAACCACTACCAAGAATTATTCGGTCGGATTCATGCTTCTCGGTATAGGTTCATGGCTCAGTTTGGTAAGGACGAGGCTTCGCCATTCGATAATTTGAGAAATGTGGTAAATGAAATTGTCCTCTCCGCCCGTCAACTGTCTCGACTATGGGCACAGGAGCACTTTAGTACCGAAGCACAACGGCGGCAAGAGCATCAAACTAGAGTAGATCGCCACGAGGCAGTATTCTGGGATAGTCTAGAAGACGATGATCCAATCAATCCGAGATTGGACGATATCATTACTAGCATTGAGTCCACTTGCAACACTGTCATAACAGCAAAGTGAACTGCCCATGGATGGCCTAATGTCCTTTATGGCAACGGACCTAACCAGATAATCTGAATGACGAGTGCGGATACCAGCTTTAGTGGATGCAGAGTGGTATTTTTATATCCGACGTTCCATAGGCGCTAGGGGAGCCCCAGCTTTTCGCTGGGGCCTGGTCCTCATCGACTGCTGTCCCTAACAATCGAAAGCCGCCCATCCTCGACGGATACCGATACCGGCGTATCGATGGTAAACCCGGCCTGTTCCAGCCAGGTACCTTTGAGAAGAAGGAAAGGAGTGATTGGGTTACCGCTGTAGGGTTTGCTTTTCAGGGTGTAGTCCCGATGGCCTTTGCGGACTTTGAGAGTGCGGAATTTCATGGGTGTGCTCCACTGATAGGCTTGTTTAACGAGTGCCCATTAGGGCGGTCGGGCAGTTAAACACCGCTATCAGACGGCCACGCGCTTTTCCCGAAGGTCTTGTATGGCTACGCGCTACCCGACCATCGACTGGTCGTGGGCACAAAAGTACCGCATTCTGTCGGCCGAGACGACCGCTGATAGGGTGTGTTTAAGCACCGGTATCCAGGCTAGTCGCCCCGTCGTTGGAGCACAGTAGGTCTAGGCTGAAATCGTTGTAAGCCATTTGCGCTTCCGTTTGAAAGCATTCCCCTTCACTACAGGGTGGCTTGATAACCGGCATTGCTGAAATGCTAGACGCGATCTGTCCAGTAACCCGGCTTGCGGGAATGATGGGCGAATGCAATGACAACCGTGGTCGACCCACGGCTCAGGGTAACGAGGGAAAAGGGAAAGCGATGCAAAAGCAATCGTTTGGCCCCGCGGCCGCCGGCTTTGCCACCCACGGGAGTCAGCGGCGGATTGGGTTCTTCAAGAAGGCGCACAGCGTGGGCAAAAGCGTCAACCAGGCGAGCTCCAAGCCCCGGGTCTTCCTTTTCGTACCAGGCTGCGGATTCTTCCAGCTCTTGGGCAGCTTCCTTGCTGACTTCAACGACCAAAACTAATCCTTATCTGATCCGGGCCCGTATGCGCGCGAGAACGTCTTCAACATCCAATAGTTGGGCTTTTCCGCTCTCCACTTCATTGATGCGGCGGCAAAGCTCAATGTCCCAGGCCTCGGCAACATCGTCATCGGCGGGGCCGTCCAGGCTGGCTATCAAGTCTCTGGCCAGCTTTGCCCGCTCCGCTTCGGAAAGCGCCAGGGCGGCGTCTCTCAGGGATTCGGGGTCTGTACCCATGTCTCGCTCCATATGTGGTTCCACAGGGCCATGATGCCTTATGGAGCGCCATTATGCCCAGGCCAATGTTCTTGCGACAAAGCGTGGATTTAGCGGGACAAACTCGAAGCTGACAATTCCACGTTTGCGGCAGCTTGCTAATCATCCGGATGCCTTGGCTATCGACGCCTATCGGGACATTGCCGTGAACGGGACCCCGGCCTCCGGCCGGGGTCCACCGGTTACCGACGAACGATTGAAAGTCGCCCTTCCTCCACGGTGACGGACACCGGGGTATCGATGGTGAACCCGGCCTGTTCCAGCCAGGTGCCTTTCAGGAGAAGGAAGGGAGTGATCGGGTTTCCGCTGCATGGTTTGCTCTTCAGCGTGTAGTCCCGGTGGCCTTTGCGGACTTTGAGAGTGCGATATTTCATGGTCTTTCTCCGATAGATGATACGTCCAAGTTTGCCCTGTAAGGGCGGTCGGGCAGTTGAACACCGCTCTATCAGACGGCCGCGCGCTTTCCCCGGAGGTATTGTATAGCTGCGCGCTACCCGACCATTGATTGGTCACGGGCGTTACAGTACCGCAAAACCAAAGGGTACGGCGACTGCTGACAGTAGGTGTGTTCAAGCACCGATTGCCAGCGTAAAAGAGCTCCCTCGGCAGAGCTGTAGGAATTCTAGGTCAATCTGTGTAAGCGATTTGCGCGTCGTCGGCGACGAAAGATCGTACGTCGCAACAAGGCGAGATCTAGGGCGTCGGCGAATACTCCACCCTCGCCGCCAACTACCTGCTCAAGCGCCTCAAAGCCATCGCCTGCTAGGCCGCCTATCCGGAGCGCCGCGCCAGCCACGAGTTCATCCTCACCTTCGCCAAACAAGCGAAAGACAACAAAGTCACCGCGCTGGACATCGCCACCAGCACGCCCCCACCATCTACTTCCCGCTGCTGGTACCCGAGTGCTTCCTCATTGAGCCCACCGAAACCGAGACCAAGGAAGCCATGGGAAATATCCTCAACGGAGCTAACACCATCCCGGACACCCTCACAGGGCCGTTCACGCAGCCCGTCCGTCGGGTGGAGGATGTGAAGGCGACGAAAGCGTTGAATTGGGGAGATGGAGGGGTTTTAGGGTTAGTTAGTAGTTACTATTCGAGAAAATTTTTACGGCCCTTTTTTGTGCCAGCGCGACAATAGGATACAGGTGTTGACTTGTGACGTTCGTCACGTTTTATTGGAGGCCCAGTAAGTAAGGAAGTTGGAAGGAAATAAAAATAGGAGATGGCTATGTCTTCAACCGGAGAGAAACCCGGGAAAGGAACTTACTCGTGCGACAAATGCGGTGAGACGGTATATCTCGACGACGATACTGATACTTTACCGCCATGTCCTCGTTGTCATGGCACTGAGTACACGCCTTAACTTAGGGGGCTAGGTGGCCACGATGCTAGATTTTTTTACTACCGTTTACTCGAGCGTCCACGCGCTAGCATTCGGCCCCTCTTTAGCCAAACAGGCGAAAGATAACAAAGTCACTTCGCTTGTCATCGCTAAGCGCTTACTCGACTACAACCAGCACACCAATCTGCCTTTGCCGTTGTTGCCGAGAGTCTTTTAATTTAGGTCACTTGAAGCCAGCGATGACTTTGTCGACGCAATGGAAAAGATAATGCCTGACAGGCAGCCAATCAGATCGGATGAGCTTCCTCTTTTGAGGCGAATGTTCTCGGAAAATGGCGTTTTCGCGCAGTTTGGCCATTTGATCCAAATTAAACTGGTGTTGGATGCTAATGCAGTGCTTGCTGATCTGCGTTGGCTTGTTTGTAAAGCAAAAAAAGCTAATGCACGAACGAATCTTTTAGAAGCCATTCAATCTGAAACTATAGTTGTATTTGCGCCTACTTATCTGAATGTCGAAATCGAGAAGAATATTCCACTTATCGCCGAAGAGGAAGGCGTTGATCCAGATTTGCTAGTAGAAAGATGGTCGATATACAAGAAAAATATTAATTTTGTCGAAAGTGGTGGCCCTGAAGAAAGCGCAATTGACGGCAAAGATGTTCCGTATGTGAAATTACATATGGCGACTGGCTATTCGGTACTCACGCAAGACTCGCATATTTCGAAAATGGGCGCGGACGCCGTAGGAATAGAAGTTACGGCTTTTGCTAAGAACTATGCTCGAAATGCTGTAATTGAGTACACGATTAAAGCTGGCTATTTGAGCGCATTTATAGTTACTGCGAGTATGATTGGCGCGGCAGCGACGTTTATACGAGAAGCACTGCGCCACACAGGGAAGATCCCAAGCTGGGCTTGGGTGACAGTTATCGGACTTTTCCTGTTAGCGCTTTGTTCTAGAACTACAAGAGGTTTGCTCCTGCAAGAAATTCGAGATCTTTCGGGTTCCGCAACTGCTGCAGCAACGTCGCTCTTTAAGACGTTAGAGCCGGTCTTTCTGGATTATCAGCGAAGCCATGTGGCTGCCGCAGAGAGCAAGAATCAGCTGTCGAGGAAGGTCCGGGTGTGATCAATGGTTTGTTGCTCTGGCCGTAAAACCACATTGCCGTAAAGACAGAAAAATCAACGGGCAACAATAAAAGTACCGCACGGCTTTTGAATTGACTTTCCATCTAGATACAAAAAGCCCGGCTTACCACTGAGTTGCGGCTATCACTGATGACTATCTGGAATAACGAGCTCCGCGATTTGCGCGTCGTAATTTCTGCGTTAGATTGGACGCTATCCATGGCATAAAAGTTAAAAGTGTATATAAATGCTAAAGCAAGTTTTCGATAAAGAGCAGCTTTCCAAGGTCCTTACGCCATCGGATGTTTGGCAGTGGGATGTATTGCGTTTTTACGGTAATGTGCAAACGGCGGTGGATCATTCCGTAAAACACTGGAGGTCATGTGGTCTCGTTTTATCGCCGTTAGAGATATCTACTGCAAAAAATAGACCAGTCTTTGTTCCGAGCAAGATGGAGGACGCATTCGCCATCAAGCTTCTCGATCGGTTTATCCGAAGAATTTATAAAGTTAGGCAGTCGGACCGTAATAGAATAGTGCGGCAGCTGGTAACTTTGTTAAAAGACTCCGGGGACTACCATGTTCTCCGGCTCGATATCAATAATTGTTACGAGTCTATAAGCTTTAAGCGTCTAATTGATAAGTTTGAGGACGATTTGATCCTCGCGCCAGAGTGCGTCTCTCTGCTGCGCAATATTCATAATGACCTTTCTAAAAATCACAACCTACAAGGTTTGCCGAGAGGCCTAGCGGTAAGTCCTACTCTATCTGAGCTTTACCTGGAATCGCTAGATAAGAAAATCGCGGTGCATCCTGATGTGATATACAGTGCCCGGTACGTCGATGATATCGTTATTATAACGCCGACAAAAAAAGAAAATAACGTACAAAGGCATGTTGAGTCTGTAATGAATGATATGGACCTAAGACTAAATAATAGGGCTGGAAAATATTACAGTGGACCTTCTAGGTGCGCGAGCTTTAGTTATCTTGGTTACTCTGTAAGTGTTGATTATAAGAAAGGTAGCGCAAACGAGGTCGCGGTGACGGTATGTCCAGAGAAAATAAAAAGAATAAAATACAGAATAGCAATAAGCTTGGCAGAATACAAAAGAGATAGAAATTTCTCTCTTTTGAAGAAGCGGATTAAATATATCTCCATGCTAAAAAAAGTAAAGAAGGGGAAGAATGGAGACCTGTTGGCTGGGATTGCGCATAATTACCAGTATGTGACAGATGGCTTTCGATGCTTGAAGCCCATAGACGGTTTTCTATGCACGCAGCTGGAAAGTCCTCGTTTCGGGCTGGGCCCTATAGAAAGAGACGAAATAAAGAAAATTTCGATATATGGAAATGCTAGAAAAGGAAGCGTAGCGAAGTTTAGCAAGAAGCAGACCGTTCAGATACTGCGAGTCTGGAAAAATGCCTAATATTATTAAAGTAGATACAAACGATAAACTAAGAACTTTATTAACTGACGTTCTCCCTTATGAGCTCCCCTTGTGGTTCTCGAACTTTAATGTGTACCAAAGGTTCAGGAATCCTTCCCACCTCAAGGCATACAAGGCGATTTCAGGGCTGAATTTCGAAAATAAAGCTGGAATCTATATCCCTTTGGAATATTTAGTATCGCGGGGCGACGGCAAGACATCGCGTGCTATATCGATTATGCATCCGGTGGCACAACTGAAAGTTTGTGAGTTTTACCATGAATATGGCGATTTGATAGAATATTACTGTTCAAAATCTAGATACTCTTTACGGTACCCGTATCGTAAATCAACCCGCTTCTACGGTAAGACACAAGTGGGATCTAAGTTGGTTGATGGTGTTGAGAGTCTGGATGAAGATAGGATTGTCTCAAGCTCTTACTTTAAATATAAAAAATATCCTTTCCTGTATCGATTTTTTGAATCATATGAATATCACGCGCTTGAAAAGAATTTCCATAGTATGCTTCAAGTGGATATCTCGAAATGCTTTCCCAGTATCTACACCCATTCAATAGGCTGGGCGCTCAAGAGTAAGCGTCTGGCTAAGGCAAAGCCTAGTGGTGGCTTTGATGGAGAGTTCGATGGGTTGATGCAATTACTTAATTATCGTGAAACGAACGGTATTATCGTGGGGCCAGAGGTTAGCAGAATATTTGCAGAGATTATTCTCCAGAAGATTGATATTAATATAGAAATTGGGATGTCTAAGAAGGGTTATGAATGTTCTAAGGACTATGATTTTCGGAGGTACGTCGATGACTATTTTGTTTTCTTTCGGTCTGAGGAAATTAAAAACGATTTTTCAGTTGTACTTGAATCGAGTTTGCTAGAATACAAGATGTATTTAAATGAGGCAAAGACGTCGATAGGCTATCGGCCTTTTGCCACGGACATATCTTTGGCAAAAAATTCGCTGAGCTATGCTGTCGATCTATGCTATAAATCGCGTTACAAAGAGGGCGAAGCGAATGCCTGTTCCGTTGTAAAGTTAAAAAATGCTGGCTCTAAGGCTAATAAGACTATTGCTGAGATAAAGATGGCCTTGGCTAACTATAGAGTTAAGTATAGCTCTGTTTCTAATTATTTGTTTAGTGCAATAACAAAAAGAATGTTCCTTTACATGGATATTTTGGGGGAAATTGATCCGATAGAAGATTTTCACCTTAACTGGCTTTTGGTTGACATGGATGTTCTTTTCTTTGTCCATGCTATGGATATTAGAATAAGGCCTACGGACAGGCTGGCTCGCGCAGTTTACGACATTGTTGAGAGGACAAGGGGGTGGCCATATAGTTTTGTAGAAATAATCCATAAAAAGATTTTTGATCATGTTAAACAGGCTATAAACATTTTTATAGATCATTCGCGTGAGATAAACGGGATTGAGACTCTAAATCTTCTCATCATTTTGACGATGTTGCCAAAGGAGTATCGACTCCAGGAGCAAAAGCTGCGAGATTACTTTGGTGGCTTGGAGGGTAGTTCTGAAGCTAGAGACTTTTACTTCCGCTGGGTGACATTTATGCTTTACATGGAAGACGGCGCGGAGTATAAGGATTTTCGTGAAGAATTGATCAGGTCAGCAAACAGTTATTTTGTTAGTAGCGATGATATGTTTGTTGATTCTGAGTATTTCATGTTTTATTTTGATTATCTGGCCTGCCCCTACGTTGACAAGGTGGTCAGAGAGCAAACAATTAAAAAAGTAAAGGCTAGAACGCTGAATGGCGCTGAGAAGAAAGTGCTTTTTAATGAAAAAGCACATGGTCAGATAGTCCTCAATAGAGATTTTGTTGTAAGTTGGAGAGATCCTGATTATTTGAAGAGTAGCTTAGAGAAGAAAGAGTATCTCTTTGCATACGGCTAGTTTATGTCGCTCGCTTCCGTAGGTTTCTGCAATGCTTTAGTACTGTTAGACACTCCGGTAGCTTTCATCTACTTTTGTAATGCATGGGTCTTGGGGAACCGGGGCCACACACACGATTGGGGGCGGGCGGCACCCTACAAATTGCGCTGTTTATTGCGTTTCTCCTTTTTCGTCTTGCAGATAAAGGCAGCGATGGGCTATAGGCTTGAAACAGCTACAAGAGCTACTCTCGATCTTGGCTGAAGATGTTTAGTTGCTGTTTCTACTCTGTCGCTTCTTCCACCAAACCATCACCCCCGTCACACTCAACACGATCACCGCCAACCCCAGCACCGTCGCAACAACCCGATAGCCCACCCCACCCACCGCCGCAATATGCAGGCTGGTCAGCCAGGTCGTCACCGTATTCCCCGCCGCTTCCCCGGTGGGCAGGTAGTGGCCCAGCAGGGCGCCGTCCGTGGCGTCCACGTACACCCAGGTCTCCCCGAACCGTTCGTTCACGTCGCTGCTGGTGCGCGCCATCAGTTTGAGGGCGTTCTTGTGCGGGGTGTAGGCGAAGCGTTCCAGGGCGTGGATTTCCAGGTCGCGGTCCTGGGCCAGGGCTTCCAGGTATTGGCGGGCGGCGTGGTAGCCGGGTTCCCAGCCGATTTGGGGTTGTTGGCTGGGGTTGGCCCGGGTGGGCACGGTGGCGAGCGGGTCTTGCTGGAAGCTGAGGAACAGGCCGGTGGTGGGGCGGTAGATTTCGTCGTAGAGGGTGAGGGCGACGCCGCTCCAGGCGAAGACGAGCAGCAGGGCCCAGGGCCAAAGGCCGCCGGCGCGGTGGAGGTCGAAGGTGCGTTTGTGGCCGCCGGCGCGCCAGCGGAGGCGCCAGGCTTTGGCCCAGCGTGTCCAGAAGCGGCGGGGGCGGTGCCGGGCGTCGCGGCGGCGCGGCGGTGGGAAGGTGAGCCAGGCGCCGACGAAGCAGTCCAGGGTCCAGAGCAGGGCGATGACGCCGAAGATCCAGGTGCCGACGGTGCCCAGGGCCAGGGAGTGGTGCAGGCGGTAGACAAAGGGCATCAGGTTGGCGAGGCCCTGGCTGAGGTCGCCCCACAGGCGGCCGCCGAGGATCTGGCCGGTGTAGGGGTTCACGAACACTTCGTCGATGGGCAGCGCCGGCGCACCCGGTTTGGCGCTGAGGAAGAAGCGCACCGGGCTGTGGGTGTCCGGGGGCGCGAGCATCATCCAGTGGACGTTGGCGTCCGGGTAGGCGGCGTCCACCTGGTCGCGCAGGGCGAAGGGCGAGAGCAGTTCGCTGTGCGCGGCCGGGGGCTCGACCTGCAGCCACTGCGGGTTGATCAGGGCGTCGAGCTCGTAATACCACACCAGCAGCGCGCCGGTGAGGCCGGCGATGATCAGGAAGCCTGCCATCACCAGCCCGACGTAGCGGTGCAGTTGCACCAACCGTTTGCGCATCAGAACAGGTACTTCACGCGCGCCAGGTAGGTGCGGCCTTCTTCGCGGATCACGCCGTCGAACGAGCCGGGGGAGAAGATCTCCTCGTCGGTGCGCAGCACTTCGGTGTCGGTGTAGCCGTAGCCGGCGCTCAGGTAGCCATAAACCAGACCTCTCCTTACTTCTCAATTTTGTGGAAATTTGAGAAGAAAAAGAGTAACTTGCTCATAATTGCGATTTTTTGAGCAGGTCGTGCCGCATCTGCTCAATAGGAGCTGATCATGAGCGAGTCTGGACTGTTTGCCTTCCCGCCGCCTGAATCGCTGGAAACGCCCCGCGTGTTGCGGGCGTTGATTGACGCCCACCGCCATCTGGCGGAACTCAAGGGCATGGCGCGGAGCATCCCGAACAGCCGGCTGTTGATTTCCACT
>Ga0098062_1001019_pt1 | contig 11952 bp, 8 predicted proteins | sample 23_taG_FD_81592 | JGI IMG/M metagenome (GOLD analysis project Ga0098062, IMG submission 81592) | Marine viral communities from Cariaco Basin, Caribbean Sea - 23_WHOI_OMZ | ecosystem: Environmental > Aquatic > Marine > Oceanic | place: Caribbean Sea: Cariaco Basin | collected 2014-11-11 | reverse complement strand
TGCCGCGCTGGGCGGCATCGCGCTGGGCGCAATGGCCGTCCCGGCACAGGCTTTCACCGTCGATATCGCCAATGGCGCCGAGCCGGGCTCTCTCGATCCGCAGAAGACCAGCGGCGTCTGGGAAACCCGGATCACGCGGGCGCTGTTCGAGCGGCTGGTCACCTACGCCGCCGACGGCAGCCTGGTCCCCGGGCTCGCCGAGCACTGGGAGATCAGCGACGACGGCAAGCAGTACACCTTCCATCTGCGTGACGCCGAGTGGTCGGACGGCGAGCCGATCACCGCCGATGACGCCGTGTTCGCCCTGCGCCGCGTGCTGGAACCAGCGATCGCCAACCAGAACGCCAATCTCTATTACCCTATCGTCAACGCCCGGGCGATCAATGCTGGCGAGAAAAGCCCCGACACACTCGGGGTCGAGGCCGTCGACGCGCATACGCTGCGCATCCGGTTGACGCAGCCCACCGCCTGGTTTCTGCAGGCGCTGGCGATGACCGAAGCCTCGCCGCTGCCGGAACACGTGCTGGCCAACGCTGACGATGGCTGGATCAAACCCGGCGACACCGTCTCCAGCGGCGTCTTCACGCTCAGCCAGTGGCAGCCCCAGTCCCGGATCGTGGTGACCAGAAATCCGCACTACTACGATGCCGACCAGGTCTCGGTCGATGAGGCCGTGTTCTACCCGATCGATGATGCCAACGCCGCGCTGAATCGCTTTCGCACCGGCGAGATGGACATCGCCTACTCGAGCGTTCCCTCCTCGCGCTTCGCCTGGGCCAGGGAGAACCTCGGCGACGCGCTGAGAGTCGGTCCGCTGACGGCGGAATATTTCTACATGTTCAATCTTCACGACGGGCAGCCGCTGGCGGATCGCCGCGTGCGCGAAGCCCTCAACCTGGCCGTCCGACGCGATGTCATTACCGACCAGATTCTGGGCCAGGGCCAGACGCCCTCGTTCTGGTACGTGCCGCGCAATACCGCTAACGCCCCGCGTGGCGATCTCGATTTCGCCGACATGACGATGGACGAGCGCATGGCCCGCGCCAAAGCGCTGATGCAGGAAGCGGGCTATGGCCCCGACCATCCGCTACGCCTGCGGCTCAACTACAACACGCTGGAAGATCACAAGAAGATTGCGGTGGCCGTGGCCGCGATGTGGAAGCCGCTGGGCGTGGAAGTCGAACTGATCAATTCCGAAGCGGCCGTGCACTACGCCACCATCCGCGAAGGCAATTTCGAAGTGGCCCGTTACGGCATGGTCGCAACCATCAACGATCCCTTCGACTTTCTCAATGCCTACGCCGACAACGGCTCGGCCAGCCAGAGCAGCGGTTATCACGATGCCGACTACGACGCGCTGGTGGCCAAGAGCACGCGGGAGCTCGATCCGCAGAAACGTCGCCAGTTGATGACCCGTGCCCAGCAAAGGCTGCTGGACGGCTACGCCCTGCTGCCACTCTACGACTATGTCTCCGTCCATCTCGTCTCGCCCGCCATTCAGGGCTGGGAAATCAATCCGATGGACGTCCACCCGCTGCGCTATCTCCAGGAGAGCGAGCAATGATTCTCTCGAAGACACCGCTATGTTCAGGCTCAGGTGATCCGGCATGCTGATCTATACCCTCAAGCGCCTGCTGCAGGCGATCCCCACGCTATTGATCGTGATCACGATCTCGTTCTTTTTGATGCGCGTGGCGCCGGGCGGGCCGTTCGACGGCGAACGCCAGCTGCCGCCGGAGATCGAAGCCAACCTGATGGCGGCCTATCATCTCGACGAGCCGCTGCCGATGCAGTATCTGCGCTACATGGGCAACCTGCTCCAGGGTGATTTCGGGCCGTCATTCAAGTACAAGGATTTCTCGGTCACCGAGCTGATCATGCAGGGCTTCCCGGTGAGTCTGGAAATCGGGGGGCTGGCGATACTGCTGGCACTGATTGTCGGGCTGCCGCTGGGCATCGCGGCGGCGCTGAAGCGCAACTCGACGGTCGACTATATGGTCATGGGCACGGCGCTGACCGGCATCGCGGTTCCCAACTTCGTGATCGCGCCGATCTTCGCGCTGGTGTTCGGCGTGCTGCTGGGCTGGCTGCCGGCGGGCGGCTGGAACGGCGGCGCACTGCCCAATCTGGTGCTGCCGGTGGTGGCGCTGTCGATCCAGCAGATCGCCTACATCGCGCGGATGATGCGCGCCAGCATGATCGAGGTGCTGGGCAGCCACTTCATCCGTACCGCCCGCGCCAAGGGGCTCAACGAGGGCGAAGTGATCTGGCGCCATGCCATTCGCCCCGCGCTGCTGCCGGTGATGTCCTATCTCGGCCCGGCCATCGCCGGGATCATCACGGGTTCCGTGGTCATCGAGCAGATCTTCGGTATTCCCGGCATCGGCCGCTACTTCGTCCAGGGCGCGCTCAACCGCGACTACACCCTGGTCATGGGCACCGTGGTCTTCTACGGCGTGCTGATCGTGTTGATGAACCTGATCGTCGATTTGCTCTATTCGGCACTCGACCCCCAGATCCGCTATGACGACTAATCCCCGACAACGACTCGACCGTGACGACGATCCGATCATGACAGCAATGACGATCATGACAATGACGATCACAAAGAACAGGGAGGCCGCTGATGACATCCGAATCCAAGCCCTATAGCGGCAAACAGCCGGATGGCACCCCGCTACCCGCTGGTGGCCCCAATCCGCCCCGCTCTCCTGACCCGGAAACCCCGGGCACGAAAGAGGGCGCGCCGGTGGGTGAAAGCCTGGCTCGCGACGCCTGGCGTCGTCTCAGCCAGAACCGCGCCGCCATGGCCAGCCTGGGCCTGCTGCTTGCGATCATCGTGGTGTGCATCGTCGGCCCGTGGCTGCTGCCGTGGGGGCTTGCCGAGGTCGACTGGAACGCTTTCGGCACCGGTCCGACGCTGGAAGGCGCGCACTATCTCGGCACCGACGCCAACGGCCGCGACCTGCTCACCCGCGTGCTCTATGGCGGGCGCGTGTCACTGTCGGTGGCGCTGGTCGCTTCTTTCGTCAGTCTGGTGATCGGCGTGCTCTACGGCGCCATCTCGGGGTATCTGGGCGGTCGCGTCGACAACTACATGATGCGTTTCGTCGACATCATGTATTCGCTGCCGTTCATGTTCCTGGTGATCCTGTTGATGGTGGTGTTCGGGCGCAACATCTTCCTGATCTACGCCGCCATCGGTGCGGTGGAGTGGCTCGACATGGCACGTATCGTGCGCGGCCAGACGCTGGCACTGAAGCGGCGGGAATTCATCGAGGCCGCCCATGCGCTGGGCGTGCGCGATACCAAGATCGTCACCCGCCATCTGATTCCCAACGCCATCGGCCCGGTGATCATCTACGTCACCCTGACCGTGCCCAAGGTGATCCTGCTCGAGAGCTTCCTGTCGTTCCTGGGCCTCGGCGTGCAGGAACCGCTGACCAGTTGGGGCGTACTGATCTCTGAAGGCGTCGACATGATGGAAAGCGCACCATGGATGCTGCTGGTGCCGTCGTTCTTCCTGGCAGCGACGCTGTTCTGTCTCAACTTCCTGGGCGATGGGCTACGCGATGCCCTCGATCCGCGCACGCGCTAAGGAGCCGTTTCATGAGTACTTTGCTCGAAATCGACAAGCTCAGCGTGACCTTCCAGTTGCCTACCGGCCCGGTGACCGCGGTCAAGGACGTGAGCTTCACCATCGCCGAGGGCGAGACGCTGGCCCTGGTGGGCGAATCCGGCTCCGGCAAATCGGTGACCTCCACCGCCGCCATGCGCCTGCTGCCCGAGCTCGCCGAGACCACCGGCGCCATCCGTTTCAATGGCGAAAACCTGCTCGAAGTGACGCCCAAGCGCATGCGCCGGGTACGCGGCAACGACATCTCGATGATCTTCCAGGAGCCGATGACCTCGCTCAATCCGCTCCACCGCATCGGCCGCCAGATTGGCGAGGTGCTGGTCAAGCACAAGCAGCTCACGGGCAACGCCAATCGCCAGCGGGTGCTGGAGCTGCTGAACCAGGTCGGCATCCCCGAGCCGGAGCGGCGCATCGACAGCTATCCGTACGAGCTCTCCGGCGGTCAGCGTCAACGGGTGATGATCGCGATGGCACTGGCCTGCGAACCCAAGCTGCTGATCGCCGATGAACCGACCACGGCGCTCGACGTCACGGTCCAGGCGCAGATCCTCGAGTTGCTCAAGTCGCTGCAGGCCGAGTACGGCATGGCGATCCTGTTCATCACCCATGACCTGAGCATCGTTCGCCATTTCGCCGATCACGTCGCGGTGATGCGCTATGGCGAAGTGGTCGAGAGCGGCCGCACGCTCGAGGTGTTCGACAACCCGCGCCACGACTACACCCGCATGCTGCTGGACGCGATTCCGCGAGGCCGCAAGGAACCCGCACCGGCAGATTCGCCGGTACTGCTGAGCGGGCACGATATCAAGGTGCGCTTCCCGCTCAAGAAGCGCCTGTTCGGCAAGAGCGAGTACTTCGAGGCCGTGCGTGGCATCGACCTGTCGATTCGCCGCGGGCAGACCTTGGGCATCGTCGGCGAATCCGGCTCCGGCAAGTCGACCCTCGGCCGCGCCCTGCTGCGGCTGCTGAAGTCCGAAGGCGACATCCGCTTCGAAGACGCCGACATTTCCGGGCTCGACAAATCGGGAATGCGTCCGCTGCGCTCGCGTCTGCAGGTGGTGTTCCAGGATCCTTTCGGTTCGCTCTCCCCGCGCATGACGGTGGGCGACATTATCAGCGAAGGTCTCAAGGTACATCATCCGGAAATGAACCGACGCCAGCGCGAGGCGGAAGTCATCGCCGCGCTGGAAGAGGTCGCCCTCGATCCCGCCATGCGCAACCGCTATCCGCATGAATTTTCCGGCGGCCAGCGCCAGCGTATCGCCATCGCCCGCGCGCTGATTCTCAAGCCGGAACTGCTGCTGCTCGATGAACCAACCTCGGCGCTCGACCGCTCGGTCCAGGTTCGCGTCATCGATCTGCTTCGCGATCTGCAGAAGAAGCACGGTCTGACGTATCTCTTCATCAGCCACGATCTGTCGGTGGTGCGCGCGCTCTCCGACGACGTGATGGTGATGAAGGAAGGCCGCGTCATCGAACACGGCTCGGTGGATGCCATCTTCAACCACCCGCGCGAGGCGTATACCCAGGCACTGCTCAAGGCGGCCTTTATCGAATCCGAGGCGGCCTGACGCCCTATTCGAATCAATAACAATATCGCTACGAACGCCGGGCACGATGCCCAGAATGCATAAACCCCGGCCTGAGCCGGGGTCGTATTACCGCCAGTGATGCGAAGTGGTGTCAAAAGCGATAGGTGGCCTGAGCGCCGAACAGGTTCAGCTTGTTGTCGTAGTCCGCCTGGTAGCTCGTGCCCCTGTCGGCATCAACCTGATTCACCGGCGCACTATCCTCCCAGATGTAGGTGTAGGCGAGATCGATGGTCAGGTCGGGAATCGGTGTCCAGCCTGCGCCGATAGAAACCAGCGTGCGGTCGGCAGACGGCACGCGCACGGTACGCACGCTGTCCTTGATGGGCGACTCGTCATACGCGATGCCGCCACGAAAGACCCATTGCGGATTGGGTTGATAGGAAAGGCCGGCGGAGTACTGCCAGGCGTCCTCGTAATCCTGCTGCTCTTCGACGGGGATGTTCAGGTTGTTATCGACCACGAGCTCGTCGAAGCGACTCCAGCGAATGTACGTCGCTCCCGCCATGACGGTCCAGCGATCGTCGAGCTGATGCGTGACCGAGAAGTCGATGGTTTCCGGCAACGTGATATCGAGCGAGGCATCGCCTCTGGCATTCTGGTCAGGGTAGCCGAAGACATTGTCCGCGTGGATATCACCGTCCAGGGTGTAATCGACCTTGGAGCGGTAGGTCAGCCCCAAGGTAGTCGACTCCACCGGCCGGTAGATCAAGCCGATGTTGTAGCCCCAGGCGTCGTCATCGCCCTTGACGTTGACGGTACCGTCACCGGCAGCTGTCGGGTTGAGCGGGTTGGGCGACTTGCTCTCCAACTCGCCCTTGATGTGGTTGTAGGTCACGCCGAAGCCGATGGCGAACTTGTCGTTGAAGCGGTACGACAGCGTGGGCTGGGCGGTGATGACTTCCAGATCGCTGTAGTTGCCGAAGTAGCGTCCCTTGAAGTCGTCGTTATAGTCGGTAATCAACCCGAAGGGGGCGTAAACACCGAGACCAAAGCTCCAACGGTCATTGATTGGCTGAACGTAATAGCCGAAAGGAATGGCCTTTTGGGGAATCATGTCGCCGTCAGAGCCGCCCCCAGTAGCGACCGATCCAATGATCGGCGTACCGTTGCCATCGACGCCGGTCACCATCGGCTGGTTGCCACTTTCGTCATGGATATCGGAACTGGCATCAATGTAATGGGTGCCCGCAGTCAACTGTGCCCTGTCCAGAAAGGACATCCCCGCCGGGTTGCCGAAAACGATGGTGGCATCCTGGACATTGGATGCCCGTCCCGCCCAGGACGTGCCCTGACCGCTGACGCTCTGTTCCTGCAACTGAAATGCGCCCGCCAAGGCTTGCCCTGATACTGCGGCGCTCGCCAGGGTAAAGGCCAACGACAGACGGCGATAACGAATGATCATGATTGGTTCCCCTGAACCCGGGAAGCCGCCGCGGCGTCTTGCGAGCCTTTTAAGTGCGGCCGGCGATTCCATTGTTCTCTGAGCCATTTTCGATTTGAAAAGGCCCGACTTTTCGATATCCGTTTTGACGGAATGGCAGTTTAGCGTCAATGTGCAAACGGTCGTTTTAATCGCTTTTTAGAGATTTCTTTAGTCGTAAGACCAACCGCTAAAGCACCGATTTGCAGCGTCGGGCTACGTGATGGCAGCGCTTGACCCTTGGGCTACACCTAGGTTTTAGACTGACGTTATCCATGGTTCAGCGAGGACATCCGATGAAGGTAACCGAACTGGCCCGAACTGCCGGCGTCACGGCCGAGACGGTGCGCCACTATACGCGCCAGGCGCTTTTGAAGCCGCGCCGTGACCCCGACAACGGCTATCAGTTGTTCGATCAGCAGGATCTCGACCGGCTACGCTTTATCCAGCGAGCGAGAACATTGGGCTTCAGCCTCAAGGAGATCGCCGACATTCTCGAGCAGGCCGATCAGGGCGACTCACCCTGCCCGCTGGTCCGCGACCTGCTGGCCGCTCGCCTGCCGCAGATCCATGCCCGGATCCGCGAACTCCAGGCGCTGGCGGATCGCATGGAGCGAGCGATGAACGACTGGTCACGACTGCCGGATGGCACGCCCGATGGCCACAGCATCTGCCGATTGATCGAGCAGACGCCCGATACTCCCGATGAGTGCTGCGCTCCGGCAAGGAGGAACGCATGAACCGCTACCAATATCGCGTCGATGCCATGCATTGCCAGGGCTGCGTGAAGCGCATGCGCGAGGCCATTCAGGCCGAGGACGCCCAGGCCGAAGTCAGCGGCGAACCAGCCGATCATCGACTTCAGGTCGATAGCACGCTGCCACGGGATCGGATCGCTCAGCTACTGACCGAGGCCGGCTATCCCCCGGACGCCGAGCATGAGTCCTGCGATTTCACCATCCCGGCGATGAGCTGCCAGGGCTGCGTCAAGCGCATGCGCGAGGCCATTCAGGCCGAGGACGCCCAGGCCGAAGTCAGCGGCGAACCGGCCGATCATCGACTTCAGGTCGATAGCGCGCTGCCACGGGATCGGATCGCTCAGCTACTGACCGAGGCCGGCTATCCCCCGGCCGCCGAGCATGAGTCCTGCGATTTCACCATCCCGGCGATGAGCTGCCAGGGCTGCGTCAAGCGCATGCGCGAAGCCGTTCAGGCCGAGGACGCCCAGGCCGAAGTCAGCGGCGAACCGGCCGATCATCGACTTCAAGTCGACAGCACGCTGCCACGGGATCGGATCGCCCGACTGCTGACCGAGGCCGGCTATCCGCCCGAAGACGAGGCGGCTGCCGAGGCCGAATCGCGTGAGGCCGAGGTGCGTGAGACCGAGTCGCGTGAGAGCGAGCCCGACCGGGCCGACGATACCCGGCCATCCAACGACGCCGCTCCATCCGATAGCCGGGCGGAAGAGCCGACGGAGGCCGGCGAGCTGCAACGACTATCAATCAGCGGCATGACCTGCGCCGGTTGCGTCAACGCGGTGCAGAAAGCGCTCTCGAAAACCCCCGGCGTCCAGCATGCCCAGGTCAACTTCGCCAGCGAGACGGCCCAGGTCAGCGGCCAGGCCAGCATCGCCGATCTGATCGCGGCGGTCGAGAACGTCGGCTATGGCGCCTCGCCGATCGAGGATCTGCGCGAGGCATCCGCCAAGCGCCAGCAGAACGCCGCCCGGCAGGCCCGTCGCCATGCGATCGAATCGGCGGTCAGCCTGGCGCTGGGCGTACCGATGATGCTGGCGATGTTCGTCCATACGCCGCAGCTCGAGGGCGGCGAACGCTGGATCTGGCTGCTCCTGGGGCTGGCCACGCTGGGCGTGCTGGCTACCGCGGGTCGTCGCTTCTTCGACGGCGCCTGGAAAGCGTTCCGCCATCATCAGGCCAACATGGACACCCTGATCGCCCTGGGCAGTGCCGCCGCCTGGCTCTATTCGATGGCCGTGGTGCTGTTCCCGACGGTGATTCCCGAGGGATCCCGGCATCTCTATTTCGAGGCGTCGTTGATGATCATCGGTCTGATCGGCATCGGCCAGACGCTGGAACTCAAGGCTCGGGGCCGCACCAGCCAGGCGCTGTCCCGCCTGCTCGACCTGCAGAGCAAGACGGCGCGGGTGATTCGCGACGGACAAGAGCGCGATATCGAGATCGAGCAGGTTCAGGTGAACGATCGAATCCGGGTGCGCCCGGGCGAACGCCTGCCGGTCGATGGCGACGTCGAGGAGGGAGAGAGCTTCATCGACGAGTCGATGCTCACCGGCGAACCGGAACCGGTACGCAAGGCGACCGGAGACCGGGTCAGCGCCGGTACCGTCAACGGCAAGGGAACCCTCGTCTATCGTACGAGCCATGTCGGCGACGACACCCGGCTGGGACGTATCGTCGACCAGGTCTCCCGCGCCCAGGAGTCTCGGCCGCCGATCGGCGCGCTGGCGGACAAGGTCTCGGCGATCTTCGTGCCCAGCGTGATGATCATCGCCGTCGTCACCGCGCTGCTCTGGTTCGACTTCGGTCCGGCGCCGCAGCTGGTGCACATGCTGGTGGCAGCGACAACCGTTCTGATCATCGCCTGCCCCTGCGCCCTGGGCCTCGCGACACCGATCTCGACCATGATCGGCATCGGCAAGGCCGCCGAGTACGGCATCCTGATTCGCGACGGCGAAGCGCTACAGACCGCGAGCCAGTTGACCACCCTGGTGGTCGACAAGACCGGCACCCTGACCGAGGGCAAGCCGCGGGTCACCGACAGTCGCTACTGGCTGGAGCAAGCGCGCGTCGATGCCGTAGTGGCCGCCCTGGAGCGTGGCTCGGAGCATCCGCTGGCCGACGCCTTGCTGAGACACGTCGGCGATACGGCGGACGAGGTGGCGATCCGTGATTTCCAGAGCCTGACCGGCCGGGGCGTCAGCGCGGCTCTGGATGACGGCAGTCAGGTGTTCCTGGGCAACGCCGCGCTGATGAAGGAGCACGGCATCGATGTGGCCACTGCCGCCTCCGATGCCGAGAAGTGGCAGGCACAGGCGACCAGCGTGATCTACCTCGCCATCGGCGGCGAACTGGCAGCCCTTTATGGTATTCGCGATGCGCTGAGGGCGGACAGCCGCGCCGCGATCTCGCGCCTGAAGGCCGAGGGTCTGACAGTGGTGATGCTGAGCGGAGACAATCGCGCCACGGCCGAGGCCATCGCCCGGGAAGCGGGCATCGACGAGGTTCGCGCCGAACTGATGCCCGGCGACAAGCAACAGGCCATTGTCGAGCTGCAGCAACGCGGTGAACGCGTCGGCATGGTCGGTGACGGCATCAACGATGCCCCGGCGCTGGCACAGGCCGAGGTCGGCTTCGCCATCGGCCAGGGCACCGATATCGCCATCGAGAGCGCCGGCATGACGCTGATGCGAAACTCGCTGCACGGCGTCGGTGACGCCATCGCCATCAGCCGCGCCACGCTCTCCAACATCAAGCAGAACCTGTGGGGCGCCTTCGGCTACAACGCGTTGGGCATCCCGATTGCCGCCGGTATACTCTACCCTTTCACCGGCATGCTGCTGTCGCCGATGATCGCGGCTCTGGCGATGTCGCTCTCCTCGGTCACGGTAGTCAGCAATGCCAACCGGCTACGGCTGTTCCGGCCCGATGGCGGCCAAGGTTCGACAACCCAGACCAACGCAAACGCAAAGGAAGCGACGGCATGACACTTCTGCTCAATACCCTGGGCATCGCCGTGATTCTGTTCATCGTCTGGTGGTTCTGGCTGCGAGGCTGATCGCAGCCAGCCAGGGACGCAGCTAGCAAAGGGACGAAGCCAGCAAGGAGAAAACGATGACTTCACCACACCACGCCCCACCGCTGGGCGGCGTCATCGAAAGCGTTCTCTACACGGCCGACATGCAGCAGGCTCGGGACTTCTTCACGCGCGTGCTCGGGCTCGAACCTCATCTCGAGGACGAGCGCTTCACCGCCTACCCCACCGGCAACACCATGCTGCTGGTGTTCCAGCAGGGCCAGACCGACGAGACGGTCCACCTGCCGGCTGACATGGGGACCATCCCGCCCCACGACGGCGAGGGTCGCCAGCACCTGGCGCTGGCGATTCCGGCCGAAAGTCTCGACGACTGGGAGGCGCATCTCGCCGATCAGGGCATCGAGATCGAAGGCCGGACCCGCTGGCCGAAAGGGAGCGAGAGCCTCTATTTTCGCGACCCGGACGACCACCTGCTCGAGCTGGTCACGCCGGGGCTGTGGCCCAACTATTGAACGGCAGCGCTGGGCCGATCCAGACTTAGCCTCAGCCTCAGCTCTTCAACTCTGGCTGATGCCGGCGTAGAGCCCCGGGCGGTGATTGATGGTGAGAATCGCGCCCAGTACCACGGTGCCGACGATTGAATAGAGCACGTTGGTCACCGGCAGCACGAAGAACGCAGCCAGCATGATCAGGCCATCCAGTCCCATCTGCACCTTGCCCGCCGGCCAACCGTAACGGTCCTGCAGATAGACCGCGAGAATGTTGAACCCGCCGAGGCTGCCACGGTGGCGTAGCAGAAACAGCACGCCCAGGCCGATCAGACTTCCCCCCGCCAGCGCCGCGAACAGCGGATCGACCTCGCCGATCTCCAGCCAGCTCGGCAGCATCCAGGAGATCCACGACAGCAGCGCTACCGCCCCGAAGGTCTTGAAGGTGAACTGATGGCCGATCCGCCGCCAGGCCAGCCAGTAGAACGGCAGGTTGATGACGAAGAAGACGAGTCCGAAACTCCAGCCGGTCACGTAGGTCACCAACAGCGCCAGGCCCGCTGTGCTGCCGATCAGGATCTCGGCATGGTGATAGAGCGCCAACCCTAGCGCCGCGCAGGAAGACCCCAGCAGAATGGCCAGCACGTCTTCATAGGAACGGTGACGGTACGTCGTTTCCATCGAGCAATCCTTGTTGTCTTGTCTCTGCCGGGTAGGCAGTGGGTCAATGAGTCGGCGCTTTTGGCGCCTGTCCGGTCACGCCCCGAGAACGGGGCCACCGGCGATCCGGCGATTATATCGTCAAGACGTCCGCTCGAGGCGACCCCGAACCCGCCCGATTCCGACAGTTCGGGACGACAGGCGTCGTGGCGGCAGGTGTCGTGGCAGCCAATGAAGCGTGTGAAAGGATGGGGAAATGAGGCGGGAAACGTCAGGCCGTCAGGCGCTCGGCGTGCTCGACCATCAACTGCAGGGACTCGCGCCCTTTCCAGCGATTGCGGGAAAGCTTGAAGGCGCATCGTA
>Ga0098062_1001016_pt1 | contig 11983 bp, 9 predicted proteins | sample 23_taG_FD_81592 | JGI IMG/M metagenome (GOLD analysis project Ga0098062, IMG submission 81592) | Marine viral communities from Cariaco Basin, Caribbean Sea - 23_WHOI_OMZ | ecosystem: Environmental > Aquatic > Marine > Oceanic | place: Caribbean Sea: Cariaco Basin | collected 2014-11-11 | reverse complement strand
CGCGCCCCGCGTGCTGGATCTCGGTTGCGGTGCAGGGCATGTCAGCTTTCAGGTCGCCGATCTGGCGGAGGAGGTCGTGGCTTATGATCTCTCTCCGCGGATGCTCGAAGTGGTCGGCGAGGCGGCCCGCGAACGCGGCTTCGGCAATATCCGCACGGTGCAGGGTGTCGCCGAGTCGCTGCCGTTTGCCGACGATAGTTTCGATGTCGTCTGCAGCCGTTTCTCCGCCCATCACTGGCGCGATGTGGGGCTGGCGCTGCGCGAGGCGAGGCGCGTCCTCAAGCCCGGCGGTCTGGCGGGTTTCATCGACGTCGCCGCTTCCGAGCAGCCGCTGTTCGACAGCTTTCTGCAGACCGTCGAGATGCTGCGGGATACCAGTCATGTACGCGACTACGCGCCGAGTGAGTGGGCGCAGATGGTTGGCGAGGCCGGGCTCGTGGTGACGGCCAGTTCGCGCCAGCGACTGCGGCTGGATTTCGATACCTGGATTGCGCGAATGCGTACGCCCGACGTCATGCGCGACGCGATCCGTCATCTGCAGCAGCAGGTGGGTCAGGAAGTCCGCGATGCCTTCGAGATCGGCGATGATGGCTCCTTCACCACGGACATGCTGGTGCTGTGGGCCACGAAGTGACAAGTCAAGGAACACGTTCGAGGAAAATGCATGAGCAAGAAGATTCTGGTGTTGCCCGGCGATGGCATCGGCCCGGAAATCACCGCCGAGGCGGTCAAGATCCTGAATGCCTGCCGTGAGGCGGGGCTGGACGCCGAGCTGGAAGAGGCGCTGGTCGGCGGCGCCGGTTTTGATGCCGAGGGGCATCCGTTGCCCGAGTCCACGCTGGCAAAAGCCAAGGCCGCCGATGCGATCCTGCTCGGCGCCGTGGGCGGCCCCAAGTGGGATACGCTGGAAGATCTGAGCAAGCGTCCCGAAAAGGGGCTGCTGGGGCTGCGCAAGAACCTCAACCTGTTCGGCAACCTGCGCCCGGCGCTGCTCTATCCGCAGCTGGCCGAGGCGTCGACGCTGAAGCCGGAAGTCGTCTCCGGGCTCGATATCATGATCGTGCGCGAGCTGACCGGCGGTATCTATTTCGGCCAGCCGCGCGGCATCGAGGAGCGCGACGGTGAGCGGGTCGGGTTCAATACCTACGTCTACTCCGAGTCCGAGATCGAGCGCATCGGTCGCGTCGCCTTCGAGATGGCGCAGAAGCGGGGCAAGAAGCTCTGCTCGGTGGACAAGGCCAACGTGCTGGAAGTCACCATCCTGTGGCGCGAAGTGATGAATCGGCTGGCCCCGGAATACCCGGACGTCGAGCTGTCGCACATGTACGTCGACAACGCCGCGATGCAGCTGGTGCGCGCGCCCAAGCAGTTTGATGTGGTGGTGACCGGCAACATGTTCGGCGACATTCTGTCCGATGCGGCGGCCATGCTCACCGGTTCGATCGGCATGCTGCCGTCCGCGTCGCTCAACGAGAAGCAGCAGGGCATGTACGAGCCGTGTCACGGCAGCGCGCCGGATATCGCAGGCCAAGGCCTCGCCAACCCGCTGGCGACGATTCTGTCGGTGGCGATGATGCTGCGCTACTCGCTGGGCGAGCCGGCGCTGGCCGATCGTATCGAGCGCGCCGTGGGCAAGGTGCTGGATCAGGGCCTACGCACCGCGGACATCGCCTATCCGGGCACCCGCCAGGTTTCCACCAGCGAAATGGGCGACGCGGTGCTGGCGGCTTTTGCCGAGTCCTGAGCCGAATGCGCTAAACTGGTATCATTCACGTCTTCACTTGCTGATGATGCGACGACCAAAATGGGTCGTCGTGTCACATCCATAGTTACTAAAAGTGCCAGTTGGATCGGCGAGCGGAGTCAAGCGCGAGGCGCACGGAGCGCAGGATCCCGAGCATATGGGCTATATGTGAGGTTTCCGAGCACCGCGCAACGAAGCGATTGATCCGCGTAGCCATTCAAATGGTGCTTTTTCTAAAAAATTCGGGGTACGCCATTATGTTGAAAGTCGGATTCGTCGGCTGGCGCGGTATGGTCGGTTCCGTGCTGATGCAACGGATGCTGGACGACAATGATTTCGCCGGGCTCGAGCCGGTCTTCTTCTCCACCTCCCAGGCCGGTCAGGCCGGGCCGGGTATCGGCGTCGAAGTGCCGGCGCTTAAGGATGCCAACGACATCGAATCGCTCAAGGCGATGGACGTGATCGTGACGTGCCAGGGAGGTGACTACACCAGCGCAGTCTATAAGCCGCTGCGTCAGGCTGGCTGGAAGGGCTACTGGATCGATGCGGCCAGTACCCTGCGCATGGCGGACGAGTCGACCATCGTGCTCGATCCGGTCAACCGTCACGTGATCGATGCCCAGCTGGCCAAGGGCGCCAAGACCTTCGTCGGCGGCAACTGCACCGTGAGCCTGATGTTGATGGGCCTGGGCGGGCTGTTCGAGGCCGACCTGGTCGAGTGGATGACCTCCATGACCTATCAGGCCGCTTCCGGTTCCGGCGCCAAGCACATGCGCGAACTGCTGTCTCAGATGGGCTCGCTGCACTCGGCCGTCGCTACTGATCTCGCCACGCCGTCCAGCGCCATTCTCGACATCGATCGCGACGTTACCGCTCGCATGCGCAGCGGCGAGTTCCCGGTCGACAACTTCGGCGCGCCGCTGGCCGGCAGCCTGTTGCCGTGGATCGACAAGGCGATGGACAACGGCCAGAGCAAGGAAGAGTGGAAAGGCGGCGTCGAGACCAACAAGATTCTGGCGACCGGCGACAACCCGGTTCCCATCGACGGTCTCTGCGTGCGGATCGGCGCGATGCGTTCGCACAGCCAGGCATTCACCATCAAGCTCAAGCAGGACGTGCCGCTCGACGAGATCGAGGATCGGCTGGCCAAGCACAACGACTGGGTCCAGGTCGTGCCCAACGACAAGGACGAGACGTTGAAGCATCTGACGCCGGCGGCCGTCAGCGGCACGCTTACCGTGCCTGTCGGTCGCCTGCGCAAGCTGGCCATGGGCGGCGAATATCTCACCGCGTTCAGCGTCGGCGACCAGCTGCTGTGGGGCGCCGCCGAGCCGCTGAAGCGCATGCTCAAGATCCTCCGCGAACAAGCCTGAGCATCACGCCGACATGAGTTGTCCGAGCCCCGCCAGTGACACTGGCGGGGCTCTTTGCTATTCAGGCCGTGGCGCCATATTCAAGTTTATCCAGTCCTTGCCGATGAGTGAGTCGAGGCTTACCCCAATTCGTCGGCGAGGAAACCATGCGGCAACGGCTTACAACGATCACCGGCGGGCTCTGCCTGGTGCTTGCCTCGTCGGTCCATGCCCTCGGCATCGGCGATCCACAGCAGGTATCACCGCTCAACCGGCCGCTGCACGTGGTGCTGCCCCTGACCGATGGAAGCGGCCTCGAGGCCTCGCAGATATCGGTAGCCGTTGCCGATGACGCGGCTTACCGGCAATCCGGATTGTCCCGCAGCCCCTTGGTGGACGCGCTGTCGGCCAAGGTCGTGCGCCGTGACGGCGATCTGGCACTGATTCTCGATAGCTCGCGCCGCGTGCGGGAGCCGTTTCTCGATCTGCTGCTGGTGGTGACCTGGCCAGGCGGTCAGTGGCGGCGCGATGTATCGCTGCTGTTCGACCCCGTCGACTACGCCAGTTCGCAGCCACTGCTGAATGGCGATCGCGATCCCGCGTCGGGATATCCGGTAGCGCGGGGCGTGGTAACGCAGGCCACGGCGATGCGAAGCTCTGCTGCCGGGCCTGCCGACGCCGTCGAACCAGCATTGAGCGATCCGCCCGCATGGCCCACACAAGTCACCGTTCGCCCCGGCGATTCACTATCCACCCTGGCGGCTTCACTGTTGCCTCGAACCGGGGTTGGCCGCCAGCCGCTGATGCTGGCCCTGTATCGCTCCAACCCCGGCGCCTTCATCGAGGGAGACGTCGATCGGCTGCGGGCTGGCGTCAGCCTGGAAGTGCCCGCAATCGCGGCCGTGACCGATATCTCGCCAGGGGAGGCGGCATCCCGGCTCGGCGAGCTCGCCCGTCAAACGGACGACGGGCGCCCGATGATCGATATCGTGGCGCGCGCTGCGGCTTCGGAGGCGTCCGACCCCGATCGGCTCGCTGCACTGACACAACAGTTAGCCGACCTGACTGCCATCACCGAACGCCAACGCGCGACGATTGCTGCGTTGCAATCCGAGCGTGACGCGCTGCAGGGCGCGCTCGCGGCCGTCGCTGAGCCATCCACGACGGCAACAAACGCAAACAATGCAAACGCAACCGATGGCGCCTCTGGGCAGGAAAGCGTGCAGAGCGGCACTCCTGTCGTCAGTGCTGTCGCCATTGCGGCTGCGCAGGCCGCGGCCCCGGCGCCTTCCCGCGCGGAGCCGCCCGAGACCGCTGCCAGCGAAAAGACCGTAACGGCATCGACCGGGCCGGCGCCCGCGTCGTCACCTTCGCTATGGCAGCGGCTGCTGGGGCATCTCGACTGGATCGGCGGCGGAGTCCTGATCGTCCTGCTGCTGCTATGGATCTGGGAACGACGCCGCCGTGCGCGTCACGAAGTCGACGAGCCCGCCGATGAGGTGGTGCCGGATGCCGCCGATCCGTCCCCGCTGGCGTCCAGTCGCCAGGCTGCGGTATCGGTAGCGCCGCGTCGGTCGCTGCCGGAAGTGGATGTCGACTCGGTCTCGATCAGTCAGGCGGATATCTTCATGGCTTATGGGCGCCATGCCGAGGCGCGCGACTGGCTGCGCCAGCAACTGGCCCAGAAAGAGAATGCGCAATTTCGCCTGGGGTTGTTGAGAGCTTTGGGCGAGTTGCGTGACATGGACGCGCTGGAACAGGCGCTCGCCGGCTTCGGTGACGACGCCACTCCCGAACAGCGCCGGGAAGGGCAGGCTCTGGTCGATGATTATCGTGCCCGCTACGTCGAGGAGAGCTGGCAGGAGGCGACCGGCGAAACGGAAGAGGAGGGCGAGACGGCCCCGCAGGATACGGTGGAGGATGTCGACGCGTTGTTCGAGTCGCAGGCCAGTCAGGTCGAGTCCGGCGCAGTTCGTGACGAGGCCGATGAGGTGCGTACCAATACCGATGAGGTTCGGCCCGAGACCGACGCGGTGCGTGACGAGACCGATGAGCCCGCCGTGCGTTCGGAAGCCTCGTCCCCGGCTGAATCCGCTTCCCGGACCAATTCCATGTCGGTGCTGTTCGATGACGATCTGACACCGTCTGCCGAGTCTTCGACCCTCACCCATATCGACTACGAAGCCCCAAAGCTGGAACTGGACGCCGGGCGGCGCGAGGTCACGTCGCCAGCGGATTCGGCATCCTCCTCGCTGGACGGCGGGAGCGAGGCATCGTCGCTGACGATGCCGGACATCGATTTTTCCGCCCTCTCGCTGGAATCAACGAGCGAGATGGCACCAGACGGCGGGTCTTGGGCGGACACGGGCAGCGATCGTCCCGAGGTGCCGGATGTCGCTTCGCCGGCGCGTAGCGGCGAGACGCGTGACACGCTTCGGGAAGTTCCTGCGGGGTGGGATGTCGAGGAGGTGGAATTCGAGCCGTCGCATCGGGATAATGGGCGCCCCTAACGACTTTGGGCTGCACAGGTTTCGATGGCGTTTTTCTCCCGGCAGGACGACAACCAGCCGCTCAGCGGTCGCTTGGCCCTCGGCGTCGAGTATGACGGTACGCGTTACTGTGGCTGGCAGCGGTTGCGCCATGCCGACTCGGTGCAGGGCGCGCTCGAGGCGGCATTGAGCAAGATCGCCGCCACGCCCGTGCGTGTGCTCTGCAGCGGCCGCACCGATAGCGGCGTCCATGCCACGCGCCAGATCGTTCATTTCGATGCGCCGGTGGTGCGTACCCAGAAAGCCTGGCTGTTCGGCGCCAATGCCCAGTTGCCGCGCGATATCGCGGTACGCTGGCTGACGCCGGTTTCCGACGATTTTCACGCTCGCTTTTCGGCCCTGGCAAGACGTTACCGCTATATCATCCTCAACCAGCCGACGCGCCCGGTGATGGAGCGTCACAATGTGACCTGGTGTCGCGAGCCGCTGGATGCGGAGCGCATGCATCGCGCCGCCCAGGCATTGGTCGGCGAGCATGATTTCTCCAGCTACCGCGCCGCCGGCTGTCAATCGAAGGTGCCGATTCGCCATTTGCATTTCATCGACGTCCGCCGTTTCGGGCCGATCGTGATGCTCGATGTGCAGGCCAACGCCTTTCTTCATCACATGATTCGCAACATCGCTGGCGTACTGATGGCGGTCGGCCGGGGGAATGAGGACGAGGCGTACCCCGCGCGGCTGTTGTTGCTCAGGGATCGCAAGTCGGGCAACGTGACGGCGCCGGCCTGCGGCCTGCATTTCGTCGATGTGCGCTTCGATGAGCGCTTCGCGCTGCCGGAAGAACCGGTGGGCCCGCACCTGCTATCCTTTCTCGGTGAATGGACCGGTGAACGTGGCGAAATCCCGGATACGCCGCTGATGCGCCGCCGTCGCGTGTGGCCGAAATGGATCGATGATCAGGGCCGGGTAGTCGATCAGCCTCCCCAGGCCTGCTTGGAGACCACGTCATGAATCCCGTCAGGATCAAGATCTGCGGTTTGACCCGTCGTGAAGACATCGCGGCGGCCGTTGCCAGCGGGGCCGATGCACTCGGCTTCGTGATGTGGCCGGGAAGCGCGCGCGCGCTCGATCTCGATACGCTCGCGTCGCTCAGCGCCTCGGTGTCGCCGTTCGTGACACGTGTGGGGCTGTTCGTCGGCCCGAGCGTGGCCGATGTCGAGATGTGTCTGCCTTATCTCGACCTGCTACAGTTCCATGGTGACGAGTCGCCCGAATTCTGCGCGCGTTTCGGCAAGCCCTGGATCAAGGCGCTGCGCATGCACGATGATATCGATCTGCAGGCAGCAGTCGATACCTACGCCGGTGCCGGCGCGCTGCTGCTCGATGCCTATCGCCCCGGCGTGCCCGGTGGCACCGGGAAAACCTTCGACTGGCAGCGTATCCCGGCGGATCTGGCGAAACCCGTCATTCTCGCCGGCGGCCTGACGCCGGACAACGTCGCCGACGCCGTGGCGCAGGTACGACCCTATGCGGTCGATGTCTCCGGCGGCGTTGAAGCGATGCACCCTGTCGACACGTCTTCCGTGGCGTCGTCGCCTGAGACGGGCACGCGAAAGGGAATCAAGGATGCCTCTCGCATCCGAGCCTTCTGCGAACGCGTACAGGCGATGAACGTTTCGCTCGCGTCGGCACCGTCCAGTGCCGATCCAGTCACGTCCCATTCATCCACCGCCACATCATGAGGGTCCCTTCGTGAGCCGATTCCACGATTTGACGCAACTGCCGGATGCTCGCGGCCACTTCGGTCCTTACGGTGGCCGCTTCGTTTCCGAGACCTTGAGTTTCGCTCTCGAAGAGCTCGAAAACATCTATGCGAGTCTCAAGAACGATCCCGAATTCCAGGCGGAGTTCGACTATGACCTGAAGCATTACGTCGGCCGGCCGTCGCCGCTCTACCACGCCGAACGCTGGTCGCGCGAGATCGGTGGCGCGCAGATCTGGCTCAAGCGCGAGGATCTGAATCACACCGGCGCGCACAAGGTGAACAACACCATCGGTCAGGCGCTGCTGGCCAAGAAGGCCGGCAAGCCGCGCGTGATCGCCGAGACCGGTGCCGGTCAGCACGGCGTCGCCACGGCGACGGTTGCCGCGCGCCTGGGGCTGAAGTGCGAGATCTACATGGGCGCCGAGGACGTCGAGCGCCAGAAGCTGAACGTCTACCGCATGCATCTGCTGGGCGCCAAGGTGGTGCCGGTGGAGTCCGGCTCGCGCACGCTCAAGGATGCCATGAACGAGGCGCTGCGCGACTGGGTCACCAACGTCGACGACACCTTCTACATCATCGGCACGGTGGCGGGTCCGCACCCCTATCCGATGCTGGTGCGCGATTTCAGCGCAGTCGTCGGCCGCGAGGCGCGTCGTCAGTCGCTCGAGCAGATCGGTCGGTTGCCCGACGCGCTGGTGGCCTGCGTCGGCGGTGGTTCCAACGCCATGGGCCTGTTCTATCCGTTCGTCGAGGATGACGATGTCGCCATGTACGGCGTCGAGGCCGGTGGTGAAGGCGTCGCCACCGGGCGCCACGCCGCGCCGCTGACCGCCAATGCGCCTCGCGGCGTGCTCCACGGCAACCGGACCTACCTGATGTCCGACGAGGGCGGGCAGGTCGCTGACACGCAGTCGATCTCCGCCGGTCTCGACTATCCCGGCGTCGGCCCCGAGCACGCGCTGTGGAAGGATGTCGGTCGCGTGCGCTACGTGGCGGCGGACGACAACGAGGTGCTGGCGGCCTTCCGTGAGCTGACGCTCGTTGAAGGCATCATGCCGGCGCTGGAGTCGTCGCATGCCCTGGCTCACGCCAAGAAGCTGGCAGGGGAGATGTCCCCGGAGCAGCATATCGTCGTCAACCTGTCCGGGCGTGGTGACAAGGATATCCATACCGTCGCCAAACTCGACGGAATCGAATTTTGACTGGGGCCGACATGAACCGAACCGAATCGAACCGTATCGACCAGCGCTTTGCCGAACTGAAGGCTCAGGGCCGTACGGCGCTCATTCCCTATATCACCGCTGGCGACCCGGCCCCGGCGCACACGGTCGATTTCATGCATGCCTGCGTGGAAGCTGGCGCCGACGTGATCGAGCTGGGCGTGCCGTTCTCGGACCCGATGGCCGATGGTCCGGTCATCCAGAAGGCCTGCGAGCGGGCACTGGTGCACGGCACGCGACTGCAGCACGTGCTGGAGATGGTCGCTGAATTCCGCCAGCGCGACAACGAAACCCCCGTGGTGCTGATGGGGTATCTCAATCCCATCGAGCGGATGGGGTATGACGTCTTCACGCGCCAGGCCCAGGCTTCCGGGGTCGATGGCGTGCTGGTGGTCGACATGCCCCCGGAGGAGGCGGGCGATAACGCCGCGCTGTTCGCGGAGCACGGCCTGCAGTCGATCTTCCTGCTGGCGCCGACGACTTCCGAGGCGCGTGCTCGTGCGATCTGCGAGCACGGCGAGGGCTACCTCTACTATGTCTCTCTCAAGGGGGTGACCGGTGCCGCCACGCTGGATGCCGATGCCGTCGGCGAGCAGCTGAGCAAGCTGCGCCGCGTGACCGATCTGCCGCTATGCGTCGGGTTCGGCATTCGTGACGGCGCGACGGCGGCCGCCATCGGCCGTGTCGCCGATGGCGTGATCGTCGGCAGCGCCCTGGTCGGACGCATCGCCGAGCATGCCGATGACCCGGCGTCCATTCCCGCCGCGCTGAAATCGATTCTCGGCGAGATGCGCGAAGCGCTCGACCGGGAAGCGGCCGGCTGAGCCGCTGCCGCCGATTTGGTATCATTCAGCGTTTGCGGTTGTCGCGACAGCCGTTCGTCGCGGTTGTCGTCATTACTTTTTATGTCGTCATTACTTTCTATTTAGGCAAATAGGGAATCGTTCCTGACATGAGCTGGCTAGACAAGATCGTCCCGTCGATGAGCCGCATCCAGCGCAACGACCGCCGCGCCAGCGTGCCGGACGGCCTGTGGCGCAAGTGCCCGAACTGTGAATCGGTGCTCTATCTTCCCGAGCTGGAGAAGCACCAGAACGTTTGTCCCAAATGTCAGCATCATCTGCGGCTGACCGCGCGCAAGCGTCTCAACTGGTTCCTTGATGCCGAAGGGCGTGAAGAGATCGCGGGGGATCTTCAGCCGAGCGACCGCCTCAAGTTCCGGGACTCCAAGAAGTACAAGGATCGCCTGGCATCGGCCCAGAAAGCGACCGACGAGAACGACGCGCTGATCGCCATGCGCGGCACGCTGGATGACCTGCCCGTCGTCGCGGTAGCGTTCGAGTTCTCCTTCATGGGCGGCTCCATGGGCGCCGTGGTCGGCGAGAAGTTCGTCCGTGCCGCCACGCTGGCCCTGGAAGAAGAGATTCCGCTGGTCTGCTTCGCTGCCTCCGGCGGCGCCCGCATGCAGGAAGCGCTGTTCTCGCTGATGCAGATGGCCAAGACTTCCGCGGCGCTGGAGAAGCTCAAGCTGGCCGGCGTACCCTACATCTCCGTGCTCACTGATCCGGTCTTCGGGGGCGTTTCGGCGTCGCTGGCGATGCTGGGTGACCTCAACGTGGCCGAGCCCAATGCGCTCATCGGGTTTGCCGGCCCGCGCGTCATCGAGCAGACGGTGCGAGAGACATTGCCGGAAGGCTTCCAGCGCAGCGAATTCCTGCTCGAACACGGCACCGTGGACATGATCATCCCGCGTCCCGAGATGCGTGAGCGGTTGGGCAGCATTCTGCGCAAGCTGACGCACCAACCGCCGGCTGGCCAGGTCGCGGACGAGAGCGAGGATTTCTCGCCGCTGGCCGACGAGCCGGACGCGATCCAGGCACCCCGTTGAGGAACCGCTGACCCATGAGTGCCACCCTCGACGACTGGCTGGCGCGTCTTGAGCGCCAGCATCCGGTCTCCATCGACATGGGGCTCGAACGGGTGGCGGTGGTTGCCGAACGGCTGGGGCTGATGCAGGGTCCGATCGCACAGCGGGTGGTGACGGTCGCCGGCACCAACGGCAAGGGCTCCACCGTGGCCATGCTCGAGCGCCTCGCTCGGGCTCACGGCCTGTCCACGGCCAGCTACACTTCGCCTCATCTGCTGCGCTACAACGAGCGGCTCTGCTTCGATGGCGTCGCGGCCGACGACGCCACCCTGATCGCCGGGTTCGAACGCGTCGAATCGGCACGCCTGGCCGGCGATCCCGTCAGTCTCACCTACTTCGAGGCCGGAACCCTGGCTGCGCTGGTTGCGATCGCCGAGGCGCGCCCCCAACTGGCCATTCTCGAGGTCGGGCTCGGCGGCCGTCTGGATGCGGTCAACGTGATCGACAGCGACATCGCCGTCATCACCACCATCGCCCAGGATCATGCGGACTTTCTCGGCACCGACCTCGACGTCATCGGATTCGAGAAGGCCGGTATTCTCCGCCAGGGGCGACCGGCGGTGCTCGGCAGCCGCGCATTGCCGCCCAGTGTCTCGCAGCGCATCGACGCGCTTGAGATACCCGCTTACTGGCTGGGGCGCGATTTCGATCATCAAGACGTCGATGGCAGCGAGTGGCGCTGGCAGGGCCGAGGGGCGAAGGGTCTTCGCTATCGACTCGATAGCTTGCCTGATCCGGGGCTGCCGCTCGACAATGCCGCCGTCGCGTTCCAGGTGCTCGGCCTGTGCGGCATCGTGCCGCAGCCCGCCGAGTCCCGCCAGGCGATGTCCACCGTCGCGCTGACGGGCCGGTTGCAGTGGTTGGGGAACTGGTGCTTCGACGTGGCGCACAATCCCCATGCCGCGCATTATGTGGCAGCGAGGCTAGCGTCGCGATCGCCGGCGCCGCGTCGCCGTATCGGCCTGCTCGGCGTCCTCCAGGACAAGGATGCAGCGGCACTGATCGAGGCGCTGTCCCCGGTGATCGATGCCTGGCTGCCGGTAGGGCTGGCAGGCCCGCGCGGTCGCTCGGGCGAGGCACTGGCCGAATCCATCACCGGTCGAGGCGGCGAGGTGCTGGCGACCGCTTCGTCGCCGGCAGCGGGCGTCGACTGGCTGGCATCACGTCTTGCACCCGATGAAGAAGTGTTAGTATGCGGTTCGTTTCTGACCGTGGCCGGCGCGCTGGAAGCGCTGACGGCGCTGGCCGGCGACGAAGTGTAGTGAAGGCGGTCGCCGGGGCGATCGATCGGATGTCGAGTCCTGGTCAAGAAGATCAAGGTGCTATCAAGGAGGTCAAGGTCCCATGAAGTACGGATGGCGTGAACGTATCAGTGGTGCGGTCATTCTCGTCGCATTGGGGGCCATTTTTCTGCCGATGCTGTTCGACGATCCCGAGCCGCGTCAGCAGGAGCCGGGCCCGGTCATGGTCATCGAGCAACCGATCG
>Ga0098062_1001010_pt1 | contig 12057 bp, 14 predicted proteins | sample 23_taG_FD_81592 | JGI IMG/M metagenome (GOLD analysis project Ga0098062, IMG submission 81592) | Marine viral communities from Cariaco Basin, Caribbean Sea - 23_WHOI_OMZ | ecosystem: Environmental > Aquatic > Marine > Oceanic | place: Caribbean Sea: Cariaco Basin | collected 2014-11-11 | reverse complement strand
TAGGCTGAGTAACCCATTTCTGCTGCCTCCCAAGAACTCACAAATGGAGTCAAACAAAATTCATTATTTATTTGAAATTCCTCTGGCTGGAGAACTTTCTCAGTTAGAGTTATATTTCCTGCTGAAGTAAAATCACAACTCGCATTAGCTATCAAACCTGATACTGCCATCTTGCTGATGTTAGATTTATATTTAATATTGGGCATTACTTCAATACCACCTTTTGCGATTGTATCGCCTGAAAGTAATGCAGCAGCGATATATCGCCCTGCCCAAGTACCCTCATAATTGCTAGTTACACTTAAAGCCATTTTATTTATATTTATTAGTTATTTAATTTTTCAAAGATTCTATCTTTAATAGTCATTCTTCTGTTTTGTGAAAATTGAAATCCTGATGCTTTTTCTCCTGATTTAGTTTCAGGGCTATGTTTAATAGGATCAGTAGCTGGTTTAGAAAGTTCTTCTACTTTTTCAGCTTTTACTTCAACTTTAGCCAATTCTGCTTCAGTATCTACTTCTTCAACTTTCTCAGAATTTGGTTCTTTATCTTTTTTAAGATCTGCTATAGCATCTTCAAGATTTTGGATTCTTTTTTCCATACCTTTCCAATCAGCTACATCAGCCTCTTCTTTACGATCTTCTTCTTCTTCTAATTTAGCTTGAGTAAGATCATCAATTAAGCCCTCTTCTTTTACAACTAAAATCTCTCCTGATTCCAGCTCGTAAGATCCGATTGGCATTTTTACTTTATCCTCATCTGTTTTGATGAAAACTTCTTTACCTTTAGAAAAAGCCTCAGCAGTTATTACTGTACCATTTTCTAATTTCCTATCTTCAAGATCTACTTGAATATCTAGGATTGTTTTAATTTTATTAAGCATATCACTACTTTTCATAATTACTATATTAACGATTTATAAATTTAATTTTGCATTTTCAGGATGCTACCCTATTAATTACACCTATTCCTTGAGCAAATATTGATCCATCACAACACTCTATAGAATATGTATTTTTATCTTTACAATAACAAGCTCTTCTATTTCCTATAGGGCTTGTACGACTTGGATAATAATTTTTATTTTTTCTCACTTAATTGCTTGAGTTTAGTTTCTGCCCATTTCTTAGCTGCTAAGCCTCCCCATAATAAATAAGATATTGTGCCACAGGCCTCTCTATCCTCTGCATTATAGTACTCCTCTGCTTTTGATAAATAAGAATACATCCTTTTGATTGCTTGTTCACTTATAGGCTTTCCTTGAGCTAATTGAGATGCTCTAATTTTACTGACTTCTGTAGCACACTTATTCTTTAATTTTTTATTAAGTTCAATACCTTTTTTTGCATTGTTTTTTACTGCAATAGGATAATCTTTATAGGTTTCTAAAATTAAATTTTTACCTTCTTTATATCTAGCATCCTCCTTAATAATTCCTGTAATCATATTAAGCATATATTTTGCCTCTTCTTCTTCTATCTTTGTAAGCTCATCTTTGTTTGATTTAGGCATTTCCATACGATCAGCAAAAAATCCTTCAATACTAAAGCCTTTTACTTTACCTGATTTAACATACTCATTCCAAACCTCATCATTGTTTACTTTAACAGCACCCATCCAAGTTCCAACAGGTACATCAAAACCATATTTCCTGGACTTATCTAATTTCTCATCATCTACTAACCAGCTTTCAACTAAAGTAAGGCCATTAATTTCGTGGCTATGTTCTAAAGTAGAATTATTTTGATTGCCATTTCTAAGATAAAGCTGAGATGCTTTTGCTATAGTATCTTTTGAAAAGTAAATATAATACTCTCCATTTAGGTTTTTTCTATATATGGGCCGATTAGGAACAAGAAGAGGGCCTAATAGGATCTTCTTTTTCTTATCAATTTCAGCTAATTTTATTTCTTGATCTTTAAGGGCAATAAAATCTTCTTCTATTGCTGGATTTTCTACTATTGAAATTGCTTCAACTCCTGTTATCTCTTGATCTTCATCTAATATTAATTCTACTATCTTCATAACTTAATAACGATTTTTATATTATATTTTGTATTATAATGATGCTCCATCTATTATATTTCTTTCTAATCCCTGAGCAGTAGTTACATCATTACTAACTACAAAGGCTTGAACAGGATCTTGATTTCCTAAAGCACTTGCTATCTGACTTATACCAGATCCTCCAACTCCTGTTACTTCAGGAGGAGTAGATTCTACTGAAGGGCTAATTGTAGGAATTGATGGAGGAGTAGATTCAGATCCTCTTGAACTTCCTCCTAAAGATGAGGCTACTGTTTTCTGTTTTTTGATAGCAGACATAATACCTGTTACTATACCTATAGCTGTTCCAGCATAAGCTATAAGGCCTGGTATAGCTGCTGGAAACCCTAAAGCAAGAGTTGCATTTAATCCTGATGCAGTATCAGTACCACTTTTAACTGCTTTCATTTGACCATCTACCATCATCATAGTTGCCTTTTGTTTTATCACGCCTAGCTCTATTAATAATTCTTGAGCTGCCATTAATTGTTTAGCTACTAAAGCAGCCTTACCTAATGCTGATTCTGCTCCAAAAATTTGAGTAATAATATGAAGAGATTGTAACTTCATAGCTCTTTTTTCATCTTCTATTTTTTGAGCTTCAGCTAATTCTTTTTCTCTATCAGCAGTTTTTTTATCTGCTAATTCTTTTTCTTTAGCATCATCTTCAGCATCATACTCAGCTTGTTTAGCAACTAAAGCCTCTCTTCTGGCTGCATCTAATTCATCAGTTACTAGGTTTTGTTCTTCTGCTTGAAGTAAAAGATTTTGGAAATGTTCTTCAATCTTAATTAATTCTAAAGCTCTTTTTTCTTCTTTTGAAACAGCCTCAGCATCTCTTATTTGTTTTTTAAGCTCAGCTAGTTTTTTAGCATTTTCTACTTCTTTAGCATCAGCCTCTTTTTGTGCTGCCTTTTCAGCAGCCTCTTCAGCTTTTCTTTCTGCTTTAGCCTCTCTTAAATTTGTAGTAATCTCAGCAGTAAGTGTTTTTTGTTTCTTTAATCTTGATGCCTCTAATTCAATAACCTTAGCTCTTAATGCAGCCTCTTCATCTAGATCTTCTTTTGTAGATTTACTTAATGAATTTTCTAATGTCTTAGCATCAGCTCTTAATTTAGCTGCTTCAATTTCTTTAAGTGTAATTTCTTCTTCTATTCTACCTGCCTCTTTTAATGCTGCTATTCTATCTCCAATAGAAACATTTTCTTTATCAGCAGCTATTTCTCTAAGCTCATTAAATTTTCTAGTAGCCTCAGCTCTATCTATTTGTAATTGCCTTTCTAATTTATCAGCCTTTGCTCTAGCATCAGCAAGTTCTCCAGCCTTTTTAATTTCTTTTGAAGTTTCTTCTCCAAAGTTTTTAATACCTTCTGTTACTGCATTTATTGATTCTCTAGCTCCTTTAAAATCTCCTGAAAATACTTTGATTACTGCAAATCCAAAATCTGAAAGTATATCAGTAACATTTCCAATTACTACTTTAATTTGAGTAAACCATCTACTCATTTTATTTTGGCCCTCTTCTGATGAAGTTAATGCACTTGCTATACCAGCTATTGCTGCAATAATAGGTACTGCTACAAAAGCAACTGCTGCTAATCTAGCTAATTTTAAACCTTTAGCAGCTCCTCCAACACTTCCTGTAAAGTTTTTTGTAGAACTAATTAAGCCACCTGTTTGACTATCTAAAATACCTAATACTCCAGTATAATCAGCAGCATCTTTTTTAGATTTTTTAAGTGTATCATTGGCTCTTTTTCTATCTTTGTTTACATCTTTAAGGCCTTGTTTTTCTTCTATTAATCTGTTTTTAGTTTCTTTTATTTTTTTGTTTAAGGCATCTCTTCTTTGCATTGCCTTCCCAGACATCCCCTCTGTTTCAGAAAGTTTTTTATTATATCCTGCAAGTTCTTTCTCTAGACCTGATACTAAATCTTCCTGAGCCTCAAAGGATTTATTAAGCTCATCTACATTAGCTTGAGCATCTTTAGTAGATACTTTTAATTCGTATGTTTTAGATACTACTGCCATTTAAGTTCATTTTTAACTTGTTTATATGCTTGTTTAAAAGATGTAGGTAAAGCATACTTACCCTGAGCAATTCTTATATTTTCAGTTACTCCTTCGCATACTTGTAATAAATCTATAATGTTTTTTATCATACTATATTTAATAATTCTAAATTACTATCTCCTGTTATTAAGTTTGTCTTTATACTATTAATTCTATAGTTTCTATTATCTAACGAAATTTTATCATTCAATTTTAAATTATATATAATTTTTAAAGGAAGTTTCGCTTTTACTTTAGTTAATCTTCTAGAAGTATTGAATACATCTTGAATATATGTCTTATAACAGTTCTCAAATAATGTACCTGTAAAAGTAGATCCTCCTGTAAATTCATTTACCTCTAATTGAAAATTAATATTATCAGTTGAAGTAGAAGAGGCTATTGCTCTACTATTACTAGGAATCCAATATGAAGTATTAGAAGTGTTTAATGTATCAGTAGCTTTAAGTGCTATTGCAGTTGCACTAGATTGAAAAATAGCATAAAATATTAATGGAGATCCATAATAAGCCTCCTGATTATCATTAACAAACCATCCCCATTGTATATCTGTATTTGCTACTAGGGCTGGATTTACTAATCTTTGATATTGGAGATGTTCAAATGGTAATTCTACTTTATAAGTTTCTGTTGGCCCATCAAAAGATGAATCTCCTTGATATTCTATAGTACCCCATCCTGTAATCTCTAATTGCTCAAATTGTTTTGCTAAAAAAGTTCCTAAACCTTTATATCCAAATTTTATCTCTTTAAAAGGTAAAGCTACATCTACCTTACTTGTTTTTATATTTACATACTCATCTATATTCCAAGTTGTAGTACTTGCTGCATAATACTCATCTAATTTTTGTACTACAATAGTTCCTGCTTCATTTACATAGGCAGTTAGATTAAACATTTTAAAAATACCTGTAAGAAAATCTATTACTTTCATTTTAGGAATTTGCTCATCTATTACAAATTCAAATGTAGTTCCTGTTTGTGTTTGGCTTGTAGATCTCCATTCATCACTCCAGGATGTTACACTACCATCATCAGCACCTCCTAAATTACCTGCTATTGCGAATCTTACACTAGCTGATGGAAAAGTTACTGTATCTACAGATCCTACCGAAAAAGTATAAGTACCTGATGATAAAGTAAAATTACTTTCAGTAATTAATTGAGTATCTTGCACATCTTGCCTTTGATGAATTAAAGATCCATTTCTAAATACCTTTAAAGTATAATCTGTAGAGGCAGTTGATGGAATAAAACTAATGGTAAAGCCTGTTATAGTATTAGGCCAAGTAACATAAGTAGATGATATATTAACTCCATTTCCAGGATTAGTAGTTTTTGCTGGAGGAGTACTAACTAAAGAAAAACCTGTTACTGTACTAAATTGCATAGAAACCTGTTGAGCTGGTTCTACATCTCCTTTTTTTCTATGTAACCATAAATATAAATTATACCAAGTAGCATTAGAAGTATTAAAAAAGTCATTAGAAAAAGTAATACTATATTTAGTTTGTATTGCTAGTATTATTTCGTGTAATCTTAGAGCAAATTTAAGATCAGACCAGAAAACACCATTAGCATTTGAAGAGTTTACATAAACTAAATTACCATTACCTGTTTTAGAGGTATCATAGTATAATTGTCTTGTATGAGTTATTAAGGGAGTAATAAGAGGGCCTGAAGATGATATAAGATTAGCTCTAATATTAGTATGATCATAATCAGTATCACTCGCACTTAAATCTAAGGCAGATAATTGATCATCTCCAAGTAAATCTTTTAAGTTTACTGTTTCTCCAAAGAATGTAATTCTATATCCTGTAGGTTTATTTTTTTTAAGATCTACTCCTTCTAACCTTACAAATCCTTTTTTAAATGGTATATTATTTAATTGAATTTCTCCTGCTACTTTATTTCTTGCATCAAAAGTATTATCAATTTCATAATTATAATAATGCTTAAATAATTTATTATTTGTTTTAGATGAGGGTACTGTAAAAGTTTGAGTAAACTCTGTAAAGATCTTAGCTATATCTTTTATGTTTTGAATTGTTTGAGTTATAGAAACACTCTCATCCTTAAAGAGATCTACTCTAGTACCACTTATAAATAATTGTAGTTTTTGCATTTATCTAACATTGTTTATATAATCAAATGATTCTTCAAATTGTATTGTATATTGTATTAGTTTATCATTTACTGAGGTTTTGTGAGTAATATTACTTGTTTTAACTGTTAAAGGAACTATCTCATCACTACCTGGATTAGTAAATTGAGGCCTTACCATCCACACATACTCAGATAATAGCAATTCTTCAAACCAAGCATTGGCATATTCAGGATAATAACCTGATGATAAAGAGTGTGATACCTGGCCTTGTTTATCTACTGTTGCTATAGGATGATTAAGATTAGAATAAGTACCTGTTGTACTAATTATATTTCTTTGATAATTAGTTGATTTTACATTTGTTCTATTAACTTCTTTTAAGAAAAACCAAAGCTCCTGTAATGCTCCATATCTATTTATAAATATAATCTTTCTACCTTCTCCATATTTAGTACAATCTATTCTGTTAAAAGTAACTGTTGTTGATTCTATTGAATCTGAAGTATCTCCTCCTGAAAAATCTTGAGTTTGTATTGCACCATTTGAATCAGTATATTGAACAGCTCCCTCAGCACCTGTAGGAACGAACACCTCATAAGTATCTGGACTTGTTGCATAATTAGGAGTAAATAATACTGTTCTAGTACCAACTGTTGGATTAGATCCTTGATTAAAAGTACCATACCCATCTAAACCTATATGGGCTACTGTATCAGTACTGCCTATTTGAGTACCTCCAGCATTTGTTTCTGGATAAAATTTTATATCTCTTGATATTGTGATTGAGTTTAGTGGATAATCAGGAGGAGATAACTTAACTGCTGGAGTTAAATAATCTCTACATAATTCAGCTATCTCAAATAATACAGGGCTACCTGCTGTACAATCTTTAATAATAATATATTGAGGATTACCTGCACCTGCTAAAGTTAATTCTAACTTAGCTGAAACTGCTCCTGATGGAGCTGTTAGTGTTTCATATCTTGGACTTCTTAAAAGTATTGTAGCCATATCTTATTTTTTTATACCTAGTATTACTTGTTTCTCAGTATCTAACAAAAAAGCATTTAGAAATTCATCTCCAAATCTTTGAATACCTTTATCAAAAGGATTAGAAAAAAACATAGTAGCTCTTAATCCAGTTCTCCATATACTGTTTACTATTATATATCTCATAGATTGATAACTCATAAATCTTCCTTTCTTATCTCTAAATTGAAATTTCTTTAACTTTATCCAATTTTCAATACCTGTTGTAAGCCCTCCTTTTGGCCCAGATCCTGATCCAAATTTAAAAGGGCTACCTGCTGTATTCTGATCTGCATAATGTCCTTGAGTACCTCTCACACCCTTATCCTGGAATACTCCATAATCTTCCATATCAAAATAAACATAAAATCCTTCAGGCCTTACATCTATTTTAGGTTTTATAGAATTATATAGCTTACCTGATGCTCTCTTTCCTTTTTTACTAAGATTAGATTTAGCCTGTTGTACTACATATTTAGCAAACTTATTTACTACTATTTCTAATTCAGCTAGTTTCATAATTTATAATTAATTCCAACACTACTATTCAAAATCTCACTATCCCAAAATTTAACATATTCTCCTTCAAAAAATAAGGATAATGATTTGCTAATTTTCCATCCAAATATTAAACCTCCCTGATAATCACTCCATTGATCCCCAGATCCTTCAGAGTGCATCTGATTATGTCCTTGTAATCCCCATCCATTTCTATGTAAATAAGAGAAATCTTCATTGCCTTTTATATAATGATGATAAGGTAAAATCCAATTAGCGTAAGCGTGTAACCAAAACTTAGATCTATAATGATAGAAATCAGCACCTACTATTGGAGCTACCTCCATAAATGGATCTAACTCTGCCCATTTCTCCTTATTAAATCTATTCATTAGATCTCCAAATACTCTATCTCTAAAATCTCTATCTCCATAGGCTACTATCTCTCCATCAGGATCTCTCCATATCCAATCATAGAAAACATCTCCTGTACTATAATCAGTATAAGATGTATAATGATCAGTATATCCATATTCAAAGCCTAGAGTGTACCAATAGTTTTCTGGATTGCCTTGATCATCTAATTCATTTAACCAAAGCTCTATAGGATTGTATCCATAGGCTTTTTGATGAGATCTAGCAATAGCTCCAACAGATATACTTAGTTTTTTCCCTATTGGCAGTTTAAATCTTACCTCAGCAGATTGATATTCAAAATCTACATTACCCTGCTTTCTTTGTTCTATTTTTACGATATGATATTTCCCTGTATGTCTTAAAAAGTATCTTGAATTTTCAAACTCTTGAGATCTTTCTCTTTCTTTCTCAAAGTGGAATAAATACTCAAACCCTTTTACTGCTCCTGTAGGAGCTGATATACCTACCATATTTTCAGATCCATCTATATAGTTTTGTTTAACCTCATAATCATATCTGGCTAATCTTCTTATACCAAATCCTAATCTATAATCAAAAGGATGATATACTGTTTCATCTATAACTTCTGGAACTGCATATAAATCATCAGGATTAGTTCTTATAAAATAATCAGGATATTTACTTTCATAGGCCTCCTTAATATCTCCAGCTACATAAATAGTAGAATACTTAAATACCTCATCATATATTTTCTTAAATACTTGGCCATTAACATTTGTTGTTAATAATATTAATAATATTGTTATTAGTTTTTTCATAATCAAAATTTGTCCTCTATTAGTTTGTCTATATGTTTGTTAATTACTTCTATGCAATTTTCAGGAAGTTTAAGATCAATACCACTTTCTACTCTTGTTATTTCTTTACCATTATGATACAGTATTATAGTAGGTAAATACTTAATCTTTTCTTCTTTAAATATTACTCCTTTATCCTCCATTTTAAAATAGTATATATTATATACTTTAAAAGGAGTTAATTTTATTTCAGAATCTTTTACAAATCCTGCTGAGAATTGTACTATACTAATATCATCTTTAAAATCTTGACTATAAGAATAGCCACTTATTAAGATTGATATTATAAGTATTATTTTTTTCATTTTACTTTCTACTTAATTCATATAATCTATCATCTATTTTCTGTAAGTTTTCTTTTATTTCGTGTATGTCCTTTGACAATACATCTTGTTTTTCTTCTAATCTTTGCACAGTTGAACGAACCAACTCATCTTTATATTGAAACTCAACAGGATTTACAGAGTTTGTTTTTAAGTCCTCTACATCTTCTGAATTTTGAGCAACTGAAGATGATAAAGTAAAATAAGTGGCTGCAAGAGATATTGTAAAAAATACAATTACTCCTATTGTTTTTAAATCAAGTGTTAATTTTGTGTTCTCGCTTACATTCATTTTAGCATATAGTTATATCGTTATAAATAGTAATATCCATTGTAGCTGTAAATCCAGCTAATTGATTTTCAAACCTATCATAAAAAGGTTCTAGAGTTGGATCTGAATCTAACTGATATTGCTCAGTATGTAATGATCCTCTTCTTAATAATTGTATTAGTTTATTTAATACTCCTAATTGAGTATTTAGTATATCTTGAAGATTATTATTTCCTGTAAATATATCTACTGGTAAATCTTTAGATTCATTTACAATATCCATAGCAAGTACACTAACATTAAAGCTCAGAGTTTGTTCTCCTACTACTACACTATTTACTATAATATGAGCCATAGGAAACATATCTTGCTTTCTTAAATTAACATCTGATATATCTCCTGTAGTAACAGTATTAATACTTTGATCTTTAAGGAGTTGCTCCTTTAAAGTATTTGTTATTTGGTAAAATCCTCTTATTCCCTGATTACTCATTTAATTTTCTTTTTAATTTCTTTTGCCTCCAACTCATTTTTATCCTTCATATAAGATAACCAGGTAAAACATTTATGAACATTTAATTTAGTGATATGTTCAATTTTTGTAATGTCTGATCCACATAATTCCCAAATCGCATTATACCATCCCCATTTTTTTCCAAAGTTAGATACTGCTGATAAATCTCCCTCTGATCCCCCTCCTCCAAAGATTTCAGGATATGATTTGATAAATCCAGACCTAGTTTCATCAAAAAAAAAATTGATGAAGTAACAGCACTCATAGGCATATCTAATAAATACTTATCATTCTCTACATTGTACTCATCAATAGCATACTTCTCTCCTATACTTGTAAGGATGGGCCTGTATAGTACATTCATTGCTTTTTCAATATTATCCCAATCTCCAATATATGTATCTAGATCTATATACTCTCCTAATGTCATATCATCTAACGAAGGATGGAAACCATATTGAGTTTCTCCTAGTTTAAATTTCCTTACTAAAGAAGGCTTATCATTAAAGGTTTTATCTAATATGGAGGCTACCTCTTCTGAATCTTTATACTTCATTCTATATACTTCTTTTAATGATACCTTACAAAAGATCTCAAGCATTTTAGCTCTTATAAATTTAGGATCATCATTCTTTTCCTGGATCTTTAAAAAGTGTTTATAATCTCTTAGAGAAACATCATCCATACTTCCAGGAATATCTAATTTTATTTTCATATTATTATAACGAATTTAATTGAACATTTTACTTAAAAAAAAAAAGTAGGCTAAAGATACATAAACCACTCAGAAATTGTACCTCTGCCTACTAACCAAACAAACTAACCTAAACAAACTATGAATAAAAGTGGTTTAGAAATTTTGCTTATAATCTTTTAATAGTTTTTCATATTTATCTTTTAGTTCTTGATGTTTATCTTTTAGTTCTCTTAGATCTAGCTGGGCCTGATTAGCTCTTTGTCTATAATCACTTATAGCCTCTTTATGGAAAGCTATATCTCTTTGGATCTCTACTACATAAAGGGTAACCTCTAATAAGTTCTGATCAAAACTTTTAAGCTCTTTATTATTAGGCTTTAGCTTTCTCCATTTTTTAACCAGGCTTGAGCAGAGCTGCATATTATTATAATACTCAAGATCCTTTAAGTTGGTTACTTTGTCTATTGGCATACTTAAAGTTAATAAATTTTATCCATAGTAGATAACCATAGTTATCCAATATAGAAAAAAGATGGAGAGAACAAACAAGAACTCTCCAATCATTTTTGATATAAATTTAATCTTTTTCATAAAACACTTCATCTAATACTGTTATATTATCCCAATTAGTGAGGGCATAATTAATAAAATTATCTATATGCTTTTTATTATTAAACTCTCTATTTACATAAACAGGCTTAGCCTGTCTATTCCTAAATACTATTGTTGCTTTAATCATATTATACATTTAATCCCCAAGTACCTAAATACTCTTTGTTAAGTATATTCTTGCCTTCTTTAATAGCATCATCAATTATCTTTTGATAACTCAGCTGAACAGATTCCTTTGCATCATTCCATTTTTTAAATGTAGTAGGAATAGATGTTTTATATCCTACAATATCATAGAAATTTGGTTCTCCTATCATAACACCTTTTTTCTCATCTTTTTTCATTATAGCTATGTTTTTAAGCTCATACATTAATAATTCAAGTGAGGTAGTCCATTTGTACTCCTTATCCCATAGAGATTTCTTATCAATCTTATTGTAAATACTCTCAATAGATTGTCCTTTATAATTAGAGATGTCTAATTCACCCCCATAGGAATCATCCCAACAATTACAAACTTTGACATTGTCAAATTTGATATCCCATTCATAAGAAGGAGCATCGTGTCCTCTTGATTGTTTTACATTAATTGCTTTTGCTCTTTGCAAAAATTCTTGCTTAGTAATTAATAAATTTTTCATTTGTTTGG
>Ga0098062_1001005_pt1 | contig 12115 bp, 23 predicted proteins | sample 23_taG_FD_81592 | JGI IMG/M metagenome (GOLD analysis project Ga0098062, IMG submission 81592) | Marine viral communities from Cariaco Basin, Caribbean Sea - 23_WHOI_OMZ | ecosystem: Environmental > Aquatic > Marine > Oceanic | place: Caribbean Sea: Cariaco Basin | collected 2014-11-11 | reverse complement strand
TCGTGGTACCGCGAGAGAAAACGGCAGAGGCGTGCTCTTCCGTAGCGATCGCCAGGCCGATGGCGTCGGCATTCGTCTCGATCGGCGAAACGCCAACAAAGCCATCCAGGGAGAACCCTTTCACGTGGTGCACCATCCGAGACGGCAGGATTTCGTTCTGGTCAATCAGGTGGTAGTACGGCATGCCATCGTTGCCTTTGAGCACTCGCACTTTGGTATTACTGATCGGGATCAGCTCCCGCACATAGCCCGCACCATCACGATCAATCAGGGCGATGTGGTTGCCATCCAGACCCAGTGCACCCTGTGCCTGTTCGTAATACTCGAAAGCGGTGTCCTTTCGATTCGGCTGTGAGTGGATGACATCGTAGAGCGGATGATCTGTCGCCCGCTCCCGATTACCGTCGCCAGTGCGTCGGTACAGCTCGCACGGAAGTTGTGCGACAGACTCTGCCAGCAGGGTCACGCAGCCACGCAAAGCCGTCAGAGCCAGCGCCGTATCCTTGTTGACCATCGCGCCGGCAGCGCTGTTGCGGCCAGACATGGAGCTGACCCAATTGCTCCAGTCACCGACCGGACTCCGGCTACTGGTCGAGCTGGACTGAAAGAAGCTGGAGAGAAACATCAGCTGTCACCCCGCTGCTGGCGATTAGCCTGGAAATCGCGAACCGCCAGGGCCCGCGCGCTCATGAACGACCAGACCAGGCAAAGCAACCCGCCAACGATGTAGCCGGCCGGCGGGAACACCAGCCAGGAACCAAAGGCCAACAGCAGAGCACCCGCCAGGCCAACGAGAAACGTCAGGATAGATATCAGCATGTCACGTCCGAAGTGTCGTAAATGGACGGCTGCATCTGATCTCCCTCCGCGCGGATCGCCCGCCCGAGAGCCATGATCAGAGCTACAACCGCATCAATCTTGTTTTCAGGAAACTCTTTGCGTGGATAGATGTTGTCCTTGGCATCCAGGTGTGCCACCACGTTGGACATCATCCAGGTCAGCACCGGATCGCCGTTGTGGCGGAGCTTGCCGTCCAGTGTCAGCGCCTCCAAGGTCTTCATCGGTTCGCTCATGTTGGCCACCGTTTGCCGGTACTCCACCATGGGCAGTCCTTCCTCCTGCATTCGCGTTGCCAGGTAGGTCGCCTGCCAGGGATCGAAGGCAACATCCTGAATGTCGAAGCGGCTGGCGAACTCCCGTAAATCCTCTTCAATGAACGCGAAATCAGTGACACACCCCGGCGTCAGCGTCACCAGACCTTGTCGGGCCCAGCCGGCATAGTGCTGATTGCGGCCTTCGTCCGCCGCGTCCTCCGGGATGTAATAGCGCCCGAAAACAGACCAGCCATCATCGTCCTCAAACAGCAGAACCAGCGCTGCGACATCGATCTTGCTGGCCAGGTCCAGCCCGATCCAGCACTTGCGGCCCTGATACTGGTCGAGCGTCCTCTCCGGGTTGCCGCACTTGTCCCACGCCTGCAGATCCATCCAGGCCGTGTCAGCGTTCACCCAAACGTTCAGATGCTTGGTCAGAAAGTTGTTAGTGGCCGCCGCCATGGTCATGGCCTTGCGCGCCTTCCGCTCGATGTCCTCAGGGTTCACCGAAACATTCCAGTTCGGATTCGCCTTTGCCCAGCTCGACGGATCTGTCCAGTCGTCGTCATCGTCGATCGTGTAGATGATCCCGAAGTAACTATCATCCTGGACGACGCCCTCCAGGATCTTGGTCACATATGCGCGTTGCTCATAGCAGATCCCGGCCCGGTTGAAGCCAGCCGTGGTGATCAACCAGAGCAGCGGCTGCTTCCGGGCGCCGGTACCGGTCTCGATAACGTCGAAGATCTCCCGCGTCTTGTGAGCGTGGAGCTCATCGATCAGGCCGCCGTGGACGTTCAAACCGTCGTGGTTGCCGCCCTGGTCCCGACTAAGTGACCGGAACACGCTGTTGGTGTGTTCAACGAAAACCGTGTGCGAGCTGGTCGCCACACCGAACCGAGCCTGCAGGCCCGGCGTGCGATCGACCATCTGCTTGGCGTCTTTCCAGGTGATCTGTGCCTGGTCCCGCGTGGTGGCAGCGCTGTAGACCTCCGCGCCCGGCTCACCGTCAGCGGTAAGCAGATACAGGCCAACGCCTGAAGTCTCGGATGACTTGCCCTGCTTTCGAGGCATCTCGTTGTAGGCCGTCTTGAATCGCCGGTACCCGTCCTCGTTGATCCAGCCAAACACGGTGGTCAGGCGAAAGATCTGCCAGGGCTGAAGCTCCAGCCGTTTACGCTCTCGGGCCCACTCCCCTTTGACGTGTGGCAGCAGCTCGATGAACTGGCAAACCCGGTTCGCCAGCGCCGGCTCCCACCAGTAAGGAAAATCCGCCGTCCCTTCCCGGTCCAGATCCCGCAGCTGGCGATGACACGCAAGCTGCACCCACTTACAGGCCGGGAGCTCGCCACTCACCACCGCGTTGGCGTACTCCAGAGCAATGGCGACGTAGTCCCGCGCCATCAGATATCCTCAAAGCCGCCGAGATCCAGCTGCCCCTGTGGCGGCGCCTTAACCTTGCCAGCACCCGCCGGCGTGAGACCGAACTCGTTCGCGCTCTTCATCACCTGATCCCACAGCTTGTTCCGGATCTGGAAGTACACCGACTGAACCGCGTAGTTTTGCGGCGTGTAGTCGATCATGTCCTCCAGGCGCTTCAGCTTCTTGGTGATCTCCTCGAACTTGCCATAAGAGTCGCAATGAGCGGCGAACGCCGCCTGGTCCAGCAGGGATATCAGGCCAGCCTTCTCCAGCTGTGGCCCCACCTGGTTCCAGTACTTCTTCGCAGAACGGGGCAGCCACGTTGGGCAATCCGGCAGACCGATCGGCCGTTGCTCGTTCGAGCCGTGATTGTCCCTGTCTTTTCTGAAGTTCCCTTCCAGGACTTTGAGCTGTGCTGGCTTTGGTCTACGTCCTGCAGTCATAAAAAAAGGGGCACCCTTTCGGATACCCCCCCTACCTCAATTTTGCCATCGAAAAAAATCACGGACGGTAAGCGGTCGACGGTACTCACGCCTGAAAGTTTTGACCCCGCCCCCGGGCCCGCCGGGACTCTTCCTCGGTTTTCAGTTTGTGACAACGCTTGCAAATCGCCTGAAGGTTTTCATCAGCATCGGTGCCGCCCTCAGCCTTCGGTACGATGTGGTCAACTGCCACGGCAGGCATCACCTTACCCTCTGCCTTGCAGGGCTGGCACAGGGCCTTATCCCTGCGCATGATGCGAACACGAATGCGCTTCCACCTGCCACCATAACCACGCTGGGAACTGCTGCCACGATCCTGATTCAGCCAGCCACTGGCCTTGGCCTGGTGCTCCTCACAGTAACCGTTCCGGTTGGTAGTCACTGCGGAACAGGTACCGGTACGGCATGGCCTTGGTATAGCTTGTGGCATTACTCGTTCAACTCCTGCAGCTTCTGGGCTTGGCTCTGGTCCCAACTCAGCACATCTGCCTTGTCATCATTGCAGGCTTTAATGGTGTCTTTCAGAACCTCCACATAACTGGGGCAGTAGCTGATCACGTTAGCTTCCGGTCCCGGCGTCGGGGTTGGTGTCAGGAACTCTGCCGGTACTGGATCCCGAACGTACACGGTTCGGGTCAAGTACTGTGTCTCTGCGCATGATGTCAAAAACAGCATCAGGCCAAGGCTGATCAACACAGTCCGGAGCATCTTGCATTGCCTCTTCCAGTTCGGCCTGCACTGCGGCCAATTCGTGTTCACGTTCTGCCAGGCGCTGCTGGCGCTCCTGCGCTTTCTCCTCTCGCCACTGGATAGAACCCTTCAACGCCCGAATGGTAGAAAGGTTCTCCCGGTTGGCCTGAGCCGCATTGCTCAACTGTTCAGCCTGAGTAGCGACCTGTGCAAGCAACGTGTTCCGCTCAGCATTGAGCCAAAGGATCAAGGCTACAGTGACACTGATCAGCAGCAATACAGCTCCCATGCCGGCTACCTTTACCTTTGAAAGGATCACGACTTGCCCTTCAACGCTTCAACAGCGTTACCGCCGTAGTAGTAGAGCAAATTGGCACTGAACACCCACGCCAGGGTTTGGGCCAGTGGAACCATGTCCGCCTTGATATCCGCTGCAAATAGCGCAATAAGAATCACAAACAGGCAGCCAAGGCTGGCATAGGCCATCATCCGGCGGTGATACCACCATTGGTTCGGGTTCGGGTGCTGGTTATCGGCCATAATCATTCTCAATCAGCCGGTCCAGCTTGGCGTTCATAGCCCTTAGATCAGCCTTGAGCTCATCAAAGTTCTTCTCAGCACGCTCCTGGTCGTTCAGTCTGGCCTGCTGCAGCATGTGAACAGAGGTTTCAACCAGGGAAATGCGCTCATCCTGCTTGGACTGATCCCGGGAAATGGAAACAGCCAGCACGATGACTGTAATGATCACGGCGATGGGAATACCCTTATCGACGTGCCAGCCTCTGCGATCGCTCACCTCTTCCCTCATTGCGGGGCCTCACCCCGCCGCATCAGTTCAGAGAGTTCTTCCGCGCGACTACCTACCTGCCGGGCCCACTTGCTGTCCATCATCTCGGCAGCTGCCCTGTCCCAATCCTTCTCAGCCAGAGCACCCAACATGCGCCGGAACTCCAGCAGCGTAGGCACGCCCATGTTGAACGCCATGTTGGCCAGAACCACCTGCCGGATCGGATCCAGGCTCAGGTACAGGGGCATGCGCTCCAGCTCCTGCTCCACCTGGTCGATGTCGTTATCCAGCATGAAGCCGGCTTCGTCCTCACTGATTCCGCGATCGTCCAGGTTGCGGCCATAGCCAACGGTGAGCTTTCCAACCGTGTCACGGTATGGCTTCAGCCTGAGGCCCTCATGACGCTCAAGCTGCTTCAGGAGAAGTTGTCTGTTCATGATTCCAACCATAAAAAAACCCGGCACCAGGCCGGGTTGAAGGAGTATCAAGAGTGTTTGCTGCGAGTCCTCAGATGCACTTCCTGCACCTTACGGAAAAGAGAGTAGTTTTCTGCATGCAGGATGTCAACATTTTGATCATGACGTTATCTTTTGGAAATCGAGCGCACAATCAATCCACGCCTCAGCAGAGCCCAGCAGGTAACGCACCCGCTCACGGCTTCCCACACCAGACTCCCTGGCAACACGCGCCATGCTGAACCCGTAGGAGTACACCATCACCAGAATATCGGCCATGTCCTTGTCACGCCGCCTCAGGCGGGCAATGGCACGGTCAACGGCCAGGGCCTCCTCATCGGTACACACCGGCATGGCCACAGAGCCAGCCGGCACCAGGCTCACCCGGTTGTAGCCCATGCGCAAACCACTGTCGCTGGTGCGCACCCAGCGGGCCCACTCGGTCAGCCGTTGCTGGGTATCACTCAGCATTGCCACCTCCAAGGATCGACCACACCCGTTCCATGCCCTTGCGGGCGGCCTTGCGCCTGGACTGCTTCACAGAGTCGCCTTCTGGCAACGCCGGCTGGAAGGTCTGGTGAGCAGCGCTTTTCCGGTCCCGAGCCAGCCCCAGAATCCGGCCCACATCCGGCCAGTAGAAATCCCCGTCACCTTCGATCAGTTTCGCCTTGGCTCGCTGCAGAGCGGTTTCAAGCTGCTCCCAGCTCAGTGAATCCACCTCGCCTGCCCACTCCCTGCGGGCCAGCCTGATGGTTTTCTCATCCGGCCACTGCACGGTGAAGCGGTGCCCGTAGATCAACTGAAGCCGGTTGAAGAACAGAACCGTTTTGCGCTTTTGCTCCTCGCTGAACCGGTCACCAGTGTTCGAGTGCGTAGTCTGGATCGGAGAGTTGTCGCTGGACTGCAGATCGTTCGTCACGCCTTGAACGATGCTGTGGATCTGGCGCACCTGTGTCATTGGCACCTCGCTGCTGGTTGTTTTGAAGATCCTGGTTGAGCCTGTCCCGCTCACGGGCATAGCTTTCCGAGAAGGGCTTGTAGTACTCCGGGCCATCTGGAATGCGGCCCAGGTTGGCCTCTGCAACGGCCATGATCTGGCGCATATCACCAATGGTGAATCCCAGCCGTGTCCAGTGCTGGTAAAGCGCAACTAGCTTCGGGCGAGCTACCCGGTGGTAGGCCCACTGCCTCTCACGGCCTAGGAAGGAACCCCATTCGTCTGGCTGCTGGGGCTGGAAGGTGTCAGGCCACGCCTCATTATCGCGCGCACCCGCGTTAGTAGAGTTAAGTACAGTAGAGTTATACAGATGTGTGTTGTTCCTTGTGTCGTTCCCCGTGTTGCTCCCTGTGTCGTTCCTCCCCTGCTCTGCTGGATCTATTTCCTGCTTTTTCGGGAGGTTAACCACTTTCCCGCTATGCGGTTCCTTGTGTTGCTCCCTGTGTTGTTCCTTGTGTTGTTCCTTTTCTGGACGTACTGATCCCACGTCCGCCAAAGGCAGTTTAAAAACAAGGCCCCGGCTGCGACTGGATTCATGGTTCACCACCAGGCCAGCCCGCTCCAGCTCCGCCACACGAGCACGCACACGGCCAAGGGATGGCGTCTCCGCCCGCTTGCGCTGGCTGCCCCAGTCTGGGTCCACGGCGATCAGCTCCGCCAGGGCGCGATAAGAGAGCTTGCGGGCACGGCCACCGGCCACGCCAGTTCGGTAATTCATGTAGCGCCGAAAGCCCCGCAGATAGATAACCTGAGCTTCAGGCGTGAGCCCCTGCAGGGCTTCGTCCTCTGCATCATTCCACTGCGATCGCATGCTAGCTTCTCAGCTTCGAAGGCGAGTCGGCTCGCTGATTGGGAAGATTCGCCAGCATTTTTTTATAGACATGCCTCAGGTACCGCTTTGCGTTAGCAGGATGTTGGCGGTCTCGGTCACTCATGCAGGCTTCCAGCATTTCTTCTGTGGGTTCCTCAGGAAAAACGCTGGTGTTTGTATGACCATCACAAAACACAAGCGGGCGAACAGTTCCCCTGCTCATGTCCGCTGCCGCTTCTGCTCCTGCCCTTGTCGCAAACGGGTAGACTTCTGGTTCCTTCATCCATTCAAGAACACTTGCCCAGGCCACCGGCTCTCCGCCCTCAGCGCGGGCGGCCTGCCACCTCCTCAAAGCCCCAACGGTCAACTGCGGATAACGATCCGGAAACCGCTCAACACAGAAATCCGGCCAGGTCGGTATAACCTCGTCGTCGCTCATGTTCTCGGCGTTCGCCACGATCAAAGCAGCTTCAATCCATTTCTCTAGTGGTGCGTTCATAACTCGCCTCCCATCCACCTGGTCAGTTACGCAACAGACTGTTGCTCGGTAGCCTCTGGAGACTCGCCGAAAATGTCCGGACGCATGGAGTAACGATCAATGTCACCGCCCTTTGCTTTCACAGCAGCTTCAATCTTTAGAACATGGCAATCGGGAATACGGACCCAACCATGCAGACTTGGCGGCCGGACCCCGCAGATTCTCGCTACTTCAGCCTTACTGCCCAAACAGTCCGCAATCTTCTCAACAATCTCTATAGCCATAGGATACCCCTTTGTTAGCAAATTGATCGTAGCCAAAGGCTATCACAGTGTCCAGAGGTCTGACTTACTTAATAATTAGTTAAAGGCTAACATCGCGCTCATGAAAGACGATTCGGAAAACGCCAGAGCCACCAGGCTTAAAGAAGCTGTCGAGAACGGCCCTCTCAATATGAATGAGATCGCTGAGAGGCTAGGTGTTGCCAGGACTTCAGTACTCAACTGGAAAAGGCGCGGCTCCATTAACCTCGATAATCTGAGGGGCATAGCCGAGCTGACCGGGTACAGATTCTGGTGGCTGGCTTTTGGCGAGGGTCCGAAGACCTATGCCGAAGCAGATGACTCTCCCTCACAGTCGATCCTCGCCGACACTGCCAAGGCGTCTCCGGAGCATGCCCGGTTAATAGAGTGCATTTCACATCTCACTGCAGCGCGTGTGTTGACTCCAGCGCTTGCAGAGGGCCTTACCCAGACACTCACGGCTATTGCCGATAACAAGAAATGAATGTTCTCGTTTAGGGAAGAACCAAAGCAACAAAGAGGGAAATATGACAACTGAAGTAGCTGTAATGAACAGATCTGCGATTTCTCTTGCCGCTGACAGTGCAGTTACTATCGGTGGGGATAAGGTCTACAACACCGTCAATAAACTGTTCATGCTATCCAAACACCACCCCGTGGGTGTAATGATCTATGGACTGGCAGACGTCAATGGAATCCCTTGGGAAACCCTTATAAAGATCTACAGAAAGAGGTTGGGCGAAAGAAGCTTCCCGACTCTGAAAGGGTACGCAGACGACTTTCTTGATTTTCTCATATCCGACGACTCCCCGATTTCAAAGCATCAAAAAGAGATTTTCTTTTTTTCTTGCGCTCAGAACATTTGCAATGAGCTATTGAAGGCAACTTCCCAAGCACTCGGCAATGAGGCAGTGGATTACACCGTCATCACGGACCGAGCTGCAGAAATAGCTGCTCAGATCATCAATGAAACTACCAGTGAAATTAAGAACTGCTGCACCGCCGAATCCATTAAGTTTGCCAGTGATATCAATGACAAATACAGCGATAAGTTTCACTCTATCGCAACCTCTACGCTAGAACTGATATACAACAAGCTTAAACCGGAAGTCGTCGAAACGTTGATTGACGGAATCTGCCACTATTTCTACTCTGATTACACGATCGGAGACACGTCCGGCATTGTGATCGCAGGTTTCGGTGACGAGGAACTTTTCCCGCAAATCACCACCTATCGGATTCAAGGCTTCTTTGATGAGACAGGAAAACTGTTCCGACAGGATAACCTGTCTGCTGATGAGGGAGACATCAAGTTTAAAGACCAGGTAATACCTTTCGCCATGGACGACATGATCCATACGTTCATGTCAGGGGTGGATCCACTGGTTAAGCAATTCCTACTCCAACGTGGGGGCACAGCTTTTCCCACAGTGATTGAGGAAAGCTGCAAACACCTTCAAAAAGCACTGGGCAAAGAAGTTCCGGATCACATAAAGCAAGAATTGATGAAAATCGCTAGTGAACAATACGACAGCATGTTCAACGATTTAGATGAGTACACCCGCTACAATCAGATACGTCCTGTTACGGAAATGCTACGCTCCCTACCAAAGGATGAACTGGCGGAAATGGCAGAGACGTTAGTGAGTCTGATAGCATTTCGTAAAAAGGTTACCAAGGACACGGAGTCGGTCGGAGGACCAATAGACGTAGCAGTAATCACCAAGGGCGATGGCTTCGTATGGATAAAGCGAAAACACTACTTTGACCCGAAACTAAACCAACATTTTTTGTCAAACTATAATAAATACTAAACCCCACGGAGGAGGTGCAGATGCAACAGGTACAGTTCGCTGACGCGAAAAGACTGGCGATATTGAAAGAAATTGCTCCTAACCAATTCGAGCGGGAGAAACGGAAGCTAGAGCTTCAGAGCTTCACCAAACAACCGCTAGGCACTTCCATGTGTGACAAACCAAAACAGAATAACGCTGTTTAACTAAAGCGAAACAGTGAATGAAGCCCCGCAGGCCAACGCCTCCGGGGCTTTTTTAATGCCCAAAATCACCTCCATCAACCCGCCTCACTCCTCCGAAATAACCCCCAAATAGTAAAAAATAACCGTCACGGTATTGACGATGATGTTAGCCATTGTCTACGATTAAGTCATATTGATAACGTCGTGGAATCTTATGGCTAACATTGCAGGCGCCGAATTCGAAATCCAAGACCCTCAGGGCACCCTCACACCGCGTCAGCGGGAAGTACTGGCCTGGGTAGCGGAAGGCAAGGAAAACGAATCCATCGGCATGATCCTTGGCATCACGCTGGGCACGGTGAAGTTCCACATGATCAGCCTTCTGCGCCACTTCGAAGCACCCAACCGTCAGCTGCTGATCAGCCGCGCCTGGAAGGCAGGCTTGATCAAAGCCAGGCAGCTCGCCATCGGCGCTCTGATCCTCGGCAACGCCTTGCCAGGTGTCAGCGATCAGCCTGCTACGGTTCGCACCCCTCGCGTTGCCCGGGTGCGAGTGACCAACCGTCGGGATGCCGACGACCACCCCATCGTTATGCCAACCAACCTTGATGATCTCCTCACCGGAGACAGGGAGGCCGCATGATCCCCGAGTACATCACCCTCGCCGAAGCCGCGAAAACGCTGAACCTTGGCCCACGCAAGATGATCCGCACGCTGAAGAGTCGCGGCATTCTGGATCACCAGCGCCTGCCCAACTGGCGCTACACGCAGCGCGGCCTGTTCAAGGTTGAAACCAAGGCGTTCAACCACCCTGTTCGCGGCTTGCAGCACAGCGCCAAAACACTGGTGAGCCCTGCCGGCCTGGAATTCCTGCGCAAAGAGTTCGCAGAGCAGATCGACATTCAGGAGGCCTCGTGAAGCAGATTTCCACGTTTTTCGCACTGATGGCTGAGTTCGGTACCGCCGAGATTCCGCTTGAGGACGTGTGCGAGAAGTTTTTTGGGCTGAAGCCTGACATGGCAAAGAAGCGAGCCGCTCGCCAGCAGCTGCCGGTTACGGCCTACCGGGGCGGTACACAGAAAAGCCCCTGGCTGGTCAGCGCTCAGGATCTGGCCAACTACATCGATGAACAACGCACCAAAGCCCGCCGGGAGTGGGACCAGGTCAACGCGGCCTGACACAAGGAGTCACGATGAAAACCATTGAGGAAATCGAGCTGCTGAGCTGGAAGGCGATCTGGCTGGCTGTGCAGAACGGCAAACACCGCCAGGTACAGAGAGCCATAGACGAACACGTCGAACGCTTCCCGACTTCAGAGCAGGACCTGGTGCGGCTGCGCACCATTCACATTGTTCGCGACACCCAGCGCCAACCCCATGAGGTTCAGAGCCGGATCCAGCGAGTGTCACGCACCATCCGAACGCTTCAGAACGGCAACTTCAACGCCAGCCGCCAGGAGGAACCCCATGCATCTTGATCTGCCGGAGAACACCCGCGTTATCGACTTGATCCGCTTCGCCAATGCCCAGGGCAAACGCCTGGTGTGGAAGCAGGAGGGATTCCGGTACCGAGCTCACCTTGAGGAAGCCGCCAATGATCACCGCCATGCTCATCGACCTTCTGTTACTCGTCTCCGCCCTCGCCTGCGTGTGGTGGATAGCCAGAAAAAGTGAGGACCACATCATGATCACGCTGAAAGCCAGCGCCAACGACATCGAGCGCGCACTGCATGAGCTCCACGAGCTTGCCAGCTCCGGTACCGGAAGCGACGCCCGCCACGCCGGCAACTTCCTGCTGGCTCTGTGGGATGGCGAGCTCAACCCTCTGAACGTGAGCGAGTTTCAGTACCTGGACCCCAACCGCATGCGACAGGCACTGCAGTTGTTCACGTTCCTAATGACCACCGGCACCAGCCTGAAGAAGTTCATGAGCAGCGAGGCGATCGACCAGGTGGCGGACAACCTCAGCACGCTGAATTGCCAGAGCTTTATCAGTAGGGATTACGGCAATGGCTCATCTGGAGCCATCCCCAGACCCGCAGCTCAAACGCTGCCCTGAAATCACCAATAACAGACGCAACAGGAGTATCACCATGAGTGCACCCGCACCCACGCATAGAGACACCGACGTTACCCAATTTTTTGAGGATCTGGATGGCGGCGTGTTCATCCAGAAGCTGGCCCGCGCACTCAGCGAGGTAGCCGGCGGCGTTGTCGACAACAACGACAAGGGCAGCATCGATATCAAGCTGAACCTGAAGCGGATCGGCCAGAGCTACCAGGTAAACATCGGCCACACCCTGAAGTACACCGTGCCCACCCTGCGCGGAAAGATCTCCGAGGAAGACACCACCGAAACGCCCATGCACGTGAACACGGGCGGACGGCTGAGCATCTTTCCGGAGAACCAGAACCAGCTGTTCACCCGCACCGGTGAGCCTGAAACCACTCCGAAGACTGAGGACTGAAAACATGGATAAGCAAGCACTGGAATATGCAATCGGCCACCTGACGGCATGCACCGCCGCCGACAAGGTTCTGGAACACACTGCCGACACAGCGATCGCCCTACCGGAGAGCGTGAAGGTTAAAGACCTTGAGCCTTACCTGCCCCTTCGCC
>Ga0098062_1000994_pt1 | contig 12201 bp, 13 predicted proteins | sample 23_taG_FD_81592 | JGI IMG/M metagenome (GOLD analysis project Ga0098062, IMG submission 81592) | Marine viral communities from Cariaco Basin, Caribbean Sea - 23_WHOI_OMZ | ecosystem: Environmental > Aquatic > Marine > Oceanic | place: Caribbean Sea: Cariaco Basin | collected 2014-11-11 | reverse complement strand
TGCTTGACCCGGTATATCCGCCGATGCAACATCCGTTGCGTAGGTTTGCAGGCAGAATGTCGTCAGTTGTTAGTCGATCTCGTCGAACTCCTAGTGCGCATTCCCCCTAGTCTGACCACGCATTTCGGGCTCCCCCGGGGACGCTCGGCTACATCACTATGCAAGTTAAGGATATCGACAATGGCAACTGGCACTGTCAAATGGTTTAACGACACGAAAGGCTACGGATTCATCTCTCCCGATGACGGCGGCGATGATCTGTTCGCACACTTCTCCGAAATTCAGGCAGAAGGCTTCAAAACTCTGCAGGACGGCCAGAAGGTTACCTTCGACGTCACTCAGGGCAAGAAAGGCCTTCAGGCCGCCAACATCAAGGTATCTGGCTAATCCCAGTCAAGGGTTCCAGACTCGGGATTTCGATCCCGAAGTCTCACCGCCTTGAGCAAAGCCCACCGTCAGGTGGGCTTTTTCATGTCACCTGCCAATGATCCGAGCCGCTCAGGGCTCTCCGATATCCTCGTTCCACACTTCCGGATAGGCTGCGATGAACTGCGTCATCAATTCGCGGCAGACCGGATCGTCGAGAACCTCGACATCGACCCCGCGCTCGCGCAGCAATGCCTCTTCTCCGAGAAAGGTGCGATTCTCCCCGATGACGACCTTGGGTATGCCGTAGAGCAGGATGGCCCCGCTGCACATCGAACAGGGTGATAGCGTGGTGTAGAGCACCGAGTCACGGTAGACCGAGGCGGGCAGACGCCCCGCATCTTCCAGCGCATCCATCTCCCCGTGCAGAATTGCACTTCCCTTCTGCTGGCGCTGGTTATGGCCACGGCCAATGATCGCCCCCCGGTGGACCAGCACGGAGCCGATGGGAACACCGCCGTTGTCGAGGCTGAGCCTGGCCTGTTCGATGGCTTCCTGCATGAAATTATCCATGTGATCCACTCCTTTCTCACGGGTCGATGCATTAGGGGCTGTTGCCATTTCAGCGCAAACCACGTTGCTGCGCCAAATGGCGCCAGGCCAGGCGCGGCCGTGCATGAAACGGCAACAGCTCCCCAGGATACCGATGATTCTCGAGCTACTTGCCGTGGCGTAGCAGAGGACAGTTTTCTGGCACCACTAGCGGTAGTGCTTCACGATCCAGCGTGGCACGAAAATGCTCATAGCGACGCGGTTCACCATCGAGATTCAGGGGAAAGGCGCCGTCGCTGTCGAACTCGACCCAGGGCACACGCAGATAGCGCACGAACTCTCCGTCCTGGGGCAGGTTTTCGAGCTCGTCGATGATTCGCTTCAGTTCGCCCAGCGAATTGAAGTGGCGCACGAAGAGCAGCTCGAACAGACCGTCATCCAGCTTGGCAGAGGGCGCCAGCCGTTGGCCGCCGCCTGCCTGGCAGCCGTTGCCGATCGCCAGCATGAAGAGCGGGACCCGTGCTTCCCCCTCCGGCCAGCGTATATGCCCTTCGAAGGGCTGGTAATTCCAGGCTTTCAGCATGCCCATGAGCGAATACGCGCCGCCACCCAACAGGCGCTTCAGCGCGACCGGCGTCGAGGTAGTGATCTCGGCACCGAAGCCGCCGGACGCCACGTTGATGAACGCCTCGTCGTCCAGCTTGCCGATGTCCACCTGACGAACGGACCCGGTCAGGGCCAGCTCCAGCGCCGCCAGCGGTGTCATCGGCAGATTCAAGCCATGCGCGAAGTCGTTGGCGCTTCCCAGCGGCAGAATACCCAGTGCCGGACGCCGCTCGGGTGGCTGTCGCATCAGGCCGGCGACGATCTCGTTGATAGATCCGTCTCCCCCGCCAGCGACGATTCGCGCAGCACCGCCAGCCATCGCGCTCTCCACCAGCCAGACGCCATCACCGCCCTCCCAGGTCACCCGCACCTGCAGGTCGTGCCCCTGGCGGCGCAGATGCTCGACCGCTTCCCGGACCTCTGGCTGCTGGGCGGATTTACCGTTGAGAATCAACCATGTGCTGTCCTTGCCATGAGTGGCCATACCCATCTTTTCCTTTCCTGAGGCCGAACGATCACCTTCGTCGTGCCGAAATCTCTCGCTAACCGCTTCATTCTAGCCTGTTCATGCCACCGCGATGTCGAGCGCGTTAAACCTCACGCCAACGCAGCCGCCCGGGGCCGTAGCAAACGACTCGAGATGGCATGGCTGTGACAACGCTCTCGGAAAATCGCTCCGCCACCGCAATCACGCCCCGGAGTCGGCGCGCTCGGCAAGCCCTCTTGCGAGGGTCCACATCACGAGCCCGCCGCCACAGCAGATCAATGCCAGCGATGTCTGCGGCGCCAGCGGCGTCATCAACAGCAGTGTCGCCAGCGTGGCGCCGCCGCCCAGTTGAATCGCCCCGAGCAATGCCGCCGCGGTTCCCGCACGCTCGGGGAACGGCTCCAGCGCCAGGCTAGCGGCCGCCCCCAGCACCATCGAGAAGCCGATCGAGAGTATCGCCACCGGCCCCATGAAGGTGATTACCGACACCGGCACTGCCCAGTAGAGGCAGGCGATCAGGGCACCCCCACCAATGACGACGAGCAGCCCCCGCTGCACGGTCGACTTTCTTCCCCACCGAGCCATCAGTCTCGGCACGATGAAGAATGCTACCGTGCTGACCAGGGCATTGCCGCCGAACCAGAGGCTGAAGACCCACTCCGGCTGGCGCAGGCGATCCATCATGACCACCGGGGCCGCCGATACGTAGACGAGAATGGCCGCCATCATCGTGCTGACGAGCGTCGCGTAGTAGAGAAACCGCCGATGGAAAAGCACCGGACGATAACGGGACCAACGGTAGAGACGCTTTTCGATCGTCGTCCCCAATGGCCGTGTCTCGCCGAAACGCCAATACGCGCTCAGCCACAGCATCCCCGCGAACGCGGTCATGAAGGCGAAATTGCTGCGCCACCCCAGCGCCACGGTCAGTGCCCCGCCCAATACCGGAGCCAGCGATGGCACCAGCGTCAGGGAACCATTGAGATAACTGTAGAGCTTGGCGCCCTGGGTCGGCGTATAGCTGTCGCGAATGGCGGCGAAGGCGACAGTCACGGATGCACAGGCTCCCAACCCCTGGAGGACACGCGAGAGATAGAGCATCACGATCGAACTGGCAGCCATGCCGATCACTGCCGCTACCATGTAGATAGCCACGCCCCCCAGGAGTACCGGACGGCGACCAAAGCGATCGGTCAACGGCCCCACCAGAAGTTGCCCGACGCCGACACTCATCAAGAACAGGGTGATGGTCAATTGCAGCGCAGCGTAGGGACGCTCGAACTCGTCGGCCATGGCCGTCAACGCCGGCAGATAGATGTCGATCGCCAATGGCGACAGCATCACCGCACCCATCAATATCCAGAAAGCCGGACGTTCCTCGCGTGCCTGCATCACTGCCTCGCCACCATTTCAAGAGCGCCTACTCTATCGGCTGGCAAGGGAATGACAACCACTCCCGATATCAATCACCCGTGGGGGAAAGCTGAAACTCCAGCAGGCGAGCGTCGTCACGCAGATCGGCGGCCAGCGGCGGAATATATTTGCGATCGTGAGTCCGCAATATCATGCGATATTCGAACTGACGGCCCTCGTCGCGTGTGCGATAGCTCAAGCTCTCGATCCGAAACCGATGCGAAGCCATCAGATCGTGGACCTGTGCCTCGGCCATCACGGCCTGACTATCGAAACGCAGGATGCACCGGGCGAAAATCCGGCTCGGCATACGCGCTTCCACTACTCGAAACAGTGAGAGCGTCAACAAGGTCACTATCGTTGCCAATACCGCCGGGAACAGAAACCCGATGCCATACAGAATGCCCAGCGCCGACGTTATCCAGATCGAGGCGGCCGTGGTCAGCCCTCGAACCGTCAGGCCTTCCTTGAAAATCACCCCGGCGCCCAGAAAGCCGATCCCCGTCATGATGCCCTGAGCCATTCGCGTGGGATCAGTGCGGATCGTGGCTTCCGGCACCTCCGTGCCCAGCCACTGCCATTGATACATCGTGACCATCATCAACAGCGCCGAAGAAACACAGACCAGCGCATGCGTGCGAAATCCCGCCGGACGCCCGTGAAAAGTTCGCTCCAGGCCGATCAGGCTTCCAGCCAGCCAGGCTATTCCCAAATGAGTCAGCATCGTCCACGATTCCGGCGACATCCTTGGCTATCTCCTTGTCTCGTTTACGACTATCGTTTCAGCATAGCGCTTGCCGCCAGCCGTCGCAGGGAAACCTGAGGGCGACTTTGCCTGTCCAGCGCGTCTTTTCCCGCTACCGAGAGGAACGCACGCTTGACCAAACATCACGATCTCACGCCACCCAGCCGTGTCGCGAAAGACGATGAGGAACATGATCTTCATCTCAACGGTGACGAGCTGCCCTCAAAAGCGGCTGCCGTCCATGAGTTCATTCGCGAGGAAGGCGAGAAGGAACTGAGCCGCACGGTTTCCGCCCTGCTCTGGTCGGCCATCGCCGCCGGTCTCTCGATGAGTTTTTCAATGCTGGCGAAAGGCCTGCTGCGCGCCCACCTGCCGGACAACGACATCGGATTCCTGGTGGAATCGCTGGGCTACACGGTAGGGTTTCTGGTCGTGATCATGGCTCGCCAGCAGCTCTTCACCGAGAACACTGTCACCGCGGTACTACCCGTGATGAGCCAACCCCGGATCGGTAAATTCCTGTGTCTGCTTCGCCTCTGGGGCGTGGTGCTGGCCGGTAATCTGGTCGGCGTGGCCGTCTCGGCCTGGGCGATTCTGGCCCTGCCGATCTTCTCGACCCAGACCCATGAAGCCTTTCTGGCACTGGGGGAACACATCCTCGTGAACACCCCGATGCAGATGTTCGCCAAGGGCATCGTCGCCGGCTGGATGATCGCGACCATGGTATGGCTGTTGCCGAGCGCGGGCAGCGCCAAGATCTGGGTCATCCTGATCGTGACCTACCTCGTCGCGATCGGCGAATTCACCCACATCATCGTCGGTTCGACCGAAGTGATGTATCTGGTCTTCTCCGGTCACGCGGGATGGGCCGAATACCTGTTCCGATTCGGCCTGCCCACCCTGCTCGGCAATGTCGTCGGCGGCACCTTCATCTTCGCCCTGATCAGTCACGCCCAGATCCGCAGCGATAGCGACAACTGAGCCACCACCGGGCGTCTATGACCGGCGGGCGTCGACGACCGACGCGTCGGAATCCAGCGGGCGTCACAGCGGCGCCCGCTGTCATCCGACCGGTCCTCCTCCTCAAGTCCTCCCGGTAGCTCGCCGATACTGGTAATACATTCTCGAGTCCGCATCGAGACAAGATTATCGAACGGGAACCTTATCTCCATGTCATTCAAGACCTGGGCCGTCGTATTGGGTGCAACGGCGCTCTCCGGCTGCTTCGGCGTCAACACGTCGCAAGCTCCCATCGCCACCACTTATCCCATCAGCGAGCAGCAGCGCATGCAGGCGGCTCACCATTGGGAAGTGCTTGCCGAGCATGAAGCCCGCGCGATTCTTTCGGATCGAAGGCTCAGACAGAAAGCCCTCTACATCGCCCCCGAAATGCCGACGACCGCGTTCGCGGAGGGCTTCCGCGCCCTGCTGACCAGCGAACTGGTCAGCCGCGGCGCCATCGTGAAGACCCGGCCGGAAGCGGCCGTCGAGATCGACTTCGATGTCCAGGTGATCCGCCACCGCGACCGTACGGCCATACGCAAGCCTCAAGGTGCGCTGACCGCACTGGCCGCCGGCATTGCCGTCGCCACCCTTCCCTACAATCACTGGACCGAACCGGCACTGGGACTGATCCCCGCGGCGGCAGTCGCCGATGTCTTCAGCGGCAGCTGGACCTCGGAGACGAACCACGAGGTCATCATCACGGTATCCGCCGACGAATACGACACGCTGCTGTATTCCTCGTCGAACCTCTACTACATCAGCGGCGGCGACAGCGGCCAGTACGACCGAAAACAGGGCCGCCTGGCGGTATCTTCAGACTGGTAAACGGATAGAAAGCGTAGACATGACCTTGAAAAAGACCGCAAACCTGGTGGCGCTGCTGCTGATGCCGCTGCTGCTGGCGAGTTGCTCGCTGCTGGATACCACCACGTCTCCTCAAGAAGCCACCACGCTGGAACGCATAGACGATGCTGCCGGCGAGTTGATCGCCAGCGCTCGAGATCGCATCGACACCCAGCAACCGATCATCGCCACGACGCTCGTCAACGTGGACCAGCTCGGACAGTCCTCGACGCTTGGCCGCACGCTGAGCGAGACTTTCACTTCCCGAATGGTACAGGCCGGGCTCAACGTGATCGAGGTGAAGCTACGCAACAGCCTGTACATCGAGGAAAACACGGGCGAGCTGATCCTCTCGCGCAACGTTCAGCGGCTGGGACAGGATTACAACGCGGAGGCCGTACTGGTCGGCACCTACGCCCAGGCCCAGGATCAGGTGTTCATCAACGTGCGTCTGGTGGAGATCGCCAACCGGACCATTCTCGGCGCCACGAGCTTCTCGCTACCCTTGACCAACGACCTTCGGTACCTGCTGCCCGTCAGTTATCGTTGAGGCTCATCACTTCAACGAACGTGACTCCAAGAACGGGCTCCAAAGAAACGAGGCGCTAACGAAACGGAGCCTAAGGAAACAGACCCAACGAAACGGGGCGCCGACATGGCGCCCCGTTCATTTATCGGACAGTCATCGAAAACGTCTAGACTTCCCTCTCCCTCTCGCGTGCCTTGTTCGGCTCGGCCTCCTTGGCCGCCAGGTTGATCCCGGCGATCAAGGCCTTGAGCGAGGCACTGACGGTGTCGCTGTCCTCGGCCACGGCGCAGACACGCTGGCCGTCGATATTGAGCTGGACGAAGGCGATGGCATTGGCCTCGCTGTCGCCGCCCAGCGAATGCTCCGCATAGTCGATGATCCCAACGCTGATACCGGAATGCTTCTGCCACGCATCGGTGAAGGAAGACATCGCGCCGTTACCCTTGCCCGAAAGACGGAGCGTCTCGGCGCCCTGCCATAGGGTCACGTCGATGCCTTCGTCCTGGCCCTTCGACAGCCGGTAGTCCGCCAGCGACAACGGCGTCTCGCTGGTGAAGCGATCGAACATCACCTGGCGAACCACCTCGCTGGACAGCTCGCTGGCCCGCTTCTCGCTCTCCTGCTGCACATGGGGTGCCAGCGCCAGCATCATCCAGCGCGGCAGGCTGATGCCGTAATCGCGCTCGAGCAGAAACGCCATGCCGCCCTTGCCGGACTGACTGTTGACGCGGATCACCGCTTGATAGTCACGGCCGATATCGCGCGGATCGATCGGCAGGTAAGCGACCTGCCACGGCTCGTCCGGCTGCTGCTTCTTGAGCGACTTGCGGATCGCGTCCTGGTGGCTGCCCGAGAAGGCGGTGTAGACCATCTCGCCGACCCACGGATGACGCGGATGGATCGGAATGTTGGTGCAGTCGTTGACCACCTCGATGATCTCGTCCGGCCGCGACAGGTCCAGCTCCGGATCGATGCCCTGGCTGTAGAGGTTCATTGCCAGGGTGACGATGTCCATGTTGCCGGTGCGCTCGCCGTTGCCCAGCAGCGTGCCTTCGACGCGCTCGGCGCCGGCCAGCAGCGCCAGCTCTGCGGAAGCCACCGCGCCGCCGCGATCATTGTGCGTATGAACGGAGATGATCACGCTGTCGCGATTCTTGATGTGCTGGCAGAAATACTCGATCTGATCGGCATGGTGGTGCGGCCCCGCCACTTCCACCGTGGTCGGCAGGTTGAGGATGCACTTGTTGTCCGGGGTGGGCTGCCACACATCCATGACCGCTTCGCAGATCCGCAACGAGAAATCGATCTCGGTGCTGGAGAAGCTCTCCGGGGTGTATTCGAAACGCCACTCCACTTCCGGATAGCGCTCGGAATAGGTCTTGACCCAGGTGGCGCCCTGCACCGCGATATCGACGATGCCATCGCGATCCATCTCGAACACCCGCTCGCGTTGAACGGTCGATGTAGAGTTGTACAGGTGCACGATGGCCCGCTTGGCGCCGACGAGGGACTCGAAGGTCTTCTCGATCAGATGCTCGCGGCACTGCACCAGCACGGCGATGGTCACGTCCTCAGGGATCTGCTCTTCCTCGATCAACCAGCGCACGAAATCGTAGTCCGGCTGGCTCGCCGACGGAAACCCGACCATCACCTCCTTGATGCCCACCTTGACGATCTGGTGCCAGAAGCGCTTCTTCTGCTCGACGCTCATCGGCTCCAGTAGCGCCTGGTTGCCATCGCGCAGGTCTTCACTCACCCAGATCGGCGCGTGATCGAGATCACGATCCGGCCATTGGCGATCGAAGGCGGGCACACGAGGCGCCGGGCGGTATTTTCTATGGTCAAAGGCGCGATGATCGAAAGCAGACATGGTGAAATTCCTGAAGGTGAAGAATTCGGTGCGTTCCGACCGCTGATGGCGGTCCGGTCATCGTGCCGCATGGCGGGGTGTGCCATGCGGACGCATCCGCAGCTTGTGACAGCGGAATCTGACGACAGCAACAGTGTAAAGCCTTTTCCGCGACATTTTATTGCGAATGAAGGAATCAAACGAAGTATATTGGCACAATATTGCTGAAAAATAGAAAATAGAGGCAGAAAAAATCCATGAACCAACCCGCACTCCTGGCGCTGGATCGATATGATCGGCGCATACTCGAACTCCTGCAGCAAGAGGGGCGTATCAGCAACCAGGAACTGGCCGATCGTATCGGCCTGTCGCCCTCCCCTTGTCTCAGGCGCGTCAGAGCGCTGGAAGAGAGTGGCCTGATCGTAAGATACCGCGCCGATATCGATGCGCGCCCTCTCGGCTACCAGCTCATGGCACTGCTGCATATCTCGATGGACCTTCATACCCCGGAGCGCTTCGACAATTTCGAGCGACACATTCGGGACGTCCCCAACGTCATCGAGTGCCTGATCATCACCGGCCAGACCGCGGATTTTCAGCTCAAGATCCTGGTTCGCGACATGGACGACTATCAGCACCTTCTCCTGCACGTCATCAACCGCATCGAGGGCGTCACCGGCGCGCACACCAGCTTCGTGCTGCGTCGCGTGTTCGAGAATCGCCCCATCCCCACCGACCTCGTCACCACGACCTGAGACGCCCATCGCCATGCCATTAGACGATTGCGCAATTGTAGCGAAGACAGCGTCTTGCTATGACTTTGCATGCAAAGTTCATCTTGGAAATAACAAGTACGCCAAGCGAGGTCATCATGAAACGATCAACGGCTCCCCGTCGCCTGAGTCTGTTGCTGTCTGCCGCCGTGCTGGCTTCGCCGCTGGCGCTGGCCGACTACCCCGAAAAGCCGATCACGCTGATCGTGCCCTGGGCAGCCGGCGGTGGCACCGACGCCACTGCCCGCATCATCGCCTCCTCGCTCGAGGAACAGCTGGGCCAGACGATCAACGTCCAGAATCGTACCGGCGGGAGCGGTGTCGTCGGCCATACCGCCATTGCCAACGCCAGGCCCGACGGTTATACCCTGGGCCTGGCCACCGTCGAAGTCGCGATGATGCATTGGCAAGGGCTCACCGATCTTACCTACCAGGACTTCACCCCGATCGCGCAGATCAATTTCGACTCCGCCAGCCTCTCGATCGCCAACGACTCCCCTTTCCAGAACCTCGAAGACTTCGTGACCCAGGTCAAGAACGAGCCCCAGGGCACCTATACCGCATCCGGCACCGGTCTCGGCGGCATCTGGCACGTCGCGCTCAACGGTTTTCTGATGGATCAGGACATTCCCGCCGGCAAGATCACCTGGGTTCCCAGCCAGGGCTCGGCTCCCGCCATGACCGAGCTGGCTTCCAACAGCATCGACCTGGTGGCCTCCTCGCTCCCCGAGGCGAGGACGATGATCGGCGCAGGAGAGCTTGAAAGCCTCGGCGTCATGACGCCGGAAAGACTCGAAGGCTTTCCCGACATTCCTACCTTCAAGGAACAGATCGGCAGCGACTTCACGCTGGGGGCGTGGCGCGGCATCGTCGGCCCCAAAGGGATGGACGAGAATGTCGTGGCAACGCTGGAAGCTGCCCTCAAGAAAGCCTACGACAGCGAGGCCTATCAGAACTTCATGGCCAAGCAGGGTTACGGCGTGGTGTGGCGAAACGCCGATGACTTCGCGCAACTAATGGCCGAAGATGACGAAAAGTTCGGCAAGATCATGGGCGAGATGGGCCTGACGAACTAGGCCGCCAAGCCTGCGACAAGCCTTTATCCCGATCGGGCCGGCGCAGCGATTGCCCCGGCTCGTTTCATTCCGCCCGGGCTATCTTTCCCACGGCGGCTATATTTTTCCCTCGGCGACGATAAGGAAGCCACAGCCATGCAACTCCCACAGAACCCCTTCAAACGCTCGCTCGACGGCAATCCGCGTTATGGCTGCTGGGCCGGATTCGGCACCGGCTACGCCACCGAAATTCTGGCCACGACCGGCTTCGACTGGTTGCTGATCGACGGCGAGCATGCTCCCAACACCGTGCCTTCCGTTCTGGCACAGCTGCAGGCCGTGGCGCCTTACGCCAGCGCGCCGGTCGTTCGTACCGTCAATCACAACCCGGCGCTCATCAAGCAGCTGCTCGATATCGGCGCCCAGACGCTGATGATTCCGATGGTCGATACCGCCGAGCAGGCAGCCAGGCTGGTGGCAGCGACACGCTACCCGCCCCACGGATTCCGAGGCGTCGGTGGCGGCCTGACCCGAGCCACTCGCTGGGATAGCGTGGAAGACTACCTGGCCCGCGCCCATGAAGAGCTCTGCCTCGTGGTGCAGGTGGAATCCCGCAGCGGCGTCGACAACGCCGAAGCGATCGCGGCCACCGAGGGGGTCGACGCCATCTTCGTGGGCCCGGTGGATCTCTCTACCGGCGTCGGCCATGCCGGCAACCCCAATCACCCGGATGTGCAGGCGATGATTCGCCACACGCTGGAAGCGACCAAGGCCGCAGGCAAGGCGGCCGGCATCCTCGCCCCCGCCGAGGCAGATGCCAAGCGTTATGCCGAGTGGGGGTTCGATTTCATCGCCGTGGGTATCGATATCAGCCTGCTGCGACAGGCGGCCGTCGAGACGATTGCCCGCTACAAGCCGGAAACGCCAAAGCCCAGGTCGAGCCTGGGGTATTGAAGCTAGCCTTCCCTATGATCGCCCGGATAATCGACTGTCCGAACGCCGAATGCTCGAGTGCCCGATTGATCGAGGATAACAGCCAAAAAAACGCGCTCCCTGGAGCGCGTTCGTTGCTTGCCACACTTGCGGCCCATCGTCACGCGTAGGCGTTGACCTGGGTTCCCAGCGTGCCGGAGACCGCCAGTTCCGGCGAAGGCGACACGGAGGACATCAACTGCTGGATATGAGCGGCTTGCCCATCCAGGGACTGCTTCAGCAGGCTACCCTGCGCCTCCTGGCTCTGGTTGAAGTTCTGCAGCGCCAGGGCGGCGCCCACGGCGGCATTGACTGAGTTATCCATCGCAAACTCCTTGTTCCGAAAGCAGGTCGTGCGTTTATTGGTCTTGCGGTCTTCGGTCCATCCATCAGGCTATCGGCCAGCCCGTTCGTCAACTTTAACGGCGCGGCCCCCGCCTCGAAAGGTTCCCGGACGAGGATCGCGAACAGGCGGCGAACGCGGCGCCGGCGACTCTTCGGATCGTCTACGCTGAAGCGTTGAATTCCCTGCAGGAAAGCATGATGTCCAGACTCCCCTTCGCGGCCGCACTCGCACTCTGCATACCAACCGCTCTCAGCGCCTGCCAGCAGCACGATGCCTCGTCCACCGCTACCGGCACTGACGAGCAGAGCTTTCATGCGTCGAGTTATCCGCTGACGCTCCACTACGATGCATCGCTGATCGCTCTCGACGGGCAGGCCTCCAGCTACTTCGACAACGGCGATTGGCAACTGGCTGACGACACGCCCGGAGAGCGCCTGATCACGTTGCAACTCCCCGAATCCGACGACGTCACGACCGCCCTTTGGCGGCTTGGAGCAAGTCGCGATCCGGCTGCCGTCGAACGATGCCTGACCTTGCCCGCCAATGCGCAGCCCATGGCCTCGAAAGCCGAGATCGCCGGGCAGACGTTTACCGGCTTCACCCTCGGCGATGCCGGCATGAGTCATTTCCAAAATGTGGAAGGTTATCGCGCCGTGATGG
>Ga0098062_1000985_pt1 | contig 12304 bp, 6 predicted proteins | sample 23_taG_FD_81592 | JGI IMG/M metagenome (GOLD analysis project Ga0098062, IMG submission 81592) | Marine viral communities from Cariaco Basin, Caribbean Sea - 23_WHOI_OMZ | ecosystem: Environmental > Aquatic > Marine > Oceanic | place: Caribbean Sea: Cariaco Basin | collected 2014-11-11 | reverse complement strand
GCCGCGACCAGGGGCCGGCTGACTACCTCGGGAAGATGATCTCCGTGGGGAGCTGAAACGATCGCCAGTAAGCGCCCTTGCATGAGTGGGTAAGGAACTTGAATCAAATTCGGGTATTGGCTGGCTACTTCTTCGACTCTGAAAAGGTCCCCGTCCACTCTACCTTGATCGGCCATGAGTAGTGCTCTTCGTGAGGGAAATGCGGAGGTCTCAATGCGTATACCCAGTTTTTCATAGGCGGCACTGAGTATCTGGATAGCCAATTGAGTACTGGGAACATCATTAATGACGGCAAGGCGAAGATCGCTTTTGTTACTGCCGGAATAGGAGGGCGCTGACGCCAGTGCAAAAATAGCGATGAGTAGGCGCCGATGTGAAAAGCCGATGTTTGCAGACTGGCGTTTGTTGGCCGCTGCGAACGGATGGTCTTCTCCACAGCGTCAGAGATTCACTGTCCACGCGAATGCCCAGGTTTCGCAACTGCATTCTCCCTTTGCCAAAGTATCAAGCGACGACAATGCAGTTTCGGCCGGTTTCCTTTGCCTCATAGAGGCCCTGGTCGGCGCGCTTGATAGCTGGTTTCAGCGACGTCTCATCTGGCTTAACTTCTGTTACACCAAACGACGCTGTATAGGTCAAATTTCCTCCGTCGATCAGATCCTCTCCGATAGTGACTGTGGCTGCTTCGATTGATAAGCGAAGCCGTTCAGCAATCGCCTCCGCTTTAACCGGATTGGTGTCAGGAAGCAGTATAGAAAATTCTTCTCCTCCCATCCGGCACAAAACATCTCCCTCTCGCAAATGCGCTTTGGCTGTTCGCGCGAACGCCTGGAGAACCATATCGCCAACGTCATGCCCGTATAGATCGTTGATGTTTTTAAAGCGATCTAAATCAATCGCGAGTAGACACAGTGGCATGCCATTGCGTCGAGCTTTGGCCATTTCCATCGCGGCCTGATTTTCGAGATATCGTCTGTTACCTAATTCGGTCAAGGGGTCGGTCATGGCCTGTCTGGTCAGCAGATCTTCCAGCTGTTTGCGTTCGGTCAGATCAAAGACCATGGCGCGACTGTACTGGAATCCATCTGTGTTTGTTCGTGCAGTTGCTTCGATCGCCACGGGGAGGGTACTGCCATCCTGACAGATCAATTCGCATTCAGCTGAGCCCTCGTGACCGTCTCTAAGAACCTCCTGGAACGCTTTATCGAAGGCGGCCCGAGTTTCTGGCGTGACAAGCTCCCGGTACTTCTGTTGTCCGACCAGCTCGTCTGCGCGTCGCCCGAGCCATTGTTGTTCGGTCCGGTTCATTTTCATGATCACTCCGTCTTCATTGAGAGAGTGATAACCACAAGGCGCGTTCTCATAAAGGTCCGCAAGTTCCCGGGCGTAATCTCTTGCTTCTGCGGACAATTGTTGAGCCTCGGCTTTCAGCGTTCTCTGGCGATGATTGGTCAGCACCCAGCCAAGACCAAAGGCGATCGCAAGACCGTAAACGAGTATTACCAAAGCGCCTTTCCAAGGGCTTTCGGCCAACAATGAAGCGAGCCCTGGTCTGGGAGTAATGAGGCCCAGTCGCCAAGGCTGAGAGTTCTGAAGACCAAAGACTTGCTCAGCCTGGCTGCGGAAATGGTGAGTGCGGATGTCGTGAGTCCGGAAAAAGAGCAGGTTGTCGCCGACAGACGCTGAACCTCGATTAGCGACCTGCATCGCTTGCCAGGCATCCGGCCACCGTGTCTGAAGGAGACCACCGAAGGGCATCGCACTTGTTTCTGTGGGTAATAGCCACGATCCGTTGGCATCCACAAGCAATGCCACGGCCCCCGATTGTGCGTCAATGGCGCGCAGAAATCGGTCAGCTAAAGAGCCCCAATCGAGTGTGAGCAACAGAACTCTCAAGCGTTGTCCATCACGGCCAAAAACAGGCGTCGCAATGTCCATTACTCCCGTGGTAATTTCGGGGCCGGCAATGCCCGGGGCAAGATGGGGCGGCGAAACATAAAGGCTTCGTGGCTCAAGTGTCATAGCCTCCATAAAATAACGTGTTTCGGAATGATTGCGCTTTGTCGTACGTGCCCCAGAATGCTGAGTGGAGAAATGTTCGTCTCCATCCTTACCAATTAGCGCGAGACGTGTGTATCGCCCAAAGTGGGTTAACAACGTCTTGAACATGTCGTCCAACTGCTCGCGATTCTGCTTAAGCTGGCCCTCCTGATACGGTGAATGGGTTTGCTGCGCCGACTGAAGGTAGTGCTCGATATTTGGAAATTCGGCAACAGCCAATGCGTGATTTATGCTTTCGTTCATATCCTGTAGCAGGACACCGTATTCGGCCTCTAGCTGTGCTTGAGCCGAAGTTCTTGCATGGTCTAGCCGATTTTGGATGTTTGACCAGACAAATGGCGCCAACGTTATCGTAATTAAGACTGTTGGTATAAGTGTGGCCAAGACCAAGCGCACACCCAGGTGCTTCATTGCGGTTGCTCCACTGGCAAAAGGTCTGGCAACTGTTTCAGCTCGGCCAACGGCATCGGACGGGCGAACAGATAACCCTGTAAAATATCGCAGTGCCGCCGCGCGAGGTCTTCCTGTTGTTCCAGGGTCTCTATGCCCTCAGCAACAACGATCATGTCCATGTGATGAGCCATGGTGATCACTCCCTGCACGATTGCTGCAATACGGTGATCCGTCGTGGTGTCCTTCACGAAACTTCGATCAAGCTTCACTTTGTGAGTAGGCAAGTCACGGAGGTAACTCAGACTTGAAAAACCGGTTCCGAAATCATCCAAGGCTACGCGGATTCCGAGTGTTTTAAGGGTTTCCATTAGCTCGATCACGGGCTCCGCTCCGTCCAGCAGTACGCTTTCTGTAACCTCCAATTCCAGGAGCTTCGGTGAGAGTCCCGTTTCTTCCAGCACTTGCTTCACGTCATCGAGGAAACCGTCACGAACAAACTGCAGTGACGATATATTCACAGCAACCCGTAGTCCTCTCTCCCTGTCAGCGTTGAAATGTGCAATCTCCAGACAGGCGCGCCTCAGTACCCAGAGACCGAGTGGAACGATCTGGCCGGTCTGTTCCGCCAAATGAATGAACTCTGCGGGAGAAACCAGTCCACGGGTAGGGTGTCGCCATCTCACCAGGGCCTCAAGGCTTCGCATGCGTCCAGTGACAGCGTCCACGAGCGGTTGATAGTGCACTTCAAACTGGTCTTCCATTAATGCAGTGTGGAGATCGTGCCTGAGGCGGACGCTATTCCGGGAACGTTGGGTTTTATGGCCCCTGTACCAGTGCCAGGTGTTTTTGCCACCGCGCTTCGCTCGCTCTCTTGCAATATCAGCGTGTTGAAGCAACTCATGGGGGGCGTCCACGGGTATGGAGTTCTCTGCAATCCCGATACTGGCACTGATATGAACCATTTGACCAAGAACATCGATGGGCTTGGCAAGGTGCGTCAGAATCCGTTCAGCCAGTTGAATGATCTCGCTGCGATTTGTATAGGTGGAAACTAACAGGGCGAATTCGTCACCAACCAGCCTGGCAACGGTCGCCGGCTGAACGACCAGGTCGGTCAGGCGATGCGCAATTGTCTTCAGTACTTGGTTGCCGATAGGATGGCCAAGCTCGTCATTTATGGGTTTGAACCCGTCCAGATCCAGGTATACAACAACCACTGATCCGGATTCGCCGGGAACGACCGCCTGTCGCACCATTTCGTGAAAAGAGGCTTCGTTCGGCAAACCGGTGATCAGATCATGGGTTGCCTGATAGGCCACTTTGGCTTCTTGCTCTTTCTGCTGCGTAATATCCTGCTGAGTCCCAATAAAGTGGGTGCACGATCCCTGCTGGTCAAATACAGGGCTGATGCACAGATGGTTCCAGAAGGGCGTGCCATCCTTTCGGTGATTTACCAGCTCAACATTGACTTCACTGAGATGATGCAGCCCATGGCGTATCGCTTCGAGGGCCTCAGGTGCTGTGTTTTCACCCTGGAGAAAGCGGCAGTTTCGCCCGATGACTTCGTCATGGTCGTAACCGGATATCTCTAGGAAGGCGGGATTAGCGTAAACCACGGGCATGTCTGGACTCAGAGCATCCACCATCACCATACCGCTGGGGCTGGCATCAATACCTCGTTTGAGCAGATGCAGTTCCGCCTCCTGGCTTTTCCGGGCAGAAACGTCCCTGCAGATTCCGTACACCCCAACAATCTCATTCTCAATTTTGACCGGGAAGTTAGTCACCTCAAGCCAATAAGGCGGCCTATTTGCGTGGATACCCTTCGTTTCGTAGCTAATCGTTTCACCGTTGCTCGCCCGTCGGAAGGCGGCCAGTGTCTGAGCCTGGAAATCTGAGACCACAAATCGGTTAAAGTGCTGGCCTTGGAGGCTTTGGGGCGGGTAACCGGAGATTCGCGCCAAGGCTTCGTTAAAGCTCTCAAAGTGTCCTTCGAGATTGAGGGTAAAAACGCCATCCGGGTGATTGTCGAAAAGCGTACGGTGCCATTCAGACAGTGCCAAATGATCCTGGAAATCTCGGTGCCTCAAGATCGCCAGAGCGACCAGGGCCGCGCCTCGGGCCAGGTTACGCTGAGCACCTGCGGTCGGAGAAGCCGCAACACGGTAATATACTGCGAACGTACCCAGAAGCTCTTTTCCTGAAGTGAGAATTGGCACAGACCAGCAGGCTCGAACACCCTCGGCATCGGCAGTATCTCGGTAGCCATTCCAGCGCTTGTCTTTTTGAATGTCTTCACTGATGACGGGATGTTTCGTGCAAGCTGCTGTACCGCAGGTCCCAGTGTTCTCGTCAACCGGAATATTCTGCATGGCCTGACAAAACCGATCTGAGAACTGGTCGTTGGGGATCAAACGTAGCGTGTTGGAATCCGGGTGATAACGCATGATGGAAACCAGCGCGCCGGGCATCATGCTTGCAATCCAAGCAGCAATGGCATCAAGGGTTTGTTCAAGCGGGTGCTGTTGAGCAATCAGCTCATGGATGCTCTGTTGGGCTTCAAGAGTCGAGTAGTCAAAGTCACTCATGGTAATACGGCGCTCTGTTTACTGATCTGGATATTTGCCGATAAACCTTCACTTCAGGTAACCGGGACGCAAGCAGTCGAGGGCTTTGAATACGTCGTGTCAGGTTTAGCCACCACGGATAATCAAGTCGATCTAACCACAACATGACGACCACCTGCGGTTGCGGAGAAGCTAACTCATACATACCTGATTTCTGCCCTGGCTTTTCGCTTTGTAGAGTGACCGATCGGCTCGGCCGTAGATATCACTCTTGGTATCTCCGTTGCGAGCAGCGGCGACACCTAAACTCAGGGTCACAGTGCCGTGTCGACTATTGAGTTTTTCGATTTCTCCTCGCTTACGCTCCGCGACAACGGCAGCATCTTCTAGCGTGGTATTTGGTAGAATCAAAGCGAATTCTTCTCCCCCCATACGGACTAGTGTGTCAACATCTCTCATTCCCGCACTGAGGCGCTGCCCGACCTCTTTTAATACCTGGTCTCCGATATCGTGTCCGAAACGATCATTAAACTGCTTGAACCAATCAATATCGGCTAAGATCAAGGCAAACGGGAGCTTGCTACGCCGAAATAGCGCCAGATGTATTTCGATTTCCCGTTCATACACCCGACGGTTGTTCAGACCAGTGAGCGCATCCTGGGTGGCCAGCTGTTCAAGTTGTGAATTGAGCCTCGCCAATTCTTCATGGCGTTCTTCGAGCTCATGAGCCATCGCCCGAACTTCTTGAAGGGCCTCTTCCTTGGCAGCTACCGCTTGTTCTGCAGTCTTCCGTGCCTGCTGCAGTTGCTCTTCGACCAGATTGCGGCGCTGCATGGGAATAACCAATAATTGAAACCCGTCTTCTGGCTTTGAGCAGCTTGTCGCGCTCAACATCACGGGCAGATCTTTGCCAGCCGCATTGGAAAAAGAAAGCAATACCTCCTCAACACGACCATGCAAGCGAAGCGAGGGCAGTACATGGCCCAAGTAATACATGCCCGAGGCACGGGTCATACGGGTTTCCGGCGCGTGGCCTAAAAAGTCTTGCTTGGAAAGCCCCAGCCAATCACACAATGTCTGATTAACCGCGGTTATGGCGTTGGATCCATCCAGCAGAATCAGGCCGCCTGGTATGTGGTCCACATCATGCTTCAATTCTGAGCCCCTCAAGAATCGCGTCGGCGACCGCCTCAGGGTTGCTCATATGAGGGTAATGCCCCGTGGCCTGAAGCTTGAGGATGTCGCAGTTTGGTATGGTGCGATGCAGATATTCAATCACTTCGATCGGAACGATCACATCCTGATCGCTATAGAGAATCAGGCTCGGAACGGTGACCTGATGCAAGTATTCACGAATGTCACTCATGAAGATTGATTCGGCAAAGCGCCTCGAAACGACGGGATCCGCATTGAGGAAAGTCTGACGAAGGTCTTCAGACTTCTCTGGTCGATCCTCGGCGGCCATCACAATGGGGGCCAGGTAACCCGCCCACTCGAAATGATTGCGTTCCATCAGGTCGAGCATTTCATGGATGTCTTGTTCCTCAAAGCCTCCTATATAGTCCGGCGGGTCGTTGATATAGCGAGGAGAGGGGCCAATAGCGATCACCTGACGAAACAGCTCTGGTACTTTGATAGAGGCCAGCCACCCGATTGCACCACTGACCGAATGCCCCACGAGAATCGGCCGATCCAGCTCTAGCTCTTTAACTAGATTGACCAGATCCTCTGCGTAGGCAAACAGGTTGGTGTAGCGCTTGGGGTCGTAGGCTGTCATATCAGAGCGGCCGCAGCCCATATGATCAAAGAGCACTACCGGGTGCTCCTTGGCAAGAATGTCAGCCACCGGTGCCCAGATGTGTTGGTCGCAGCCAAAACCGTGAGCTAAAACGAGCGTCGGGCGTTCGGTAGCTTCAGGGGGTGGCCCCAATCGCCGCGCATGATGCTGCTTTGCAAAACAGTTGCTTGGCATTAAATAGGAATCCTCTCCCGGTGACTCTGCGCAGGATGCGTCCGCTTCGCGTACAGCACACCCTACAACCTGAAACGGCTGACTTGAGAACTTAACCCTTCTGCCAAGCGAGCCAGCTCATCACTCGACGCAGAGACCTGCTCTGTGGATGCTGCAGACTGATCTCCAATGTCACGAATCTGGGTTACGTTTTGATTGATCTCTTCAGCTACCGAGGTTTGTTGCTCCGCCGCAGTCGCAATCTGACTGTTGTACTGACGAATTTCCTCGACCGCTTCAGCCATTTCACGGATGGTTTCACCAGCACGACGTGAGGTTTTCAAGGTCTCCTCTGAGAGCACAGTACCGGACTCCATTTTTGAAGCTGAGCTATTAGCGCTGGCCACCAAGTTGTTGATAAGTTGCTCGATTTCTGACGTGGAATCCTGGGTTCGTCTCGCTAACGAGCGCACCTCTTCCGCTACGACAGAAAATCCACGTCCGTGTTCCCCTGCTCTCGCGGCTTCGATCGCGGCATTCAACGCAAGCAAATTAGTTTGATCGGCGACGGACTTAATCACCTCCAGAATCGAGCCGATGTTGTCGGTATCCTTCTGGAGAGATTGCAGCTGTTCCATTACTTCGTTGTTCTGATCATCGAGGCGCGAGACATAGGAGACGGCCTCATTAACAGCGGTCTCTCCCTCCGATGCTTTTTCGTCCGCTCGCCGGGCTGCCTCAAACGCTGCTTGAGCGCTTTTGGCAACGTCGGTCACGGTGGCGACCATTTCGTTCATGGCCGTCGCTACTTGGTCGGTTCCGTCGCTTTGTTGTTGAACACCTTCGCTTGTCTGCTGAGTGACGGTCGCCAGTTCTTCGGAGGACGAAGCAATATTAGTGGCACCCTCGTCTATCTGCCGGATAAGGTCACGTAAGTTGGTGACCATGGTTGCGAACGCCGCTTGCAACTGGCCAAACTCATCGCCTCGATTGCTGTCGATCTGAACCGTCAAATCGCTTGAGGCCACGCGGTTTGCGACGGCCACCATGTCACGGATGGGCCGGGTCACAGACCGCACCAGCCACCAGGCGATTGCCACGGACAGGGCGAGAATGGCTGCGCCAACAGAAAGAAAACTTCCGACCAGCGTTTCATAGTCTTCTGCCATCCTGCCAAGTTGCACCTCCTGTAACTCCACGGTCGTATCGACCGTTGCCCGTGCAACAGACACCAATTGATCCAGTGTGGTTGTGAGTGCTTGCTGATTACCAGCGACCTGATTGGCTTCCAGCTGATCCAGAAGCTTTTTGTAGTCATCGACGCCAGACACGATATCGTCCACGCGCTGATTATCGGCGGGAACGACGAATACCTCTTTCAATGGCACTACGGTATGTGCAGCTTGATCGGCCAGCTCCTTCGCCCGTCCGATGTAATCCGATTCTTGTCGAATTTGAAAGTTTTTTTCCTCCACCCGAGCATCCAATAAAAATGACTCCGCGGAGCTTACTTCGCCTACGATCACTGACCTTCGATGGTAGTCGTCCATGGCATTAAGACCGAGAAGCAGGAGCACCCCCGCTAGAATCACGACAACGCCGAACCCGGCGCTCAGTTTTTTCCCGACCGAAACATCATTCAGGCTCATCGTTTTCATCCGTAAGGGGCCTCTTCAAATCATCGTTTTGTTAAAGCGGCGCAGGTTCGCGCAAATACAACTTTTCTTCACATCTTTGGTGAGCAAAGTCTAATATGTTTTCGGCAGGAATGGCGCAAAGTTGATTCACGTCATGAAAAAGAATGTAAATTTATAGTAGCGAATGTGACGATGGGTTCTACACGGTTACTCCGGACTCTTTTGAACAGAGGCTGAATTTTTCGAATGAAAGTGTTGGTCGAAGAGTGGATCAAATATCGTGGACTATCTGGGATGGATTAGCTTTGGCCGAGCCGGGTCAGGAGGTTGGATCACATCACTACTCATCAATACGCCCGCATCGCAAAGAAGTGGATCGGGAGCATTGGATTCGATCCTTCCGTCTACGCCACTCACTTGATGAGACGCAGCAAGGCAACATTGATCTACAGGCAGAGGAAAATTCATTGAGCAGTCCAAGAAGAGGGCCAGTTCTGACCGCTATGCCGAACTCTCAAGGGGGTTGCCGGCCACGCTAAAGCTTCCCTCTGTCGAAGTCATTGACCTGTTGGATGATATAGCGGAAGAAACTCTGAAGCGTGGGGATAGGGGCTTTTAGTGAGCCCCTTCCTGCCAACGCTGACGTACTTCAAGTATGGCGGGGAGGCAGCGGAAAAAGGCTTCAACCAGTTCCGGATCGAAATGCTTGCCGCTTTGCTCGCGTATTAGATCTGTCGCCTGGTCTACTGGCCAGGCACGTTTGTAGGGGCGCTCGCTGGTTAGGGCGTCGAAGACATCAGCCAAGGCCACAACTCGGGCGGAGATTGGAATAGCGGTTCCTTTCAGGCCTTGGGGATAGCCACTGCCGTCCCATTTCTCGTGGTGATTCTGGGCCACTTCCCGCGCCATGTCGATCAGATCTGAGCCGTCTTCACCGATGATTTCGGCTCCGATTTCCGCGTGACGCTGCATGATGGCCCATTCATCCGGCTCCAGCTTGCCGGGTTTCTGGAGGATGGCGTCCGGAATGCCGATCTTTCCGATATCGTGCATGGGGGCTGCATTGAGCAAAGTGTCGGACCAGGCGTCTCCAAGGCCGGCCTCCAGCGCAATCAGCCGCGAAAAATGGCTCATCCGGATAACGTGCAGGCCGGTTTCATTGTCCTTGTACTCTGCCGCTCGCCCCAACCGCTGAACAACGGCAAGACGGGTTTCTATCAGCTCATCCACGCGCACCAAAGACAGATGATTTTTCACTCGGGCACGGACAATCCTGGCGTTCACAGGCTTGGTGATGTAGTCCACAGCGCCCAGCTCAAAGCCCTGGGCCTCATCATCTGCGTCGGACAATGCCGTGACGAAGATGACCGGAATAGTACGGGTATCCTGGCTGGCTTGCAGGCTAGTGCACACCTCGTAAACGGACATGCCCGGCATCATGACATCGAGCAGGATGAGATCCGGTTTCTCGCTACGGGTCAGTTCCAGAGCCCGCTTGCCATCTTTGGCGAACAGTAAACGGTATTGGTCGGAAAGAATGTTGCGTAGCACCTGAAGGTTGGCGGGTTCGTCGTCCACCAGCAGCAGTGTCTTGGTGTCCGTCAGCATTGCTGCATCTCCTGAGTGTTGCGAAAGGTTCTCAGAAGTTCGGCGGCTTTCTCTGGCTCGAAGTTATCAAGAGCATCGTTCATCGCGGCCGCCACTTCCTGGGGTAGTACCGGTTGGAGCTGTTTGACCATAGGTTCCGGAATTTCTCCCTGACTAAGGCGTTCAATCATTTGTGCCAGTGCTTGGGGGTCGATGGTATCAGGGTTTTTCTGACCGATATCAGGTATCGCAGTCTCAACGGACTGTTCAGCCAACCACTGGCGTGCTCGGTCAAAATCGGCCTGGAGCTCCTGCCAAAGTTTATCCGGTACTGGCTTGTCCGATTTGAGGCGCGCTTCCAGGTTGGCGAGGGATACCGCGAGCTGACGAAAACCCAGGTTGCCAGCAATTCCGCAAAGCCGGTGGGCCTCTGCGGCCGGGTTGTCGCGGTTGAGATAGATGGCGCCTGGCTGGTTCTCCGGTGCCTGAAGCAGTCGTTGAGCTGCCCGTCGGTGTTTGTGGGTATCCGGCCAGAGCTGTTTGATAATGGCGGTATCCATTAATTTGTCTTCGGCATCATCGATTCCATTGGCTCGTGCGTTGGTACCAATACCCAACACCCGGGCCATTTCGCTGGTCAGTTCCGGCAGGTTGAGTGGTTTGGTGGCGAAGCCGTCCATGCCCGCTTCCAGCGCCTGCCTTCGGTCATCTTCCAGCACGCTGGCGGTCAGGGCGATCACGGGTGTGTAGGCAAGTTCGGCGGCGGCTTCATGCTGGCGAATGGCCCGAGTGGCTTCGTGTCCATTCATGCCGGGCATCTGAACATCCATGAGGACAAGGTCGAACGCCTGGTTGCGGTAAAGGTCTACCGCTTCTTCGCCGTCGCCTGCTTTGATGACCTCGTGTTTGCGTTGAGACAGCAGGGTTTCCAGCAGTTCGAGGTTTTGTGACACATCATCAGCAACCAGAATACGCAAAGGTGGCAGCGAAGCTTCCAGGTCTGACTGCGTCTCTTCTTCCACCACCGCCTGGCCGATTGGTAGGGGCAATTCTACCCGGAAAACCGAGCCTTCTCCCGGCCTGCTGGTTACGGTGATGGTTCCGCCCATCAGTTCCACCAGTTGTCTGGCAATGGTTGTGCCCAGCCCGGTGCCACCAAAGCGCCGGGTCATACTGGAATCGGCCTGGGTAAACGGTTCGAAAATCCTGTCGATGCGATCGGCTGAGATTCCAATGCCGGTATCCTCAACCCGGATAACAACCTTACCCGCCGCCGGTTCTTGCACCCGCAGGATGACGCCACCGGTCTGGGTGAACTTGACGGCATTACTCAACAGGTTCAGAACCACCTGCTGAATCCTGAGCGGATCGCCCTGATAATAATCACCGGCCTGATAATCCAGCGTCAGATACAGACGTTTACGCGCCGCATGCAGGGATTGCGTGGCGATAACTTGATCGCATAGCCGGCGCAGGTTGACGTCGTGCTGTTCCAGTTCGGTGTGACCGCCGTCCAGTTTGGCGGTGTCCAGAATATCGTTGAGCAGTCTAAGCAGTGATCTAGCCGACGTTTTCACTACGCCAAGATGCCGTGCCTGGGTATCATCAAGAGGTGTGTCCAGAGTCAGGTCGGTGAAACCGATAATGGCGTTCATCGGAGTGCGGATTTCGTGGCTCATGTTGGCCAGGAATACATTTTTGGCGGCCGCAGCCTGTTCCGCTTCCTCCTTCGCACGGCGCAGATCGGTTTCCATGCGGTGGCGCTCTGAAATATCGCTAATAAAGCCCACAAAGGTACTGATGCCGCCCAGTCGGGATTCACCAATGCCCAGACGAATCGGTATCTGGTGGCCATCTTTGTGCAGCGCCCAGACTTCCCGGCCGGAACCGATGATTTTGCGCTCGCCGGTTCGCAGGTAGTTTTTCAGATAACCGTCGTGGGCGTCCCGATGGGGATTGGGCATCAGCATGTTGATATTCTTGCCCACGATTTCATCGGCGTTGTAACCGAAGATGCGTTCTGCCGACTCGTTAAAGGACAGTACGATCCCCCGATCCGAGATCTTGATAATACCGTCCACGGCGGCATCAACGATGGTGCGCAGTTC
>Ga0098062_1000979_pt1 | contig 12353 bp, 14 predicted proteins | sample 23_taG_FD_81592 | JGI IMG/M metagenome (GOLD analysis project Ga0098062, IMG submission 81592) | Marine viral communities from Cariaco Basin, Caribbean Sea - 23_WHOI_OMZ | ecosystem: Environmental > Aquatic > Marine > Oceanic | place: Caribbean Sea: Cariaco Basin | collected 2014-11-11 | reverse complement strand
CGGCATGTAGTATTTAACTTTTGCCAATGTGCAGAGTTGACCCCATGATAGGTATTTTGTTTCGCCGTTTTCTAAAATTTGAAAATCAATCATTTTTGTTTTCTCCTTATGCCTTCCGGCATTATTCCCACTTTATCTAGAACTCTGATAACCAGGCCCCGGTTTTTTTGGCCTTCGGCCTTCGGCCTTACGCCGTGTTAATACTGCAAAGCGCACTCAGTGAATGCGCTCTACGCTATCAACTATTACCTAATTAGTTGACCTTGACGGCTTTTCAGATCTAGCGCCTCCTTTTCCGCGAGTAAGGCATACAGCGCGTGATACGCTTGCGAATGCTCGACCCAGTTACTTGTTTCACCGGTAGCCGGTTTATAAATTTGAGACAGCGCGCACTGCACCCGAAACGATAGACTGGCTTGACCTTCTGAGTAATCTGAATAATGCCAGTACAGCGCCGCCACTAAATCGAATGGTTCAACGTCTTCAAAAGTATAAATGAAACCGGCGTGCGACCAATCAACCTCACAATCTGCGACCTCGTAGAGCTCGGCTAATTGAATTGCCGCTACCCCAATCTTCCACCAAGTATCAGCCGGTGATTCAATCAGATCTGCAATCTCAGAAAGTTTGTTTTCTATCACTTCCGCTTCATTAGTCATTATTAACCCCTTGCTATAATGTTATTGTTAAGAAAATTTGCTTTTCTGGATCCGTGAACAAGTATAAAAATATTGCTCGACCCGTCGCACTTCATACAGTCGCGGCATTCTAGCCCGTGACTATCGGCGAGGCATTCAGTCTCGAAAGGCAGCGCCTGAGCTTTATCGGTAACAATACGGTAGGAACCATTACCGGCCGCGTGAGCTTGTTTAGTCTGCTTAGCCGTATCAGTAGACACTTGGCAGAACTGGAGCACGCGGGAATCGAAATTTTTATGCTTTAATTGGTGAGTGTAGCCAGTGAACGCGAGCGCCGTATCCGTGAGCTTTTTAAGCACTGAATAAGGAACCGCCGCCGGATCGCCGTACGCGCCTAATCTGACTTTGCGCGAGGCAATGCGCTTATCATGCTCAGCAGAATAGGCAGGATATTTGCCCGCAACCCACGACTTATAGACCATCGCCGGACCTTGCCCGATGTTCACATAACATGCGCCGCCCAAAGAATGCCGGTGCGGACAGGTGCCACAAATAGCCGCGTCTAGTTTACGCTTGCTTGCTTCTAGTGGATGAAGATCCGAGCGCATTATGTGCAATTGCATGATATCGCCGGTTTTATCATTGAGACTGCGAAAGATCAGGACCGCGATAATAGGCGAACCATCGAGAACCGACGGCCCGCGATACAATTCTACGCCGTTTATTTTTGCCATTACGCAGCACCTCTATAAATCAGCATCCCGTCGAGGAATTCGACCTCGACGCGAGAGAAACCTGCGAACCGCTTGTATATGGTAGCGTCAGATAGATCAATGATCGGCCGAGCTTTACCATTACGCATTGCTTGCGTTACACGCCGCGAACCTTTACCGGCGAATAACGAGATTTCCCCGCCTTCTATGTTATCGACACGAGTATAGGCAACGCCGCAATCAAAACCGGCGGAGCGTATCAATTCACCTTCTAGGAATATGCGACCATTGCCGCGGTGCTTTCCAATTTTGTAGGTTTTCTTTTTGTGCATTGTTTGATTCCCATTGTTAAAAATTTAAAAATTGACTCAATCCCGAGCATACAGGAACTGTGGGACAAAGTAAAACAATAATACGGTATTTGTGTACCACAATGTAAGGAAATCCAGGGGTTCTAATAAACCGATTTTTGAGCAATTGATAAGTATTTCTTTTACAGAAAGAGGAAAGCTTACACGGTTTTTAACAATGTATTCGCCAGTAATCGCGAGCGGTCGAGAGAAAATTATAAAGTAATGTAATAAAGTAAAAGAATTATAGATAGATAGTGACTACGTGAAGCTTTTTGTTTTGCATCAAGCCGGCGGCTTATGATCAACTCAGAAACCAGATACACCATTTTTATTAGTTAACATTATTACAATGTTACAACCGGCATCAGATGGACATTGTAAGCTTTTATAATGTAAGATTTCTAAAATATTGTTTACAATGTTCCCATGGTCGGCAAGATCTGACCAAGACCGCAGCGAAAACCCCACCACCACCCCACCCACCGCGTAGTCAAAAAACAGGAGCGCCTGCCTTGTTTACTAATCTGCACATTAGATACTTAATTTTTCAAAAACTTACCCCACCCCCTTTGTTTTTTCGATGCCCGGTCATAACCCCACCCCCCTTGTTCCACGTGAAACAGTCTTTGGAGTCCCATAACTTGCACAGAGCAAGGGAATTCACTACACTTCGCAAAACCAGTACTGTCAGGTACTTGCGCGATGGCTGTTGTAAAGTTAGACCCTACCGATGAACACCCTGTTCCTTATGATCTAGGTGACGAGAAGCCATCGACCCTTCTCGATGAGCTGGCTATTGCGGGAAACACGGCAGAAATGCAGGTTTCTTTGGGGGCCCCGTTGGAAATTTCTCCCCAGGATGAAGCTCGTGAGAAAGCTTTATTAGACGCGGTAGCAAAGGATCGTAAAATTTCTAATTTAAAAACTCCGACCACGGCATATGCGGCTGCATCGTTTTTGAGAGCTTACGGTTCCCAATTAGGGCTTGATGCAGGGGGTGCACGTACTGCCATTACCAACAAGTTAATGGAGATAGCCAACTGTGGGGATACTCGTTTTGAGCTTAAAGCATTGGAATTGTTAGGAAAACACAGTGATATTGGATTATTTACAGATCGCAGTGAAATTACTATCAACTACAAGAACCCGGAAGATCTGGAAAACGCGATTAAGGAGCGGGTAAAACGCTTGTTAAACGCGGAAGTAGTGGATGTTACGCCATTGAAAGCAGATCTTGATGAGGAACTGGGTGTGTTTGTTGAGCCGGATGAATCTGATTTGGTAAAAGAGTTAGAGGATGGCGATGAGTAGTGCTCTGGAAGATATAGCTCTGAAGGATATTCCGACCATACTCCCACTATTGTCATTACCGGAGCAGGAAAAACTGCTGGCAGAGCTGGATCATCTCGAAGAGCTTAAAAAGCGCAATTTGATGCAGGAAAAATTTCTACGGTTTGTTGAGGAGATGTGGCCTACTTTTATAGCGGGGAGGCATCATGGTCGAATGGCTGCGGCGTTTGAGCGCGTAGCTAATGGGGATTGTAAGAGATTGATCATTAATATGCCCCCACGGCATACCAAGAGTGAGTTCGCCAGTTATCTGTTACCGGCGTGGTTTCTGGGGAAATATCCACATAAGAAGGTTATTCAGACTTCGCACACCGCAGAACTTGCGGTGGGGTTCGGTCGTAAGGTTCGTAATTTGGTAGATAAGGAAATGTATACGGCCATATTCCCTGGGCTGGGATTGCAAAGTGATTCAAAAGCGGCCGGCAGATGGAACACGAGCAAGGGTGGTGATTACTTTGCCATCGGGGTAGGCGGAGCGGTAACTGGTAAAGGTGCGGATCTTTTGATTATTGATGATCCTCATTCGGAACAGGAAGCGGCATTGGCCGAGACTAGCCCTGAAATTTATGACAAAACCTACGAGTGGTATACCTCCGGTCCACGACAGAGATTACAACCCGGTGGGGCTATTGTCATAGTAATGACGCGGTGGAGTATGCGGGACTTGACGGCCCAGGTACTTAAATCAGCGGCACAAAGGGGCGGCGAAGAGTGGGAAGTCATTGAATTTCCGGCAATTATGCCGTCGGGTAACCCGCTATGGCCTGAGTTCTGGCCTCCTGAAGAACTCGCGGCTCTTAAAGAAGAACTGCCGAATTCCAAGTGGATGGCGCAGTATCAGCAGAATCCTACCTCGGAAGCGTCGGCTATTGTAAAAAGAGATTGGTGGCGCACCTGGGAAGAGGCAAAACCGCCGCCGTGTGAATTCATCTTGATGTCCTGGGATACAGCGTTTGAAAAAAGCCAGCGGGCTGACTATTCGGCGCTTACTACGTGGGGGGTGTTTTACCATGACGATGATACCGGCGCGAGTAAGCCACATATAATTTTGTTAAATGCCTACCGTGAGCGGATGGAGTTTCCCAAACTAAAGAAAGTGGCAGTAGAGGAATATGATGAATGGCAACCGGACTCTGTGATCATCGAGAAAAAAGCTTCCGGGGCCCCCTTGATCTACGAGATGCGGGCAATGGGCATACCGGTACAGGAGTTCACGCCAACTAAGGGGAATGACAAGATTGCACGGCTAAACGCGGTATCGGATCTGTTTGCATCGGGGATGGTGTGGGCTCCGGCCAAAAGTTGGGCCGAAGAAGTAGTGGATGAGGTTGCAAGCTTTCCGGCAGGGGAGCATGATGACTATGTAGACTCTACGTCTATGGCATTAATGCGGTTCCGCAGGGGAGGGTTTGTAAGACTACCGTCCGACGAAGAAGATGAAATCCGGTACTTTAGACGGCGTAAAGGGGGATTTTATTAATGGACATCGAGCTTGCAGACATCCAACAGACAGTCGCCACCCGGTTAGCAATGTGTAATGAGTGCCCCAGGCTGGTAAAGGCTGTTCAGGTTTGTAAAGAATGCGGCTGTTTTATGCCAGCTAAAGTGTGGATTATGGGGCAACAATGCCCTTTGGGCAAATGGGCAGCAACCGAGGAATAGGCAATGGCAATTGAACGCAGAGTGAATGGCATAGGCGAGGGTGTAGACGCTAATCCGGGTGAAGTTGGTTTGGAAGAAGTGCTGGAGATTGAAATTGAAGAACCGGAAATTCTTTCCCTTGATGATGGCAGTGTTGAAATAACTCTGGTTGCGGAAGCACCGGAAGGTATAGAGGGTGCGCCGTTTGACGCTAATTTGGCGGAATACCTTGACGATGGGCAACTTGGTGAGTTGTCCGGTGAGTTAGTGGCGGCAGTGGAAGGGGATACCCAAAGCCGGCGGGAGTGGGCCGACACTTTTGTAAAAGGGATGGAGGTGCTGGGGTTCAATTACGAGAACAGGACCGAGCCTTGGGAAGATGCTTGTGGCGTATACAGTACGGTGTTAGCCGAAGCAGCCATAAGATTCCAGGCTGAAGCCATGAGCGAGACATTTCCCGCTGGGGGACCGGTCAAAACACAGATTTTAGGCGAGATAACTGAAGATAAAGAAGACGCAGCAGACCGTGTTCAAACGGATATGAACTACGAGTTGACTGAAGTGATGGTGGAGTACCGCCCTGAACACGAACGTATGCTGTACAGCTTAGGATTAGCAGGATCGGCCTTTAAAAAGGTTTATTTTGATCCTAGTTTGGATAGACAGGTTGCTTTGTATATACCTGCTGAAGACATGATTGTCCCTTATGGGGCTTCTAATCTGGAAACAGCCGAGCGTGTTACCCATGTAATGCGTAAAACCAAGAACGAGATGGTTAAATTACAGGCAGCAGGGTTCTACAGACATGTAGATCTAGGTGAACCTGTTACTTTTTTCACTGATATTGAGGAAGAAAAGGCCAAAGAAGGCGGATTTTCCTTAAATTCTGATGACCGATACACCGTATATGAGATTCATGCGGATTTAGTACTGGATGATGTAGATTCTCCCGAGCAAGAAGAGCCCCGTGGGATGGGTTTGGCGCGTAAAGATGACCAAAAAGCCGACAATGACCTGCAAATTGCTAAACCCTACGTAGTTACTATCGAACAGGGCAGTGGGACGGTGCTGGCCATACGTAGAAATTGGGATCCAGAGGACCCATTAAGGCTAAAACGTCAACATTTTGTACATTACGTGTATGTTCCAGGGTTTGGCTTCTATGGTCTTGGTTTAATTCACATTATTGGTGGTTATGCACGGGCTGGAACGTCCCTTATCCGTCAATTAGTTGACGCAGGTACGCTTTCTAACCTGCCAGGTGGCCTAAAAGCCCGTGGTTTGCGGGTAAAAGGTGATGATACCCCTATTGGGCCCGGTGAATTCCGAGATGTAGACGTTCCGAGCGGTAGCATTAGAGACAATATAATGCCGCTACCCTATACCGAACCTAGTCAGACTCTTTTGGCGTTATTAGAGAGAATTACTGAGGAAGGACGGCGCTTGGGGGCTATTTCGGACATGAATATCTCTGATATGAGTGCCAATGCGCCTGTCGGGACAACATTAGCTCTACTAGAGCGTACCTTAAAGCCAATGGCAGCGGTTCAATCTCGCGTTCATTACGCGATGCGCCAAGAATTTAAGCTACTTCGCGCCATTATGGCCGAATATGCTCCTGCGGAGTATGAATATGTGCCTGATCGTGGAGAACAGCGGGCTCGTCAAGCCGACTACGCGACGGTGGAAGTAATTCCGGTTAGTGACCCTAACAGTAGCACGATGGCGCAACGGGTGGTGCAGTATCAGACAGTGATGCAACTCTCCCAGGCTACCCCTCAAATATATGACTTACCACAATTACATCGCCAGATGATTGAGGTATTGGGTATTAAAAATGCTGATAAATTGGTGCCCACAGAAGATGATATGAAGCCAGTAGATCCAATAAGTGAAAATATGGATGCACTTACGGGATCGCCGATAAAAGCCTTTATTTATCAAGACCATCAAGCTCACATTGCGGCGCACCAAGCCTTTTTACAAGACCCCATGATTGCTCAGACTATAGGGCAAAACCCTTTAGCCAATCAGATTATGGGGGAGTTACAGGCTCATATTGCGGAGCACACTGCCTTTTTGTATCGCCAGCAGATAGAGGAGCGTATTGGAGCCCCATTACCGCCGCCTAATGAAGAACTGCCGAAGGAAATGGAGATACAGTTGGCTCAACTTCAAGCTCAAGCCGCTATCCAATTAACTCAAGCGCACCAACAGCAACAGGCCCAACAAGAAGCGCAGCAGCAAGCGGAAGATCCTATTATGCAAATGCGCCAGGAAGAGTTACGTCTGAAAGGCGAAGAGCAGGAACGCAAATCATTGAAAGATGCTGCGGATGTGGCCTTGGATCAAGCCAGGTTGAATTTGGATACTCAAAAAGCTCAAGCTACTGCGGCATTAGAAGCTAACAGGATTGCTTCCCAGAACGAAGCGGCCGAAGCCAAAAATGATGTTGAAGAAGCCAAAGTAATTTTGGATATGGCGAAAGTGAAAGGGGAAGAAAAGCGCAACAGAGCGGAGGCACATAGAGATGCTTCTGAAGCGTATCGCGATGATCGGGAGGATAGGTAGTAACCTTTTATGGAAAAGAAAGAGATACCGAAAGTTTCGGTCATTTTGATTTCTTACAATGGCCGTGCTTCTTTAGTTAAACGAGCAATTAATAGTGTTTTGGCGCAAACATACAAAAACTGGGAATTGGTGATACAAGACGATTGTTCTACTGATGGTTCTTTTAATTTGTTAGAGGTGTTAGCGCAAACGGATGACAGAATAAAACTCTACCGCAACAAATATAATATAGGTATTGCGCGGAACAGGTTAGCTGCATACACCAATTGTACGGGGGAATTGATTTGTCATTTGGATAATGATGACTTTTTGTATCCTCACGCCTTGGCTTATATGGCAACGGCTTTTGTACAACAGCCGGAAATAGGTTTTGCTTATAGTGACCAAGCGTTTATAGATGAAAAAGGACAGCCCTTTCAGTATGTTGCAAACACAAATTTCGGTGAACCTTTAACTCAGTATGGATGGCGACACTTGGGGATGTACAGGCGTAGTGCTTATGAAGCTACTGAGGGGTATAACACTGAACTGGATTGGCCGTGTGAAGATGGGGATTTGTTTATGCAAATTGCAGAAAAATTCCCTTTTAAACGGGTTCCTCATGTTTTGTATGGTTACAACAATTCAGGAGATCACGCTTCGCACCAAGTACCTCAATGCCAACATTGTTTAAGTAGAGCACGATGTAATTTTATACGGGTGTGGGCGGATGCGTGTGAGCCTCCTCTAGATGTCATAACCTGGAAAGCCCTAGCGTAAAACTCAGGAGTCAAAAAGCGTATGGCTAAAACTATTTTTGATGTGTTAAGAGATAAAGTGGCGGAGCAAAAAAACTCTAGTGAAGAGTTTTTACAAACTGGTGGAGCTAAAGACTACGCCGAGTATAAAGAAGTATGTGGGGTTCTTCGGGGTCTGGACGCTGCATTACGTGAAATAAATGACCTCTCGCGTACATATATGGAAGATGAAAATGACTGAACTGACAGCAATGGAAATAAAACGGCATGAAAAAATCAAGGAGGCGGAGTTAGCCCAAGAGGATTTGGATGCTCTTATACCTCGGCCTGTGGGCTATAGACTGCTTATTGCACTACCTAATGTAGAAGAGACATTTGGTGGAGAGATAGTAAAAGCTGCCAAAACTCTGCGGGATGACTATATCTTATCCATTATAGGGATTGTGTTAGATATGGGGGATCAAGCCTATGCTGATAAGGAACGCTTTCCTGCGGGGCCGTGGTGTAAGCAAGGTGATTATGTGCTGTTTCGTGCCAATACAGGCACCCGATTTAAAATAGGTGACCAAGAGTATCGTTTAATGAATGACGATTCTATTGAGGCCGTTGTTAATGATCCGAGTAAAATAACTCGTGCGTAAGGAGTAACCCATGCCAATGCAACAAGTAGAGTACGAATTTCCAGATCCTGATAAAGCTGATGCTGCAAAAGAAGTAGAAGTAGATGTGGCCGAAGATAGTGTAGACATAGAGGTTGAGGGGGCAGTTGGGCGTGAAGAAATTGGTAAGCCAAAACCTCCAGCTAAAGAAGAAGTTGAGATTGAAGTAGTAGATGACACTCCTGAAAAAGACAGGGGAAAGACCCCGTCAAATTTCAAAGAAGTAGATGATGAGGAATTGGAGAGTTACTCAAAATCTGTAAAAAAACGTATTGGACAGCTAAACAAGGCTATCCATGACGAGCGTCGTGCCAAGGAAGCAGCGGAACGGCAAGCCGAGGAACTGACACGCATTTCAAAACCTCTGTTTGAGGAAAATGAAAAACTTAAAGGCACAGTTAATAAAAACCAACAAGCACTTTTGCATCAAGCCAAAGCGACGGTAGCCGCTGAATTGGAAGCGGCAAAAAGGCAATACAAAGATGCATATGAATCTGGTGATGCAGAGGCCGTAGTTAAGGCTAACGAAGCCGTAACTCAAGCGAAAATAAGGTCGGATAAAGTGGAGAACTTTAAACCCGCACCTTTACAAACTAAATCAAATGATATACAAGTAAAAGGAACAGCAGATACGACCCCAGGCCAAGCGCCGCCTCGCGACCCTCGGGCGGAAACTTGGGCAGGTCAAAATCCTTGGTTTGGTACGGATGACGAAATGACGGCATTCGCGTTAGGTTTAGACACCAAGCTAAAGAAAAACGGGATAGACCCGCGTTCAGATGAATATTACGAGAGGCTTGACTCTCGCCTTAGAGAAGTTTTTCCAGATCACGATTTTGGAGATACAGCTAATGAAGCCGTAAAACCCAAGCAAAAATCGAGCAATGTGGTTGCGCCCGCTACGCGGAGCACTTCACCTAAAAAGGTAACTTTATCGCAAACACAGGTAGCTCTTGCTAAACGCCTTGGGGTATCTTTAGAAGATTACGCTAAACAAGCTGCGGTATTAATGAGGAATCAAAATGGCTGAACAACGGTTAGACAGAGAACTAGAAACCACTGAAAAGAAAACTCGCAAACAAGCGTGGAAAAGGCCCGAACTTTTACCGGATCCTCTCCCACAAGAGGGTTACACTTTTCATTGGGTACGTGTCAGTACTAATGGACAACCCGATCCGACCAATGTTTCCTCGAAACTAAGAGAAGGATGGGAGCCATGTAAAGCTTCTGATCACCCTGAAATTCAGTTGGTGAGTATCGAAAATGATCGTTTCAAAGACAATATTGTCATGGGCGGTCTTATGCTTTGCAAAGCACCCACAGAGCTTGTTGAAGAACGTAAGGCTTACTATAAAGAATCTAGTGAGGCCCAAATACGTTCTGTAGACAATAATTTAATGCGAGAGTCTGACCCTCGGATGCCCATTTTTAATGAGCGCAGCACGAAGGTAGCTTTCGGTGAAGGTTAATAAGTAGGAGGTTTATATGGCTAGTACAGCAACCCCATATGGGTTAAAGCCAATAAATGAAATAGGGGGGCTTCCTTATGCGGGATCTACCCGAAAACTGCCTATTACGTCCGGGTTTGGTACTAATCTTTTCTATGGCGCAGTGGTGTGCATAGGGACGAATGGTACAATTGAGCTGGTAACTACCAATGGGGACAACTCTACACCGTTCCCTGCGGGTACAATAGGCGTGTTTATGGGATGTTCGTATACGGACTCCACTATGGGTTTTGTTAACCGTCAGTACTGGCCTACGGGTACAGTAGCTTCTGATGCGTTGGCATTCATCGTAGATGACCCTAATACATTGTTCCAAGCCCAAGCTAATGGTGCGGTTACTCAAACTGATTTAGGGCAAAATACTCATTTTGCAGCAGTTCAGTCCACGAGTACCGGCAGCACTGCTACGGGCAACTCCAATACTGCTTTGACGGCCACAACAGCCACAACTTCTGGTTTTGCTTTCAGAATTGTTGATTTTGTGGATGCGCCGGACAGTGAAGTAGGAGATGCATACACGGATGTCATCGTGAAATTTAATCCCGATGCACATTCATACACTAACAAGACTGGCATATAAGGAGACTTGAGACATGGCTATTTCACGAGCACAACTCCTCAAGGAACTCCTACCGGGATTAAATGCCCTGTTCGGCCTTGAGTATGCAAGATATGGTGAGGAAACTAAGGAGATTTTTGAAACAGAATCTTCTGATCGTTCCTTTGAAGAAGAAGTAAAGTTGTCAGGTTTTGGTGCTGCCCCCGTTAAAAACGAAGGTGCCGCCATTGCTTATGACAATGCCCAGGAAACTTACACTGCACGTTACGTGAATGAAACGATTGCTATGGGATTTTCACTAACCGAAGAGGCTATTGAAGACAACCTGTATGATTCACTTTCTGCACGTTATACGAAAGCATTAGCTAGAGCGATGGCTTACACCAAGCAGGTTAAAGGTGCGACCATTTTAAATACTGGCTTTGCTGGGGGCCCCACTTATGGGGATGGTGTTACTTTGTTTAACACTTCTCACCCCTTGGTTTCGGGCGGTGTAAACGCAAATACTCCAGCTACTGGTGTTGATTTGAACGAAACTTCTTTGGAAGCGGCGGTTATTTCAATAGCGGGTTGGACGGATGAGCGTGGTTTGTTGATAGCGGCCAAGCCTCGTAAGCTTGTAATTCCTCCAGCGTTGCAATTCGTTGCTACGCGCTTGATGGATTCTGAGCTTAGAGTGAGCACTGCTGACAACGACATCAACGCAATCCGCAATAACGGTACAGTTCCAGAAGGTTATACAGTTAATAACTACCTGACTGACGGTAATGCGTGGTTCTTGATGACTGACGTTCCAAACGGACTGAAGCATTTTGTTCGTACTCCGATGTCTACATCTATGGATGCTGACTTTGACACTGGTAATAGCCGTTATAAGGCTCGTGAGCGATACAGCTTCGGCGTATCTGACCCACTTGGCTGTTACGGTTCTCCCGGTGCCACTTAAAGGGTTCTCCCCTAAAAATCAACTGACTCCTTGATTTTAGCCCCCGCCTAGTGCGGGGGTTTTTTATTGTGTTAAAAAAAGTTTTTCCTATATACTGTAAACCTTACCGGGACTAACCGGTATATCTGACAGTTCCCGGCTGACTTCATGCAGACAGATATACCCTAATCTCGCATGAGAGGAGCTTATAATGGCTAGAACAACTTTTGCCGGTCCTGTTCGATCACTTAATGGTTTTGTTTCGGCTGGACCAGGTGCAGCACAAGAAATTGATGCTGACAACACTACGTTAGCTTTATCAATTTTCCCCACACCCACCCTGGATTCTAGTAAGAACCCTACTGGAGCGATCACCCCAGGTAATGCGGGCGTGATTAATGTTTATGCTTCCACTAACGCCACAGGGGCAGGGCAACTTACACTCCCCCCTGTACTGGATACTGTGCCTTCAAGTACTACTCCCCCGACTGACCCTACTGCACCCGATCAGCAAAACCAGCTTGGTGCACAGATAATTGTCATTAGTGGGTATGACCTCGCTAATGATCTTGTAATTAAGCCATCAGGGGCTGATGTGTTTACAGGGTATGCAATGTCTGTAGATTCTGCCGGACTTACTAAAACTTTCCTTGCTGGAGTTGGTGATACTACTTTCACTTGGAATGGTGGTACTACGGG
>Ga0098062_1000976_pt1 | contig 12375 bp, 25 predicted proteins | sample 23_taG_FD_81592 | JGI IMG/M metagenome (GOLD analysis project Ga0098062, IMG submission 81592) | Marine viral communities from Cariaco Basin, Caribbean Sea - 23_WHOI_OMZ | ecosystem: Environmental > Aquatic > Marine > Oceanic | place: Caribbean Sea: Cariaco Basin | collected 2014-11-11 | reverse complement strand
TATAATCTAGTACAGAATCGTGATATCATCCCACAATATGAGGATGCAATCATGCGTAGTAATCTAGACACCAATGGAATACAAAGGAACATTCAGTATTCCCATAGTGGTGCAAGGACTGTAGTGGACTACACATTCCCTAGCCATCGTGTAGCAATTACAGATGGGGATGAGTTAGATCTCAAGATCTCCGTGTTGAATTCATATGATGGTTCTTGGAAGTTCATGTCTATGGTGGGTGCATTCCGTCTACTGTGTACCAATGGACAAATTATTGGTAATTCTTTCAGTAGTTACTATGGTAAGCACACTAAGTCATTGAATGTGGGTGATGCTATACGTAAACTAGAGACTGCACTAGATGTGTACTTGCATAATGTGGAACTATGGAAGCAGTACCCCACTACTAAGCTAAGTATTAAGGATGCTAATCGTATCTTACTTAATCTAGCAGGGGATAACGATAAGCTAATGGAGTTGTTACACTCCACTTATCTCAAGTACGTACATCAGATGGGGCAGAATCTATGGGCATTGTATAATGCTATGACTGATTGGAGTACCCATACAGAGGTACGTAATGAGTCCAATCGTGCTAACACTGTACTCTTGAGGGAGGCTAAGGTACGACAGGTGCTACCTATGATCGAAGAGTTGCGTAAGGTAGCTTAAGTGAAGCATCACTTCATGAACGAAGTGAAATAATCTAAGGCAATCTAAGAGCTTCTTATGTTACCATATAGGGTAGCTAGGGGTAGCATGAGAAGTCCTCTTAGAGAGCCATACAAAGAGTCTGAGAGGTATATATTATGGGGTATCGTAGTGAAGTATGTATTAGGATCAAGCAATCTAAAGTCACTGATGAATTCAAGGAGGAAATCAAGAAGGGTTTCATGCCTGTTGACTACACCGATGGTGATGAATGGTTTGAACTTTATGGTGATTACTGGAAATGGTATGAAGATGAATATGATGAGGTGAAGCACGTTATGAATTACCTAAAGAAACTATCTGGGATCTACTTCACGATAAGTTCCCCAACTATGAGGATTATGGATACATCAGGTTAGGTGATGACTATGAAGATGTGGAATTTAATGGGGATTTTTATAGTTTTAACATGGGAATTAACAGGAGTATAGAAAGATGAAAGCATATAAGTTAGTACGTAAGATGAAGAGTGATGGTTCCTTGAAACCTCTGTTCATAGGTAAGACTAAGGCAATGAAGGTAGGTGAATGGATGACAGCGGAATGTATACCCACTAAAGGGTTTGCAGTTAGGGAAGGGTGGCATTGTTGTTTGAAACCTATAGCACCACATCTATCAGAGAAGAATAGGGTGTGGGTTGAGGTTGAAGTTAAGGACTATGTGTTGTATGATAGACCTGAATCTCAAGGTGGTACTTGGGTGTTGGCTGATAAGATGAAGGTAATAGGAGAATTGATATGAAACAATACACAGATAGCGAGTTACAGGATGAGCTAACCAGTAGAGGCTGGCATGGTATTTATTGGAACGCTGATGATGTGCTACATCAGGCACAAGAACGAGGTATTAGGATAGATGAAGATGAAGCTGATGCTTTGATGGAAGGGCTTGTAGATAACCATGATGCAACTATAGGTATTACTTGGGACACTATAAACATGTACCTAGAAGAACATAAGGAGAATTGATATGAACACTAAAGAATTAGCTGAGTACATTATAGATTATGTACATGAAGAATGGGTACGCAGATACCCTGACGAGTTCTACACAACAAACATTAACAATAAATCTACCTTGGTTTCGTATGTAGACACAACCCCCAAGCAAGAATTAGGTGACTTATATGAGGCTTGTATTGAGCAAGCAATTGAAGCATACGAAGGAGGTGCGAGATGAGTGATGAAACCATACTGATAAGTACAGTTATTATATTTACTTTAATAGCAGTAGTAAACACAATAGGAATTTTAATATGAACTTATATAATGTTGAGGTCTTAGGTATTGACCACACAGATATGCCAGACTATGTTGATGCATACATAAACTATGCTGAGGATGTGAATGGTAGAAAGTTAACTGATTATGAACTGGATGTTATCAATCAAGATAGTGATCTGGTCTGGGACTATGTAATGAAGGAGATATACTGATGACTAACAATCAACAAGATAAAGCTGTGTATTATTACAGTGAATCTAAGCAGGATTTTGTGGACGTTATGGAGATGGAACCACACCATGCTAGACATGCACTAAGGAAACTCTTACGTAATGGTGAAGCATCACAGAAGGCTTACAACGAAGGTTGGAATGATGCTATGGATAGGATAGCTATGGAATGTAGGACTAACAGGAGATACTAATGAGTAACAAATATACTTTAGAAGTTATATCAGCAGACAACGGATACTTCATTGAGATTTATAATGATTATCAAAAGATGAGGACTTTGATATCTAACACATCAGATCTTAAGATGTGGTTGAATAGATCTTTGGAAGAATTAATTGGATATATAGAGAAAGAGGATATGACTGATGAACTTTGATAGAGGAGGAAATAAGGATCACATCTCTGCCCCTGAAGAATTACTGGAGGAATCTTCAAAGGCAGAGTCAGATCTAGAGGAGATAATCAATAATGAATTAGATAAACAATCACAAGAGGAACAACTAAAGAATAACTTAAGTGACTCTTAAGTTATCCTTAGAATAACTATATAGATATTATTAATAATAATCTTAATAGTTACCCTTAGAACTGCTTAAGTATTACTTAAGTAATAGTATAGCATAACTTTAGTTATTTGTCAAGAGGGGATTATGATTTATTTATTATCGTTTACTTATCAAAACAAAAGAGGTAGGTTTGGACACTCCATTGGAGAATTCTGTGGACATTCAAAGAAGGATGTGTTAGACTCCGTAAGGAAAAGGTACAGAAAGGTAGAAGTATTATCAATTAAGGAGGTAAAGGATGAGCGAGAGAGAAACAAATATTGGGGCTAGTGATTATGATACTACCCTAACGTATGAAGATTATTTTATTGAAAGAAAACTATTGACAGGAGAAGAGATATGTGATACCTTACGTGAATCAGATGTATCAGCGTTGATACTAGATGATATATATAATGTTTAAATAATATAGCATAGGAGAAATAATATGCCAGTACTTAGCGGAACAGTAGCCTTTAGTAACATCAATGAGTTTGAATCTTACAAAGGAAAATCTATTGATAGATATACACTCACCATTAGCATTGCCGATAGTGATGCAAATAAACTATCATCAGCAGGGGTGAAGGTTAAAACCTATACTCCAGATGAGGGTGATCCAATGAAGCAACGTAAGTTTTCTTCGCAGTTTAAAGTACCTCTTGTCAATGAGGATGGTGAACCAATGGATCTACAAGGTGAACTACCTTATGGTTCAAAGGTACGTATCCTTTGGAAGGAAGGTAAGATGCACCCTGAGCATGGCTTGAGTACGTACTTGAATAAGATTAAGGTGCTTGAGTTGGCTGATATAGGTATGACTGAAGAGGAGGCTGAAGAGTTCTAGAGTTAGAGTGGTGTGACATTAACCCACCTTAAGGTTAAGTAATCTTTTGGTGGGTTCTTTTTAACATGGAGTAAACTAAGTGAATCATTTTAGAATAGAAATCAAGGAGACTCTTATATCTACCTATGAGATACGTGCTAGTAACGAAGATGATGCAATAGATTTTATTAAATCTAATTTAGACATTAAAAGTATAGATGAGTACGTGATTGAACAAGAGGTGTTAGATGTAGAGAATTTAGGAGAAGAGATGTGGTGATACTAGATCATGATGAAAATAATTTCATAGCAGTACATCAGCCATGCCCCAAATGTGACAGTAGTGATGCTGTTGGTGTGAATAAGGATGGTAGTGCGTACTGTTTTAGTTGTAATTCTTTTATGCAGGACTATGGTGAACCACAAGATATGACACAGGTTGAATACAAAGAAGTACCAATGCGTGATCATCAAGGTATAGTAGGTGCTTTGACTGATCGTAACATTAAACAAGCAACAGCAAAGAAGTTTGGAGTAGAGGTAACCTACGCATCTAATGGTGACATAGCTACTCACATCTACCCATACTTTCATAGAGATACTGGAGAACGTACAGGTTCCAAGATAAGAACAGTCAAGACTAAAGACTTCAAAGCAGAAGGTAAAACAAAAGATGCTGGATTATTTGGACAACAGTTGTTCTCTAAAGGTAAGTACATTACTATCTATGAGGGTGAGTGTGATGCAATGGCAGGTTATGAATTAACTGGATCTAAGTGGGCATCAGTTAGTGTGAAGAATGGTGCAGCTGGTGCAGTTAAGGACATCAAACATAACCTTGAGTACTTTGAGAACTTTGATAATGTAGTGATATGTTTTGATAATGATAAGGTAGGTAAGGAAGCATCCAAAAGGGTGGCTGAATTATTCCCACCATCTAAAGCTAAAATCTGTACCTTGAATGAGTACAAAGATGCTAACGAATACTTGATGAATAATAAACTAACAGCATTCACTACAGAATGGTGGGCATCTAAGTTGTTTGCACCTGATGGTATTGTTAGGGGCGATGAGATGTGGGGTGTAGTAACTGAGGAAATCAATCAGTCATTCACTGAGTATCCTTGGCAAGGACTCAACGATCTAACGTATGGCATCAGAGATCATGAGTTGATTACCCTTACAGCAGGTAGTGGCATGGGTAAGTCGCAGGTGTTGCGTGAGTTAATACATCACCTACTTAACAACGGAGAAGATGAACCCAACATTGGTCTGCTGATGATGGAGGAATCCATTAGGCGTACTGGCTTATCACTCATGTCTCTTGAAGTTAATCAACTACTACATCTACCTGATGTTAGTGTATCTGACGAGGAATTGAGAGAAGCATACGACAAGACATTAGGTACTGGTAGGTTGTTCCTTTACGATTCATTTGGATCTAACACTATTGATAACATCATTAGTCGAGTCAGGTATATGGCTAAAGGTTTGGACTGTAAGTTTATCTTCCTTGATCATATCAGTATCATTGTATCGGATCAACAACACGGTGATGAACGTAAAGCACTTGATGAGATTGCAACTAAACTTAGAACTCTTGTACAAGAGACAGGTGTAGCTCTATTCATGGTGTCACATCTACGTAGACCTAATGGTGTAGCACATGAAGAGGGTGGTGCTACTTCCTTAAGTCAACTCAGAGGAACAGCAGGTATTGGACAGCTAAGTGATATTGTGATAGGCTTGGAACGTAACGGACAACATGAGGATGAGAATGTCCGTAACACTACAACGGTACGTGTGTTGAAGAATAGATTTACTGGATTAACTGGACCAGCTACCTATCTATTCTACGATAAACATACTGGACGTATGACGGAGACTGATAACCCTGAGACAGGAGCTAACGATGAGGATGAATTCTAAGAAAGAGAAGCGAAGGGAGTGGAATAGATGGGGTAGGGAGAGGGGGTTAAAGAATAGAAAGGAGTACATTGAAGAAAGAACTAAGCATTGTTGTGAAAGATGTGGAAACAAATACCATCCTGATGTTTTTGATTTCCACCATAGAGATCCTACAACTAAGAAGTTTAACCTTGGTTTTCATAGATGGAGGAAAATCGTAACTGATAAAGAAACCTTGAAGGAAGCAGATAAATGTGATATACTCTGTGCTAATTGTCACAGAGAGGTACATCTGGAGATGAAAAGAGATGAGGATAGTATTCGACATAGAAGCCAACGGACTACAACCAACGAAAGTGTGGTGCATAGTAGCTAAGGATATAGATAATGGAACACAATATAAATTTGTTGATAGTGCTGTTAATGATTTTAGTAAGTATCTTAGAACTAACAATGTGGTGGAGGTAATTGGTCACAACATTATTGGTTTTGATGTACCTGTATTAGAGAGATTGTTAGGGGTAGACTTCAGTGGTATAAAGATTACTGATACCTTAGTCATGTCTCGTTTGTTTAACCCAAGTAGAGAAGGAGGACATAGCCTTGAGAAGTGGGGAGAGAAACTTAGCTTTCCTAAAGGAGAGTTTAATGATTGGTCGCAGTTTACTTTTGAAATGTTGGAGTACTGTACTCAGGATGTGGAAGTCAATGCGAGAGTGTATTCCGTATTGCAGAAGGAGGCTGTTGGATTTTCAGATCAGTCGATTGATCTTGAACATCGAGTCCAAAGTATCGTCACACAACAGCAAGAGAATGGATGGTTGATTGATGAACCTAAAGCACATATATTGTATGCACAACTACAGGAAAGGAGAGTAGAACTTGAAGATGAAGTACACAAGACGTTCAAACCTATCCCTATACTCGATAAAGAGATTACACTCAAACATAAGAAGGATGGTACACTATCAGCAGTTGGGCTTAAGTGGCTTGAAGATTGGAAAGATGTGGTTATAGGCGACTTCTGCCGTATTGTGTGGCAAGACTTTAATCTTGGATCACGTAAGCAGATTGCAGTTAGACTACAGAAGTTAGGTTGGAAACCTACTAAATTTACTGAGAAAGGTAACATCATAGTAGATGAACCTGAACTAAAGAAGGTGAAAGGTATACCTGAATGTGATATGATGGCTGAGTATTTCTTAGTACAGAAGAGAGAAGCAATGTTAAAGAATATCATTGAGCATATACACGATGATGATGGTAGGGTACATGGGTACGTCAATAGTTGTGGTGCTGTGACAGGAAGGATGACTCATAGTGATCCAAACCTTGCTCAGATCCCTGCCTCTTACTCACCTTATGGTAAGGAGTTCAGAGGAATCTTTACTGTTGCTAAAGGTTATAAGTTAGTTGGTATAGATGCCAGTGGACTTGAGTTAAGGATGTTAGCACATTATATGCAAGATGAGAATTACATACATCAGATTTTAGATGGTGATATTCATAAATATAATGGTATCATGGCTAACTTAATTGATTATTCTTGGGAGGAAACTTCTAAAGAGTTTGATGAAGGGCGTAATAAAGCAAAGACTATGATATATGCTACAATGTATGGAGCTGGAAATGCTAAACTAGGATCTATTGTAGGGGGAGGAAGTAGAGCAGGTAGACGACTAAAGAATACTTTCTTTACTAACATCCCTGCATTAGGAGATCTGGTTGAGAGAGTACAGAAGGCTAGTGCCAGAGGATTTCTTAAAGGTATTGATGGTAGGAAGATATGGATACGTTCTCCACATTCTAGTCTTAATGCTTTACTACAATCTACTGGTGCTGTTGTAATGAAGAAAGCGTTGACATTATTGGATGAGTATGCTACAATAGCTGGTATTGATTATAAATTTGTTGGGAATATACATGATGAGTTTCAAACAGAAGTTAGGGAGGATCAAGCAGAGACATTCGGATCTCTTGCTGTTAAGTCTATCGTGGATGCTGGCGTGGCTCTGGATCTTCGCTGTCCTCTCGATGGAGATTTTCAAATAGATAATTCATGGGCGGGTACACACTGATGCCAATATATGATTTCAAATGTGAAGAGTGTGGTCATCTACATGAGGTAGTATGTAAGGTAGATGAACGCAAGGAGGCTAGGAAGTGTCCTAAGTGTGATGCTTGTAGCTACATGGTGATAACAGGTAATGATACAGGGTTCATCTTGAAGGGTGATAACTGGGACAAAGGCGAAGCTAAAAGGAGATGGGGTGATGACACGACATATTGATACCTTAGTGGAGGACATTGAACAGTTGTTCATTGGTATTGCACAAGGTAAACAACTTAAGATACCTAAGACTAAACTAAAGAAGTTATCTAAAGGTATTGAGGAAGTAATGGTACATTGGTCAACACCGCATGAAGGAGACAACAACCTTCGTATGTCTAACGTAGGTAAACCTAGTAGACAGTTGTGGTTTGACGTTAAGACCAACACTAAACGAGAAGAGTTACCACCTTCAGTTATGTTTAAGTTTCTCTTTGGTCATGTGATTGAAGAACTGTTACTGTTCTTTGCTGATCTCGCAGGACATAAGGTAAGCGATCAACAACAAGAGGTAGTAGTTGATGGGGTTACTGGACATATTGATGCTATCATTGATGGTGTAGTTATTGATATTAAAACAGCCAGTGATTATTCCTTTAAGAAGTTTAAGAAAGGTGACCTACCTTTTGATGATCCTTTTGGTTATCTTGCTCAACTATCGGGGTACTCTACTGCTTTGGAAAGAGAAGGTGGTGGTTTCTTGGTAGCTAACAAATCAACAGGTGAGTTGTGTCTTTACAAACCAGAGGACGTAGACTTACCTAATATAAATAAAAGGATTTCTAAAGTTAAGGCACAGATTAAAGAGGAGACTCCACCCAACAGATGTCACCCGATAGAACCTAAAGGTAAGTCAGGTAATGAGGGGCTGAATAGGAAATGTATCTGGTGTAATCATAAGCTTGTTTGTAATCCAGACGTACGTATCTTTAAGTACGCTAGTGGTTTGGAGTACTTAACTAAAGTAGTTAAACAACCTAACGTAGAGGAAGTAACTGAAGATGAATTCAAGAAAATCAAAACAGATTAGGAAACAAGCCAAGGAGTATATGTTAGAGTGGTACTTATCTTTACTACCTGAAGAGGAACGTAAAGAGATTACATTAGATAATGTACTTGACAAAATACCACAACAGAAGTATACTATTGGGTTCGGCACAAGGAAATTATCTATGTTCTCCTACCGTTGGTTCATTAAAACTTTAAAGAAGGGGTTAGATCCTAGAGACTTCCATCGTATGTCTTACTCAGAGATAGGGGAGAAAGAGGTTGTCTAATAATAATAATAATAACAAAAAGAAAAATAAGAAAAATAAATGTAAAAGTTATGGTAAGTACAGGTCAGGTCTTGAGAAAGCTTTAGCTAAACAATTACCTAGTGAATTTGAGTACGAACCTTTTAGGATACCTTATGTAATCAATAAGAAGTATTGTCCTGACTTTGTGTTTGGTAAGTTCTTAATTGAATGTAAAGGATTCTTTAGGGTAGGTGATACTCAGAAGTACAAAGCTATTAGAGATTACTTAACTGACTATGAACTTATCTTTGTATGGTCTGATCCTAATAAGAAGATACGTAAAGGATCTAAACTAACATTAGGTGGGTGGTGTGATAAAGAAAACATTAAACACTATACGGTTGCTGAAGCTAAGGAGTTAATAAAATATGTCTATAGTGTATGATTATAGTAGCGAGACTACTGAACCTATCGAGCCTGAAGAAGGTGAGTTATACCTTAAGCTTTATTTAGAACCTAATAAAAATCTTATGGTTGAGATTTTAGATTACACAAAACAAGGAGGTGAAGATGAGAAGTACTTAGCACCACTAGCTTATGGTTTTACTTACCTAGTGGAGAAGGATGTGGAGGCTGTCTATAGGGCAGGTATGGAAGATATGGTTCAACAAGCAGAGATGTCACGTTCAAATGTTGTACATTAACAATGGGGGTTATGATATGGGAAGTGGAGCAGATACACCGTTTGAAGATTTAGTTAACAGTCCATTACACTACACAAAAGGTAGTATAGAGGTGATAGATTTTATTCTTGACCAACAGATGGGGTACATGCAAGGTAATGTGGTTAAGTATGTGTCACGTTACAAGTACAAGAATGGTCTTGAGGATCTGAAGAAAGCTGAGTGGTACATAAAGAAGTTGATTGAGGTACAGGAAGATGTCGAGCGAAGATCACAAACAAAACAGAAAACATCGTATTAAAAATAGGTTGAAACATACGGTGAGACATGATATAATGTATCGTGAAAGAGTTGTTGAGGATAAGAGATATAAGAAACCTAAGTATAAGGAATGGGAATATGAGTACTGAGAATGAGATGATGGAAGTTATAGACTACGTTGAGAATGAGGACGGTAGTGCTAACATAACTTTTGATATGCCTGAAGAGGTTGTTAATATTTTTATCTTACAGGGATTGAGAGAGGTAATGAAAGATGAGCCTGTTGTTGTTATGCCTATTGATGAGTATGAAGAGATAAAAGATTACATTAAAGAACCTAGACAGGTAGAACTTGAACCTCAAATGGCACAAGGTTTGTTGGAACTAGGTATAACTAAAGCAATTAAAACGGGAATAGAGAATGTCACAGAAAGTAACTAAACTAAAAACAAGTAGAGATTATGAGAAAGAATCTAGTAAAGAAATCTTTGAGACCCTATCAAAGACAGCACCTAAATCTTTTGTAGTTTTATATCGTGATGATGAAACAGAAGATGGTGATCTTATTGTGGTACATCAGACAGAAGATTATGTGGAGCTGATGGGTATGATTAGTTATGCTCAATCGGTTATTGTAATGGGAGACTTTGATTAATGAATGATTATATGCAGTTCATAGCACTAAGTAGGTATGCCCGTTGGCTACCTAAGGAGAACAGAAGGGAGACATGGGATGAAACAATTGCACGGTACTTTAACTTCATGGATACTCATCTTACTACCAATACTGAGTATACCCTTAGCGATACTACTCGTAAGGAATTGGAGAAAGCAGTTAATGAACTGAAGGTTATGCCTAGTATGAGAGCCTTGATGACAGCAGGTAAGGCTCTTGAGAAGAATAACATTGCAGGATATAACTGTGCTTACCTTTCAGTAGACCATCCTAAGGCATTTGATGAGACACTGTACATTCTTATGCACGGTACAGGTGTAGGATTCTCAGTGGAACGTCAGCACATACAGAAGCTACCGGAAATACCGGATAGTTTAACTAAGGTAGAAGATACCTTGGTTGTAACTGACAGTAAGGAAGGGTGGCAAATGGCTTACAGAAAGCTAATCAGTTACCTCTATAATGGTGAGATCCCAAACTGGGACATGAGTAAAGTGAGGAAGAAAGGTGCTAGACTTAACACATTTGGCGGTAGAGCTAGTGGTCCTGAGCCTTTGGATGCTCTTTTCAAGTTTACTGTTGATATATTCAGTAGGTCTACTGGTCGTGGACTTAATAGTTACGAATGTCACAGGGTTATGTGTAAGATTGCAGATATCGTGGTCGTGGGTGGTGTGCGTAGGTCAGCATTAATCTCCCTATCTAATCTTACTGATGATCGTATGAGACATGCCAAGTCAGGACAGTGGTGGCATGAGACACCTGAGATGGCACTAAGCAATAACTCTGTATGTTACACTGAGAAGCCTGACATGGGTATCTTCATGAGTGAATGGTCTGCACTATATGAATCTAAGAGTGGTGAACGTGGTATCTTTAATCGTGAAGCTGCAAAGAAACAGGTGGAGTCATTGGGACGTAGAGATACCAATCATGACTTTGGTTGTAACCCTTGCTCTGAAATTATCCTACGTGATGGACAGTTCTGTAATCTAAGTGAGGTTGTCATTAGATCAGAAGATACACTTGATGACATTAAAGAGAAGGTACGCTTGGCTACCATACTTGGTACATTCCAAGCATCACTGACAAACATTAAAGGACTGAGGAAGAAATGGGTAGACAACACAACGGAAGAGGCACTACTTGGCGTAAGTCTAACTGGAATTATGGATCACTCGTTCATGAATGGGACAGTGAAGAGATACAAGACGAGTGGGACAATGGATACTGGGACAACTCTACCAGAATTCCTTCAAGACCTAAAGAAGATAAGTATAGAGACCAACAAGACATGGAGTAAGAAACTTGGAATCAATCAAGCAACTGCTACTACTGCTATTAAGCCCTCTGGCACTGTTAGCCAACTTGTCAATTCTGCTAGTGGGATTCATGCTCGTCATAATCCTTTCTATCTTAGGCGTGTTAGGGCAGATGCTAAAGACCCTTTGGCACAACTCATGGAGGATCAGGGTGTACCTAGCGAACCTGATGTAACTAAGCCTGACTCAGTTAAGGTATTTACATTCCCACAGAAAGCACCAAAGGGAGCATTGTTCAGAGATTCATTGAGTGCCTTGGAGCAACTGGAACTTTGGCTATTATACCAGACATATTACACTGAACATAAACCTTCGGTAACTATTTCAGTCAAAGATCATGAGTGGATGGGAGTGGGTGCATGGGTGTACGATAACTTTGATAAGGTTAGTGGTGTATCCTTCTTACCTTACTCAGAACATTCCTACGACCAAGCACCTTATGAGGACATAGATAAGAAGACTTACAATGAGTGGATGAAGAAGATGCCTGATGAAATTGATTGGTCACAGATTACTAAGTATGAACTTGAGGATCAAACTAAATCAAGTAAGACTCTTGCATGTACTGGAAACTCATGTGAGATCGTGGATTTGACAGAGGATAGTTAACAGTACGATATTACCGTACACTTGAGGTCG
>Ga0098062_1000969_pt1 | contig 12425 bp, 24 predicted proteins | sample 23_taG_FD_81592 | JGI IMG/M metagenome (GOLD analysis project Ga0098062, IMG submission 81592) | Marine viral communities from Cariaco Basin, Caribbean Sea - 23_WHOI_OMZ | ecosystem: Environmental > Aquatic > Marine > Oceanic | place: Caribbean Sea: Cariaco Basin | collected 2014-11-11 | reverse complement strand
GATTTTTTTGCGTCAGGAGCTTACCACTACGAGTATAACATAAGAACTACAGGAACTTCTAAAGTTAAGATAATTTTTTATGGTGGTGATAGTAATTCTATAATACAAAGCCTACAGATAGATACAACTTTAAGTGCTGATACTTGGCATCACGTTGCATTTACTTTTAACTTAGCAGATGCAAATACTTCTATTATTGGTTATTTAGATGGTGTTAAGAAGACAAATGCTTCAGGAGCTACTTATGCAAGTGCAGGTACTTGGGCAGCTGTAAGTAATACTGTTGCTCCATTATATATTGGTAGAATAGGAAACAGTTATGGGAAAATGAAATTGGATGAAATATCACTATGGAATTACCTTTTAACTCAATCAGATATAACAAGTATCTACAACGAGGGAAACCCTACAGATTTGTCACTAGACCGATATATTCCTGAAGTAGTAGGGTATTGGCGTAATGGTGATACAGCAGGACAATCAGTCTATCCAACTATTACAGATGATAGTGTAAATAGTAACAATGGAACGATGACAAATATGGCGGCAGAAGATATTGTAACAGATGCACCGTCAGTTGCTAAAGGAGTAGTTCAAGGCATTGTAACTAAAGGGATAATGTATTTAGATGAAAAATCAGGAACAGAACAAGTTCAATACAATCAGCATACTGAACCTGAAGCTACAAATTATATTTGGTATGGTCAAGACGATTCTTTTAAACCTACTGACTTACCAGGCGGAACATTAGATATTATAGCATCTTTTGAACGTAATACGAATATAGAATCTGACGAAAATGCAGCAGGAGTTACTTTAGACCCTGTTCATTCTACAGCAGCAGGTACAATGGAAGATGGGGATAAAATTAGTAAGTGGTCACACTCACAATGGACAAGTGAAGATTATTCACCAGTTTTAGTTCAAACAACATCTGCTGAGAAACCTTATTGGGATGTAAGTATGCCTGGTGGTTCTCCTAGGTTTTTAAATGGTAATTTCTTTGATGGACTTACTACTGCAAATGCTGGTGGATATACAATATACATAAGAGTTAACTTTGATAATTTGTCGCAAAGCCCTTTAATAGGTAAAGCTAGTGAAGCTCCTGGTTTTGAGCAAAACAATTTTAAGTTACGTAATGCTTCTGAATTTGCACTCAATACTGATGATTCAGGGCGTTATTTTGTTGAATCATCTAATACAATTAAAACAGGTATTTGGTACACAATAGCATTACAAAGAACTGCAACAAATAATGCAAATGTATATGTAAATGGAGGGGAATATAGTGATAAGTCTTGGGGTGATACAGCAACAGGTGAAACGGGAACTTTTGTAAGTTCGATGTTAGGTTCTGATGAAGGTGCGCTGCAAACAATGAGAGGATTTATAAGTGATTTCTTTTATTATGCAGATGGAAGCCACACAGCAGCAGATAGAGCAAAAATGTATAATTATTTAGGGTAATAATATGACTTATACAATATATAATATGGATGATATAGCAACTATAGATTTTTCTCAAGTATATGAAACTAGTGAAGATACATTAAGACTATCAACAGATGGAACAAAAACAGTTCTAAAATTTACAGGTGATACTCCTGATTTTTTAGAAGGGTTACAACAATATAATCATTCAGAGATTTTAGCAATAATGCAAACTCCTGAATGGACTAACGAAGATTAAATATGAAAGATAACATTATCAACATCAACTTAGAAACGAGCACAGCTCCTGTAGTTCAAGAAGTACGTGGCAGGGATTGGATAGAATACGGAACAGAAGACTGGAGAAACCTATATCCTCAGTTCTTAATTGACCTTTATTACTCAAGCTCAATAACTGCTGCGATTGTAAATTCAAGTGCAGAGATGATAGCAGGTGAAGCACTTATTATAGCAGATGATGAAGACAGAGATTTAGAAGCTAGAGTTAAGTTGCAGAACTTTATGAATAGAGCTAATGGTAATGAAAGCCTACATGAAGTTATAAAGAAACTATCTTTTGACTTTAAGCTGCAAGGCGGGTTCGCTTTAAATATAGTATGGAGTAAAGACAGGACTCAAATCGCTGAAGTCTATCACGTTGACGTTTCTAAGTTAAGATGTGCTAGGCCTGATGAATTTGGAAAGACTCCAGGATTTTATATCTCAGCAGATTGGTCAAACACTAGACAGAACAAACCTTATTACGTTCCTGCATTTAATGCTAATGACAGAACTTCAGCTAACCAAATAATGTATTCAGGTCTTTACAGTCCTAATATGAACTCTTATTATACACCTGATTACGTTAGTTGCTCAAACTGGGCGCTTATCGATGCTCGTATCTCTGAGTATCATCTCAATGCTATCAGCTCAGGATTCTCGGGCTCTTTTATGGTTAACTTCAGTAATGGCGTACCGACAGCAGAAGAACGTCATCAAATAGAACAAAGCCTTACTGATAAGTTCACAGGGCAAAACAATGCGGGTAAATTTATTTTAACGTTCTCAGACGATAAGACTAGAACACCTGAAGTACAAGCAATAACACCTTCAGACCTCGATAAACAATACTTAGCACTCCAAGAGCTATTAACTTCGAACATTCTATCAGGGCATCGTGTAACTTCTAAAACGCTAATGGGTATTGATACTGCTAATGGTTTTTCAAGCAATACAGACGAAATCATAAATGCTGCAAATTTCTATCTCAATACGGTAATCAAACCATTCCAAGACCAATTAGTTAAACAGCTAAGAAAGATATTCCAAATTAACAATATGGATATGCCTGTAAACTTTGTACAGCTTAAACCAATCACAGTTCAATTTGATTCTAAGACTATCAGAGAGGTAATGACTCAAGACGAAATACGTGAAGAACTTGGGCTTGAACCTTTAGGTGATGAAGAAGTAGTAGTTGATGAAACATTAGATTTCAGTAAAGTTGGGATGGTAGATGGAAAGCCTGTTTTTAGCACAATAGAAGAGGCTGAAGCTCATGCAAAGACTTTAGGGTGTGAAGGGTATCACGAACACGATTTAGACGGCAAAACGGCTTATATGGCTTGTAAAGACCATTCAGAAGCTACAGAGCTATCTAAGTTTATAGAAGAGTTTGGTGAAGATATTCCAGAAGGGTGGGAAATACTAGATGAAGAAAATGTAAATGATGAACACGAAGACTTTGACTTTGAAGCTGAATTAAATAAATTAGTTGAAGGAAAAACAGAACTAGCTTCAACAGGAACAGCAAGACCTAATCAAAGAAGTACGCAAGATGGAGTTAATGATTCTTATAATGATTATTTCAAAGTAAGATATATGTACACTAAAGATACTGCTTTAAGTCAAGAAGGAGAAACAAGAGAATTTTGTAAGCTAATGACTGCTGCTCGGAAAGTATATAGAAAAGAGGATTTGCTTCAATTAACTAAGAAACCTGTGAACCCAGGATGGGGACCGAGAGGGGCTGCAACTTATAGTATATGGCTTTACAAAGGCGGAGGTAATTGTCATCATTACTTCAGGCGTGTCGTTTATAAAACCTCACTAAGAAACGCTAAGTCTAATATTAAAGATAGTCAAATAATATCAGATGTAAAAGCACTTAGCGAAGGATTTACATTAAAAAGAAATAGTGGCTTAGTAGCAAAAGCACCAAAGAGAATGAAAAATAACGGATTTTTAGAACCACGATAACTATGTCATACGTATTATTTATATCAGAAAGCAAATTAAAAGATTCGACAGCCGTCAATCTCAATGTCGATGTTGACATCTTACTCCCGTTTGTACGTGAAGCTCAGAAGCTCTATGTAGAAACAGCATTAGGAACGGATTTAACACAACACCTTAAAGACCATATTATCGCAGGTACTTTAACAGGAGCAGACAAGACCTTAGTAGATGAATATATTGGCGATATGTTGCCAGGGTATAGTCTTTATCACGCTTTGCCATACCTGCGTTTTAAAGTCGAGAACGGGAATGTTTATTCTAAGACATCAGAAACAGGAACGGCTTTAACTACGGAAGAAGCACAACACCTAAGAGAAGAAATTTTAAATACAGCAAGTTACTACAGAGAACGTATGATTGACTATATAAGAAATAATACATCTTCATTCCCTACCTATTCGACCAATAGTGGGGCTGACGTTTCGCCTTCAACTGACAACTATTATGCGGGAATGAATCTTGACACACCAAGACAAGGAACAGAACTTACATTAAGGAACTTTCTAACAGCAGGTGAATAATGAAGAAGCATTACAAAACAAAACCACAAAATATAACTAAATTAAAATCCTACTTGGATAAAAAAACTATAAAAAATGACAGACCTAAAAGACACAATACAAGTAGGAATAGCTAACGGAGTTGGTATTGGCTTTAGTATAACAGATTGCAATGAAGTCCTTACATTGGTATCTTTAATTTTAGCCATTCTATTTACAGCGTATAAATTTATAAAATTTGAGAGAAATGCCTAAAAAGAAAAAGCTAAACAGCAACAACCCTAAGTATAAACCAGAAGTTATAAGAGATGATAAAGTGCTTAGAAAATTTATTAAAGAAGTTAAAGGGGTTAAAATATACGCAACCTATCCTCTCTAATTTGGACTCCCAAATAAATCTTCTTATTATCAGAGATACATTCACAGAAGACTCTACTATTGGAGAGCTTTTTATAAACGGTGAAAGAATGTGTGATACTTTAGAAAACCCTTATATAAATAATGAAAGAAATATATCTTGTATTCCTGAAGGTGAGTACAAGGTAAGATTAAGATTAGCAAGAGAATCAGCTTCAAGAGATTACTTGCACCTTCTAGTTCAAGATGTACCTAACCGAGATTGGATATTATTTCATCGGGGCAATTCAGCTAAAGACACAAGCGGATGTATATTAGTCGGACTAAGCTCTGCACAAGACGTTGTTCACAACTCACGTTTAGCAATGGATTTGCTGATGAAAGAAATCATTAATTTAGGCGGCACAAATATTAATTTAATAATAAAAAATAGATAAAATGAAAAAAACAATTTTAACAACAGTAGTCGCATTATTTTGTTTAAGTGCTTCAGCACAGTTCAGAGTAATGAGTGACATAAATACACCTGCTGAAGATTCTAGTTGGGGTGTAAGCAACTTTACTAATAATCTGAGTATTGGCTATCAAATAAATGAGGAAGTGATGGTAGGTATTCAAAAAAATGGTGATGATTATGATTTTGTAGGTAGATATAGTCTTAATGACAACATCTATTTATCAGTACATGCTCCAACTGAAAATGCAGTAGATAATATGACTGTAGGTGTTGGAACTTCTATCAATGTTTGGGAGGGTCTTTATGTAGAACCAAACTATACAACAAAAGATGGTGAAGGCTCTTTTAATGTAGGGCTTTCTTATAAACTTTAATTAATAACTTAAAAAATTAAACAAATGAAAAATTGGCTTATTTTAACAATGTTCAAATCCAAGAAATTTTGGTATGCAGTAAGTAGTGTAGTTATTCCTTTATTAGTTACATATTTAGGAGTAGATGAAGCAACTGCATCAAATCTATTTTATGCTTGTCTTGCATTAGTATTAGGGCAAGGAATCGCTGATAGTGCGAGAAAATAATAGATACAGATTAAAGCCACACGAAATAGTGGCATTACAAAAAATGAGGGAATCCGAAGCTAGGAATGTCCTAGTTATCGGTGACCTTCATGAACCATTCTGCTTAGAAGGCTACCTTGACTTCTGTTTAGAGCAATATGAATCTTTTAATTGTACGTCAGTAGTCTTTATAGGCGATGTAATCGATAATCACTACTCTAGCTACCATGAGGCTTCGGCTGATGGACTAGGTGGCTTAGACGAGCTAGAATTAGCTATTAAGAAAATATCTACTTGGTATGAAGCTTTTGGAGAACCAGGAACAAAAGTTATCATCGGTAACCATGACCGTATTATTATGCGGAAAGCACAGACGTCTTCAATACCTAGTAAGTGGATTAAGTCTTATAAAGAAGTATTACAGACTCCTAATTGGGATTTTGTAGAACGCTTTGAACAAGATGATGTACAATACATTCATGGAGAAGGTGGTACGGCTAGAACTAAGTGTCGTGCTGATATGATGAATACCGTACAAGGTCATTTACATACGCAATGCTATACAGAGCATTATGTAGGAAAGAAGTTTAGAGTTTATGGAACTCAGGTGGGCTGTGGAATTAATCACAAGTCTTACGCTATGGCTTACGCTAAATATGGAAAAAGACCTGCCGTTGGTTGTGCTGTAGTCTTAAACAACGGTAAAACCCCTTTAAATCTATTAATGCCTTTATAATGGAAGAAAATCCTACAGTAAAATTATTCTTAATGTATATGCTTCTTATCTTAGGCATAATATTGCTTAATTTGTAGTACCCTTTAGCCTTTTTAGGCACTTTCACAACTTTTTGACCCCCATATACTAGACAGCACTTAAAGTTTCTATATCTAGACAAAACACTATTAACACTTAAATTGTTAATAACTTATTTAATAATTATGTTAATATGTCAGTTAATTCAAATGTTTTTTTTATTTTTGTTCCATAATTAATTTAAAAAGAAATAAAATGAAAACACTAAACATCACAACAGGAGCAGATTACAAAGTAACTCACAAGCTGACTAAATCAGTTCAGTTTATGAATGCTCAAGAACTAGCAACATTTGTATTTAAAAATGACTACAAAAAATACACAATAGAAAACACAGAGAAAAGATTTATAGATAGAATACCTGCTTGGGTAATATACACATCTCTTATAGTATTAACAGTAGCTTCAGTATTGCTACACATAAACTTAAATTACTAATGGATACATATATATCAAACGACTCAAATAACCCCATCAACTGGACTGGAAACAATCCAGAATGTAACTGCTGCGGAGAAGAACTAGACAGCTTTTTTGACTATGAAGAAATTTGTAATGAATGCTTTAATGCAGAACTAGAAAATAACGATAATAATAACGAATAAAGTTAAAATAATTTTATATTTTTAACCAAATTATTAACATAAAGAAATATATATGAAAACAGATTTAAAAGATTTAACAAAAGAATTACCCTATAAATGGAGAGTGCAATCTACAAAGTATGGTAAAACAACTTGTGTTGCCTATATAGATGCGAGAGATTGTCAGGACTTACTGGACGAAGTGGTAGGCGCAGCAAATTGGCAAACTATTTATTATGAAGAAAATGGATTGCTATTTTGTAAGGTAGGTATATTTACTGGTAGTGAGTGGGTCTGGAAGTCAGATACAGGCTCAGAAAGTAATGTAGAAAAGGATAAGGGGCACGTATCAGATGCTTTTAAAAGAGCTTGTGTTTCTTGGGGTGTTGGTAGATTTTTATACCGTTTACCAATACAAACATTAAAAACAAAAAAACATACTAATGGAAGGGAATACCCTTATGCTCCTGAAAAAGATAAGATTATATTTGATGGAGAAACTTTGACTAAGTATATAAATTGGAAAATAAATAATAACTAAATAAATAAATAAAATGAATGTAATTGGAAAACTAATTAAAAAACTAGATGTTGAATCAGGCATCAGTAAAACAGGTAAGGAATGGAAAAAGCAATCTATCCTTGTAGAACAATCAGGAACAGACTATAACAAAGAAATAGTTATTAGTTTCTTTGGTGATAAGATTAAAAGTCTAAGAGATATTCAAGAAGGCTCAGATGTTAATATTTCAATCAACTTATCTTCAAGAGAATACAACGGAAGATATTATCATAATATAGATGGTTGGTTTATAGCTAAGATGGGTGAAGAAACAGTAGGTAATAATTTTGTTACTACTGATGATGAAATGCCTTTCTAATGATAGATAAAGATAACTTTAATTATATTTGTAATCTTACTACTGAAGTTTTAGGATTTACAAAAGATGACCTTGCTTTAAAAAGCAGGAAGAGACCACTACACATAGCACGAGCAGTTGCTGCTTATATAGGTATTTCTGAAGAACTTATTCATCCAAAAATAATTGCTAAGGCATTTAAAAGGCATAGAACTTTAATCTATCATTATGAAAAGACCCATAAAGCGAACTATGCAAACTGTGAGTCTTACAGAAATGCTTTCACTAAAGTATATAAGGCTTACAAAAGTTTAGATAGTGAGAAACAAATATTTTTAGATGCTGATTTAATGAAAAGATATTTACTTAAAAATGGAGTTAAAGAATCTAAAGCGCCTAAACATTCACAAGTAATATTAGAAGTAAAAAGTGATAATGTTAAATGTAAAATAAAAACTTCTTATTTTGATTTTAGTAATCAATTAGAAATTATTAAGTTTGTTCTCAAAAATTACCACTATACAATTAATATTATATGAACAAACCAAATTACTATGCTGTTATTCCTGCTGAGGTTAGATATAGCAAAAAGCTAACACCAAATTCTAAACTTCTTTATGCAGAGATAACGGCACTATGTAATATGAATGGTAAATGTACAGCATCAACTGAATATTTCTGTAGACTCTATGAAGTCAGTAGGGCATCAATTCAAAATTGGCTAAGGCTATTAGAGAAAAATGGCTACATAACTAGGGATGTAAAATATAGACAAGGTAGTAAAGAAATTTTGTCTAGGTCTATTAAATTGGTAGACAACCCTAGTCTAAAAATCTGTACAGATAATACTAATACTAAAGTATATACTAATACTAATCTTACAGATAGTAATAAAAAGGCTCTCTTTAAAAAACCAACATTAGATGAAGTTAAAAATTATTGTATATTGCGTAAGAATAATATAGATGCAGAAGCCTTTATAGATTTTTATGAAAGCAAAAATTTTATGATAGGTAAAAATAAGATGAAGGATTGGAAGGCAGCTGTAAGAACTTGGGAACGCAGAGAAAAGGATAAGCCTCAAACTATGAGTAAGATTGATGCTCAATTAAATGAATACTTAAAAGGAAAAGAATACTTATGAATAAAGAAGACTTAGATATAGATGTATTTGAAAGTAAATTACTTGATGAATTAAATGAAATGCAAGATTATATTTTATGTCCTATGGATATTTTAGATACTGTAAGAGGTTTTATTGATGAATATATAGACCAAGAGGTTATAAAAAAACTTGATGAAATTGATGACACCTATAAAGATATAAAATTATGAAACCACTAAAAGAAGAAAAATTAAAAGAACTAACTGAAAAGGTTTATGATTTACTTACTACAACAAAAGTAGAAATAGGTCATAATACAGATGGTAAAACAATAGCTAGTTTAAGTAAGATATTTGCTCAGGACTTAATGCAAGAGAAAAGATTTGGTAGAATGACCTTTAATCAAATTATAGATGCTTTTAGATTAGGCGTAAGATTTGGAAAGGATGAACCTTTTTTAAATATCAGAACCTTTTACAAATGGGTTTATGCTCATAAGAAAGTAATAGACGATGCAACTTATCAGACGGAAACTTTAAAACAAAAGAACGTACCTTATTATCAACCACCTATAAAACTATTAAAATGAAGATACTAACAATCATCTGGGGAATACTTATTGTAGCTTGTATATTAGAAGCATATTTTTGTACTAAGTTTGAAGACGAATTATGAAATTATACAACCCTGATAAATGTAATACGTTTGAAATGCAATTTGGATTTGAGCAGCCTAAACAATACAACCACGCAAGAGATTTAAGAAATAAACTAAAGAGATATGAAAACCAAAGAAGCAGTAAAAACTCTGTTAATACAGAAGCCTCATTTAAGAGATAGTGATTCTAAGCTGATAGCGACTTATTGGTTTAATGAGCTAAAGAAAAAGAACATAAATCCTTCGGAAATAAATGGGCTTGAATTTATGAAGATGTTTGCTGATAGTAAACTGACAAACATTAAGACTATTGAAAGAATGCGTAGAAAACTACAAGAAGAACATCCTGATTTAAGAGGTAAACTTTATAAGGTTAGAAAAGAAACTATACAAGACCAATGGAAGAAAGACTTAGGATATGAAGTCAATTAGTAAATTAAAAAAAGAACTAGATAAATGGTTTAGTCTTTATATACGGCTGAGGGATTCACATGAAGGGCTCTCTCAATGTTTTACCTGCGGATGCGTTAAACCATATAATAGGGGTATGCAGAACGGACACTTCCAATCGAGAACTTTTTTATCTACTAGATTTAATGAAGAAAACTGTCAACCGCAATGCGTTGGTTGTAATATGTTTAAGCAGGGCGAACAATACAAATTTGCTTTAAATTTAGATGCTAAGTATGGAGCAGGAACAGCAACTGAATTAGAGTCTTTAGCCAGACTAACAGTTAAATTTACTAGAGGGGATTATGAAGATAAGATACGTTATTACAAATCTGCTGTTGAAAAGTTAAAAAAAGAAAAAGGAATTGAATAACCTTTTGTTTTAAGTTTGCGTATGCGAAAAACGATTTATGCAAATCAAGAACATAAACAAGCAATAGAGTCTTATCTGTTAATGTGTAAAGAGTTTGTAGAAGAAACAAGCACAAAGGCAAGGTTCAAGAATTATTTAGATGTTATAGATTTAATTTTAGAATATCATAACTCTTACGGAATCGGAACTAAAGAACATAATTTCTTCGATTGGCTTATGATAATTCCTATTAATGTTTCAGTTGCAACAAATGGTTATTTTGCTGCATTAGAAACAAAAGGTAATAGAGCAGTTCTTAGAGCATATAAGGTTGTATTAGATGAACTACTGCACGACACAGTTTCAAAGATAGATTCAATATCGCCAGAAGATGAATGAGATTTATGCAAAAATAGCAAAGCTATCAGATAAGTTTACTGCAATGGCTTATGGTCTTACAACTGATAAAAACAAAATAGACAACGCAGTTCAGGAACTGATGTTATATTTCCTTCAGATGAATCCAAAAACGTTATCTGATATTTACGATAAAGACGGAATAGAAGGAATTACTAAATATGGAGCAGTAGCTTTAAGACGCTCCTTAACAAGCCCTAGAAGCGCATTATATTATAAGTATGAAAAATATTACACACATATTGACAGTTCCTGTTACAATACTAGTTTTACTAGCAACAATGATACTATGGCATACAGCGTTGCTAATAATAAAAATATTGCAAATATTCCAAATGAAAAAGTAGATAATTACCAATGGACAAAGCTCGAAGAAATAGACAAGGCGTTAGAAGATTGTACTTGGTATGATAAAAAGATATTCGAGCTTTATTACTATGAAGGGAACACACTCGATTCACTAGCAGAAAAGACTAGCATAAGTCGTAATAGTCTTTTTACAACAATAGATAAAGTGAGAGAAATACTTAAAAAGAAACTAAATGAATAAGTTTTTTGTATCTGATGAAATATATGAAGAACGTCTAGCAATCTGCAAGGAGTGTGTTTATTATTTTAAACCTACAGGAAATTGTAAAAGGTGTTTATGTTTTATGAAACTGAAGGCACGTCTTGCTCCTATGGCTTGTCCGCAGAAGTATTGGGATAAAACTACCGAGATTGAAACTCCTGATGATTTACCCCAACACTTAATAGAAGAAGTCCTTGATATTTGGGATGACTTAAAAACAGGTAGAGCAAAAGATGTAGCTACAAAAAAAAGAATGATAGAGCTTTATAACGTAATACACAACACTAACTATGGAACAGGAACTAATTGTGGTTCTTGTATATCAACTTGTTTTGATGGAATAAAAAAACTATATAATAAATACAATGAATAAAAAAAGCTACAAATCAATAAAGTCTGTATTAAAATTTCATATTAAAAAGAATGTTAAAAGCCTTTGGACTTGGAAAAAGGATGAAGCAGAAGGTGAAAACTTTACTTGCATATATGAAAATTACAGCGGTGAAGACAGAATCTATACAAGTGAACAATTATTAAAACTATTAGAAAAGTGAAAATAGTAATATTAATTTTTCTAGTATTTGCAATAAGTGCTTGTTTACTTTCGTATTTAGATTATAGGTTAAAGAAAAATCACAATGATAAATTATATAATAACATTAAAAAATTAGAAGATGCCAATAGACTATAAAAAAACAACAGAACCAAGTTACTATTCAGGAACTAAGTATGGATATTCAGCTAGAAAAGTGGTTGAAGATTTTAACTTATCTTACAATGTCGGTACGGCAGTTAGTTATCTACTTAGAGCAGGAAAGAAAGAAGGTAATCCTGCTGAACAAGATATACAGAAAGCCATAAACCATTTACACTTTGAACTAGATAAACTATATAAAAAAAGCGACACTAAAACAGGAGGATTAGCACAATGACTTTATATTCTTGTGAATGTGGTAAAGAAGAAAAAGAAGTGTCAAAAGCTAAGATTATCTTTGATGATGGTAAATGG
>Ga0098062_1000958_pt1 | contig 12488 bp, 10 predicted proteins | sample 23_taG_FD_81592 | JGI IMG/M metagenome (GOLD analysis project Ga0098062, IMG submission 81592) | Marine viral communities from Cariaco Basin, Caribbean Sea - 23_WHOI_OMZ | ecosystem: Environmental > Aquatic > Marine > Oceanic | place: Caribbean Sea: Cariaco Basin | collected 2014-11-11 | reverse complement strand
CCTCCTCGATGGGACACACCGACACCGACGACAACGTAAACGGCACGCCCCGCGACGCCGCCGCCCGCGCCGCCTGCACCTCGCCCCGCCGCGCGTACATCCCGGTGAGCCCCACCGGCGCCAGCGCCACCGGCAGGCTCACCGCCTCCCCGAACAACCGCGCCGACAGATCCACTGCCCCCACCTCCTTCAACACCCGCTGCCGCAACGCCAAATCGCGCAGATCCGCCACATTGCGCGCCAGGGTGTGCTCGTCGTACGCGCCCCCGTCGATGTAGTGGAACAGGAACGGCGGCAGGCGGCGTTTGGCGGCGAGGCGGTAATCGTGGGTGGAGGAGATGATCATGGTTGTCTCCTAGTGAGGTAGCGACAGGAAAGCTTGGAGAGAAAGCCTTTGACCCGTACGAACTAAAGGCCCGCCTCATTGAACAATTGAGCGGCGGAGACGTTCAACGCCCCGGCGATCCGCAGGATATTCGCCAACGAGACATTACGCTCGCCCCGCTCCACCGCACCGATGTAGGTGCGATGAATACCGACCTCGGTGGCGAAAGACTCCTGGGAAATACCGGCAGCCCGTCTCCGCTCCCGGATCACGGAACCCAGCTTTTTCTGTGCGTCATCAATACGAGTAGTCATATTTCAAATTGTTCTTATAGATGACTATAAATCTACACACTATAAGTAGCATACCTGGATGCCTTACTCTATGATGACTTTACGTATCATCGAAACTCATGGAGGGAATCATGAAAAAGCGCAAGCCGAACATTGAAATTGGACACTATCGCAGAAGCCGCTATTGGGGCGTCTGGGTTGATTCTGAACTGCTTGCGGTGGTGTGTTATCGGAAGGGCGCGGAGGCAATTAAATTGGCTTTGTTGAATCGTTAGAGTCAAATGGCAGACTAGTTATGGAGGATGGCAGGTCTGCTTAATGCTTCAACGCTTGGCATGATCAGCCAGCTTCGGGGTAATGACGGAAAACCGGCCCGGTTGGACGCTATTGTTGCGCGCGGCTCTTCAATAAAGCCAGTCTTCGTGCGCCAGCGGCGCCTCATTCAGAGCATCCCTGTGCAGGCGCCAATCGGGCATGAATTGATCCATCAAAGCTCGGAAGCGATCAGTGTGTTGACGCTCCAGTAGATGCACCATCTCATGCACGAGTATGTACTCTAGACAGCGTGGTGCTTTCTTTGCGAGCTCCAGGTTCAGCCACACCCGACGCGCCTCAATGTTGCAACTGCCCCATTGGGTCTTCATCCGTTTGATCCGCCAATCTTCTACCTTAACGCCGGTCACGCGCTCCCAGTGAGGCAGTAGCTCCGAAATCCGGGCTTTGAGCTGGCTTCGGTACCAGCGCTCTAGCACCCGCTGCCTCGAGTTATGATCCATACCCGCCTTTACGTACAACGCCAGCCTGCGGTTGTTGGCTACAATCACTCGCGGATTACCCGGCCCTTCCACCACATTCAGGAGGTAGCGCTTGCCTGCGAAATAGTGGCTTTCGCCGGTCACCATCTCTCGAGCCGATTGGCGCTGTTGACGCGTAAAGCTCTGGCGCTGTCGGCGTATCCAGCCAATGCGCGAGACGATGGCGAGACGGACGGCCTCGTCATCCAAATGTTCGGGCGCAGCCACACGCACCCTGCCATCCGGCGGATAGACACCCACATGCAGGTTCTTGATCGCCTTGCGGCGAATTTCCACGGGGATACCGCTCACCTCGATATGACGGCGCTCAGTAGTCATTCTGGTTCTTTACTAGCTCGAAAACGGTATCCACGTCGGGGACCTCGGTCTCCCGCACCTGCGTCTCCAGCACTGAGGCGATGGCGTTGCGCACCTCGCGCTCCTTGAACCTGTTGCCGCGCCAGTCAGCCTTCTTCACGGTCCGGATCTTCTCGTCGAGCCGAATAGTAAGCGTGGTATCCTGACTCAGATTATCGTACAGGGCCTGTCGCGCCGGGGTATCCACCCCGATAGGATAGTGCTTCCCTCCGTCCCGCCGCGCCGCCTGGCGCGTCAGCTCCACGATGCGGCGCAGATACTCTTTATACTCCAGCGCCTCCTGCCGGCGCTGCTCAATCAGGGCGTCCAGCAGCTCGGACATCTTTTCGTAGTATTTCGGATTGACGGCCATTTCATCGATGATCAGCCGGCGTACGTTGTTTTCGATAGTCTCGGCCATCGCCTCCCGGTCACTCGAGATGGAATTCGGCAGGCTCTCTACCGCCTCTTCACCACGCTCGACTACCAGCTCGACCAGCGTCATGTCGTCAAAGGCGGACAGCTTTTCGCTCTCGTCCGCGCGGATGTAGGTGTCCAGTAGATGTCGCATGGCCGGCTCGTACATCTTCATGTCGATGTAATCGCCACTGGCCAGCTTCACCTCCTCCCGAACCTTCTCGTAGTGCTCGACTTCCGCTTTAATGGCGGCGGCCTCGGCCTCGCTGTAGCCGGCCTGCTGCATTTCGTTGGCCAGGTCGGCATAGGCGCGCAGGAAAGCGCCCACGTGTTTGTACAGGGCCAAACGCCTGGGCTCGTTCTCCTTCTGCACCTCGGGCGCATCGCTAGAGCCGACGAAATAGCGCCGGTAGGCGGGGCTGTCCTTGGGCGGGTCCACTGCCTCGCATACCGCCTTGACCGCCTCGCGGGTTTCTTCCAGCCTTTCCCATGCCTTGTCCAGCCGATTTTCCAGTAGACCTTCCACGTCCTCCGTGTCGAAGGCATCGAAGGCCCCGCCCGTGTAATCCTGAATCGACTGCTCCAGGGACTTGAACAGGTCCTTGTAGTCGACGATATAGCCGACTTCCTTGTCCTCCGTGTGCAGCCGATTGACCCGGCAGATGGCCTGAAACAGGCCGTGGTCTTGCATTTTCTTGTCTATATAGAGATAAGTGGCCGGCGGCGCGTCGAAGCCGGTAAGAAGCTTGTCGACCACAATCAGCAGCTTCATTTGACCAGGTTCCTCAATGAAACGCTTCTTTACCTCCCGCTCGAAGGTCTCTACCTTGTTGACGGTCGCGTCTTCCGACTCGTTGAAGTGTTCGGCCAGCATACGTCGATAGATCGCGTACTGATTCAGTTTCTCGGTTTCGCCCTCACCGGTGGCCTCACCCTTGATATCGGCGGTGGACGGCACATAGGAGGTAACAATGGCGCACTTGCCCTTCAGCTCTGTCTTCTCGAACATTTCGAACAACCGGCAGGCTGAATAGATGCTTCCGGCCACCAGCATGGCGTTACCAGGGCCGCTCATCAACCGGTCGCGGGTCGCCATGTCCCAGAGAATGTCGGAGACGATCTTCTCCAGTCGGTCCCGTGAACTCAGTACCTTCTGCAGGGTGCCCCAGCGCTTCTTAAGCTGGGCCCGGGCGTAATTATTCAGGCCTTGAGTCTTGAGCTCGAACCACTGGTCAATTTTGGCCTGCGAGGTGACATGCTGGTCGATATCCCGCGCTTCGTAGCGCAGATCCAGCACCACCCCATCCTGCACCGCTTCGTCGAACTTGTAGCTGTGGATGTAGGGGCCGAAGACTTCGATGCTCTTGCGTTTGTCCTTTTTCAATAAAGGCGTGCCGGTGAAACCGATCAGCAGGGCCTCGGGCAGCAGGGCCTTCATCGCCTCGTGCAGCTTGCCTGACTGGGTGCGGTGACACTCGTCGACGAACACGAACAGATTGCCCTTAGCCCGGAAGCCTTTCGGTAGGTGGCTACGCATGTCCCGGATGAAGGCGTCGACATCGCCCTCTTCCGAGGCGCCGAACTTGTGGACCAGCGACGCGATGAGCCACTCGTCGCTGCGGTTGAGCACGTCGATCAGGTCGGCGCCGCTCCGGGTACGGTGGATCTGCTCGTCCACCCCCTTGAAGACCTTCTCTATCTGCTCGTCCAGCTCGGTGCGATCAGTGATCACCAGCACCCGGGCGTCCTGCACGTTCTCGCGAATCCATTTGGCCAACCACACCATGGTCAACGACTTTCCGCTGCCCTGGGTGTGCCAGATGATGCCGCCCTGACGACGCCGCACATGATCCTGTACGGCACGCACGCCGAAGAACTGGTTGTGGCGGCAGGTCTTTTTGATGCCGGCGTCGAAGACCATGAAGTCGTGAATAAACTCGAGCAATCGGGCTTTGCCGCACGTCCAGCCTAGCTGGAACTCAAGCTTCGATTCAGTGCCAGCGTCCCAGGGAGCCAGGTGCTTCGGATCGACCGGCGTCTGCGGCGTCCAGTCAGGGCTTTGCTCTTCCCACTCCATCCAGAACTTCTCGGGCGTCTCAATCACCCCGTAGCGCAGCCCCTCGGTGGGGTTGCCAGCCATCACCAGCTGCGCGGTGGCAAAAAAAGGCTGGATGAAGTCGCGCTTTTGATTGTCCAGGCTCTGGCGGATGCCTTCTGCCACCGCCACGGTGGAGCGTTTCAGCTCTAGAATGCCCAGGGCGATGCCGTTGACGTACAGCACGACGTCCGGGCGCTTGGTGTTGGCTCCGGCCACCGTGACCTCCTCGGCCACGGCGAAGTCGTTGTTGTCAGGATTAGCCCAGTCGATCAGCCAGACGGTGACCGTCTGCTCCTGGACTGACGGTTTGACGTGAACGCCGTAACGCAGCTTCTCGTAGACGGCGCGGTTGGCGTCATAGAGGGTCTTGCTGCCGGAAATCGCCGCGGCCTGGTCCAGCTCGCGCAGCGCGCGGTTGATCACGGGTTCCTCATGGCCCTGCCGCGCCAGCCAGTCACGGACCAGGTCTTCCTCAATATTGCGGTTGCCATCCCGGTCCTTCCAGTCCCCCAGATAGCGGTAACCCAGTTCCTCCTGGAAGAAGCGCAGCACCTGCTGCTGGGTGTGACGTTCGCGTTGACCGACCCTACTCATGCGTCAGCCCCCCTCGCCCGCTCTTCCTGCAATGCCTTGAGCGTTCGCCCTTGCTCATCTTTCCACGTAATACGGCCATTCGCGCTGCCGCCGACCAGCACGCCGGCGGCGGTAGACGGCGAGTTGAAACGAAAATCCTGGGTGAAGACCAGGCTTTCACCCTCTATCCGGAGCACATTACGCTCCCTGAGCTGTTGCCTTAAATCGCGCATGTAATCGTGAATGGAGGCCACCTCCGTGGACCGGGCCCGGGAGCCCTTGAACACGACAAAGCCGTCGCCCACTTCGCGGCCTCTGGCCTTTGCCCCGCGCTCGTCCAGCACCAGGACCTGCTCGAATTCGGCGGCCTCGGGCTCCTGAGCCTGGCCGGCTGCTGTCTCGAACGCGTCGACACCCAACAGCGGAAAAATCACCAACATTTCCTGCAAAAACCATTCGGCATCGGCCCGGTCCGGCTCCGAAAGCGGCGGTGGTGAAGGCGCGGTACTGTTGTCGAGACTCCATTGATTGGCGGTTTTCGCCAGCTCCAGCAGCCGGGATTCAAGGTAGCGGACATGCGCCTTGTTCAACCCTTCGTTGGTACTGGTGAACGCAACAAACCGCGTCCAGAAGTCCTTGCCCGCGACATGTTGACGCAAGCGCTCACGCAGAACATCTGCCTCACCGACATACAGGCGTGGCGCGCCTTCTTCCGCCGGGCCGGTGAGCACGTAGACTCCGGGCTGATTCAGCTCGTCCCGGGCCAACGCCTGGCCAAGCTGAGCACGGCCCGCGACGACAGCCCGTCCGGTCCAGTTTGATTTCTCGACGATGCGCAGGCCTTCCGGCACGCCCTCGGCCAGGAAGATGCGGATGGATGTTGGGCGTGCGTCGCTCATTCATCCGCCTCCCGCTTGGAATTGGTTTCGTAGAGCGTTTCGGTGATGGCTCCGCGAAAGATCTCCTCGTTCAGGAACTGAAGGAGTCGCTTGGCCTGTCGCTTCTCTGCGGGGAACACTATCTTGCCATCTTCAACATGGACATCGACTTCGTAGCCCTCGGAGTGATCACGTATTTGCTCGGCCGTGTAATTGTCCAAAATCTCAGAGTCCCTCAACATCGCAAAGCGCTTGCGGAACCACTGATTCGCGTTAACCGACAGCGCACCCTCATCCTCCGGCTCAAGTAGATCATGACCGAGCACGTCGCGTATTTCCTGCTCCGAGGCCTCCTTATAGAAATCGGCCAAAGGAAGGAACGTGTTCACCGTGCGGAAATTGTGGAACAGCAACGCCTGATCAGCTGGTAGATAGACAGCACTCAGCTTGTTATCGAGCGTCAGACCAGGCCGTTGGGTCGACTCATAGGTGTTGTTCTGAAGGAACAGGAACCGGCCCGGCCGGATAATGTGGGAGCGGCTGAAATTCTGGAACAGAATCACCTCCGCCCCGTCCTTTCGAACAAAGGCCGCAATCCCCTTTGTCGTGTCGAGTAGGGCATCGTCATCGGTGATGGCATCAAGATCAGCGACCGATTGACTATCCTCCGTGGCAAGCCACTCCGGCAATGCAAAATCTGGAAGGATGAAACGCTCGTGGGACTCGGGTTGATAGCCGGCGTTGAATTCAATCTCATCGATATCATCAACGAAGGCTTCGTACTGTGCGTCCCAGGAAGTCGCGAGCTCGTCCTGCAGCGCCTGATGCATAGGGATTCGGAGCAACCGCGTTTGGCTGCCTTGCTTGACGATTGCCGCGAGCTGGAAATTTTCAAGCATCCGTGCCTCCGGTATGCAGATAGATATGGTGTGCAAGGCGAACCGTCTGAACGTCGCCGCCGGGTCTACGCAACTCTGTCTTACTGATCAAAAGTTGCGATACGCCGTCACTATTCCGGACGGCGTAAAAGTGATAGCCGAGTAGGCCCATGACCGGATTGAAGTGCAACGCCCCCGCATGAGCGATCACCAGAAAGATGATGCCGAGAATGTAAGCACCGGTCAGCCACTCCCCACTGAATGACATGTTTTCGGCCGATACAAATGGCAGCAGATACGCTAGCAGGAAGGCGAGCACTTCCTGATCGTTGCGCTCGAATTCTGTGATTCGGAATGAGTGCTTCTGCGCATTTCCCGCCGCATAGTGGAGCATGACCCAACACAGCCCCACCAGCACCACAGCCGCTATGAGCCACCAGCCCCACCGGGTCCAGGGTTCATCACGCGCGAACTGATTGACTGCGACGGCGCCGAGGATCGGCGCAAGCGAGGTCGAAACTAGCAGGAATCGGGCGAAGGTATTCAGCATGCCGCCGGCTCCGTCGTCTGCGGAACCACAAGCCGCACCCGTCCAGTGAGGAGCTGCTGCATCATGCCCTGCTTGATCTGCCGCACCTTTTTGCGGCGGCGTTCCAAGGTTTCAATTTCGGTCTCCATGTCAAAGAGGACGGTGGCGATGGCATTTTGCTCCGAAGTATCAGGAAGCCTCAGCTCGACGCTCGCTATATGTTGCCTATTGGTGGCGAGCACCTTTGTGCCCGCGGCTAATCGTCGTAGCATCCCGATAAACCGAGGGCAAAACTGCAAATAAGCTTTAAATCCGTCGGCGAGCACGCCCTTATCGAATCGTGCTGCAATGGTGTGCGATCCAGCAACCATACCTCCTTTGGGAACATCAATAATTTCGACGGACTTCCCGACGCCGTCAAGATCTTCTGATGCGTCCACGAACACCAGGTCCCCCGGCGCCAACTTGTCCAAAGTGCGTACTTTTGACGCCCCAATATGCGGCATCGATACGATATTCGGATTCAATGTGACGTTGCCTCCAACATGAATATCACCGTAGTGAAGGTATGCGACGGAGGCGTTATTGGTCAGTTCGGCACGGGAATTCGTGCCAGTCTTCAGGAAGGTCACATGATCCCCCAACCGCTTCGTCTTCCACTCGCCGGTGAAGCCGGGCAAGCGGGTCTGGCCTGTGAGGAGTTCTTGCATGGCAGCCCGTTTGATAGCGCGCTTTTTGGCGATCAGGCGGTCGAGGGATTGGATCAGCGCGTCTGCGTCCGACAGGGCAGCGGCGATGGCGCTTTGTTCGAAAGCCTTTGGCAGGGGCACTACCGCGTTCACGATATGGGATCGATTTGTCGCATACACCTTAGTTCCGGCGGCAAGACGCGTTAGGTGGTTTCTAAAGGACGGGCAGAACTGCAAATACGCCTTAAAACCATCTATAAGAACTGATTTGTCAAACCGCACAGCTATTGTATGCAAGCCAGCTACCACTTCGCATTCAGGACCAACTTTGACTTCGAGGGATTTTCCAACGCCTTCCATATCTTCAGAAGCATCAGCAAAAATCAAATCACCATCTTGTAGCCGATCCAAGCGCTTGGCGCATTCTTCAGGCAAACAGGGCATTTCTATGGCTTGCGGATCAAGACGAGCACAAGAAGATGTATGAATATCTCCGTAGTGTAAGTACTTAACCCTTCCACTGCCTGTTAACTCAGCGCGCGAATTTGTTCCATTCCGCAAGAATTTGACGTGATCCCCTAATCGCCTGACTTCCCAATCATCCGGAATCAGCCCTACGTCGGTCCGCTTGTATCCGGGCGGAACGTCCTCAGTAGTCGCCATCTCGGCCTTCATCGAATAGGCCGAAGAAACTTTCCGCACGGCCTGCGGTTCGCTCGCCTCGCTGCGCTCAGCCATCGACCCACACCCCCATCTTTTCCATGTGGCCGGTGACTCGGGCGGCCAGGGCCTCCACCTCGCGCTCGATGGCCGGCAGGGGCTCGGCATAGCGTTCTTCCAGTTCACGCACGCGGCCGGCGAGCTGGTTGGTTATGTGCTCGACCTCGGATTCGATGGCGCCGCGAATATCGACCAGCCATTTGTCGTCCACAGCGAGTTGTTTGATCTCGTCCTCGGTGAGTTCGTCGTATCGAGCCAGCACGGCCTGGTCTAGTTCGGCCTGGGCGCCTTTCAACTTCTTTTCCGCTGCCGCAATTTCAACAGTGCAATGGAGATATTTGCGAAGAGCATCAACATCTCTTGCTTCCGGTGCTTCACTTTTGTCTTTGATCAACTCGCCCACGGTCTGCTTGACCGCCAACTCTTTTTCTTTAAGCGTTTTTTTGTTTGCCGCAACCGCGTCCGTCGAATCAAACAGATTCTGAAGGACGTGACGTTCGACGTTATCCGCTTGAGACAGCTGCTTTAGTCGGCCCTTAAGGTTTCCTTTGGTCACTTTCCCCTGCTTCCCTAGCAGCGGTAAAATGTAGACGGCATGTGTAGGATCTTCCTCGATGATCTTTCTTTTTGTTTCGTTTTCTTCCAATTCTATTTGCGTAGCTCTCACGCTTTGCATAACTTCGGGTTGGTAGCTTTCTACCAGCAAGTTTTCATAGCTGGATAGTCGATCTTCAACGTCAGTTTTCGTTGGCTTCTTGCTACCTTCGCGAATCTCGAATAGTGGCGCTTCTTCGTCACCATCCTCTTCTTCCATCTCCTCCAGCTGGCGCTGAAGCTCGTCCAAATTGGTCTGCAACGCTTCTATTTCGTTGGTCGCGTTCTGAAAGTAGCGGGCGATGACCAATTCGGGCGGTATCAGGTCCAGCTTGTATTTCCTAGCCATCTTGCCACTGCCGATCGTCAGGTCGGGCGCTTCCTTGATCTTACGATCCTTGTTCTCGATCACGCCCCGGGGGCGGGCCGCTTCGATCCAGCCCTCGGCGGCGATCAGGTAGACATCGTCCTGCATGACGTCCGCCCAGTAGTCCATCAGACGCTGGTAGACGGCGTAGCGGTCCAGCAGGGGCACATCGGTGAAGCGTTGCAGCAGGTTCTCGGACAGGCCGTGGATCACATCGCGCGGCTTGTCACCCGCTTGCAGGGCGTGCAGCTCCGCGCGATGGGCCGCCTGCCAGCCATCGGTGACGCCGGCCACGCGCTCGGCGAAGGCCTTGAAAGCGGCGTGACCCAGCACTGTGGCTTTGACGTCGCGGGCTTCGACCCGGGGCTCGAGGTAGCCCGGCCGAGCACTGTCTCGAAATAGGGCCTCACGGAGGCCAGGCAACACGGACCAGTAGTGCTCGAGCGCGTCCACGTCGCGCTCGGGGATGCCACCGTTCAGATGGCCGTAGAGGTCGTGCAGGTCCTCCGCCTCACCGGCGTCGATGTAGCGCGGGATGTGGAGGTTGTAGTCATTGGCCTCGTTGGCAATTTCGGTCAGCGGCACGCGGCGGGCATAGCCGGGCAGTTCGCGCTGGTAATTAAACACGTCCACGATCTTGTGGATGTCGCGCGAGCGCAGGCGGTTCTTGTTGCCATCCTTCATAAACTCGCGGCTGGCGTCGACCATGAAGATGTGCTCACGGTTGGCGGCGTTTTCCTTATCGATGACCAGGATGCAGGCGGGAATGCCAGTGCCGTAGAACAGATTGGCCGGCAGGCCGATGATCCCCTTGATCAGCCCGCGCTGGACCAGGTTGCGGCGGATCGCCGCCTCTTTGTTGCCGCGGAATAGCACGCCGTGGGGCAGGATGATGGCGCCCTTGCCGGTGGACTTGAGCGACTTGATGAGATGCAGCAGGAAAGCGTAGTCGCCGTTCTTGGCCGGCGGAATACCGTACGCGAAGCGGCCGAATTCGTCATTGGCCGGGTCGAGACCGTTGGTCCAGGATTTGGCGGAGAACGGCGGATTGGCCACGGCGTAGTCAAAGGCCTTGAGGCTGCCGTCCCTGTTCTTGAAATACGGAGCCGCCAATGTATTCCCACGCCAGGTCTCGCGGGTTTCATAGCCGTGAAGAATGAGGTTCATTTCCGCCAGTGCCCATGTGGCGTTGTCGTTCTCCTGGCCGTAGATGGTCATGCCCTGCGGGGCCTCATGGGCAGCGCGTAGCAGCAGTGAGCCGGACCCGCAGGTCGGATCATACAGCGTTTCGTCCTGACGGGTATCAGGGTCAATGCCCACCACCTGGGCAATCACCCGGGAAACTTCGCCCGGCGTGTAGAACTGGCCCTTGCTCTTGCCGGACTCAGTGGCGAAGTGGCGCATCAGGTATTCGTAGGCATCGCCCAGCAGATCGTCGCCATCGGCACGGTTAGCGCCCAGGTCGAGCTGATCAAAGATGGCCACCAGCTTGGAGAGCCGATCCTGCATATCCTTGCCGGAACCGAGCTTGGTCTCGTCGTTGAAATCCGCCTGGTCGATGACGCCCTTGAGATCATTGGCCTCAGCCAGCCGACCGATGATCTTGTTGATCTTGTCGCCGATCTCCTTGTCGCCCTTGAGGGCCACCATGTCGGCAAAGCTGCCTCCTTTCGGAACCTCGATCAGAGAGTCCTTCTTGTCGCTCACGTACTTCATGAACAGCAGCGTCAGGACATAGTCCTTGTACTGCGAGGCGTCCATGCCGCCGCGCAGTTCGTCGCAGGACTGCCAGAGGGAGGAGTAGAGCTGAGATTTTTTGAGTGCCATTGAACAACCGTTTCCTATTTGCGAATTGCGTAGTTATTACTCTTTCGCATAACACCAAAGCCAGCGGCGCATTTATACGCCCGACTGACTTCTCTAGTTAGGGATTTATCTGCATGCGGCCTCTAGACCAACATTCAAGACAACCACATTAAAAATATACTTAAGTCTCGGCGGAAGCTTTTTATATTCATCTATCTTGTGATCCGACAACTCCTTTCTTGTCTTTGCCAAAGCCTCATGCAGAATCCCTTTATCTTCACCTCTAAAGGACTTATATAGATTAGTAGCATCCTGCGCCGATATTTCTGACCGAATAGTGTGGGCAAACCGGTTTCTCAGCCTTACCAGTGAACATAACGGCTTCTTGAATCTTTCAGTTAGACCAAGAGCAACAGCCAATTTAACTGTTTCTTCAAACCCTAAATTTAGTTTGCGAAATTCTTCTTTATCGGACGTCAGGCTTTCGACAAAAAGATTTAGGCTTTTCTCAACTATGATGTGAGACCTAATTACAACACCCAGGTCATCTTCGCCCTTAATGGCATCATATAAATTAAAACCGGTTTCCATACTCTTGCTACCAGGTATCAGGTCCCGGCTCAATACCCAAAGGGCGCCCTGTGTACGTCAGTTTTCTTAGCATCGAACAGGCCAGAATAAGACCAGAAAAGCCGGCCACTTACAAACTCGTCTAGCAAGACTCCACAAATGTTTCGCCTTCCGCTTCTCAGAAGAGAAAAAGGCCGCCGACACTCCCGCGCCGACGGCCTTTAAGTAAGCCCTTACTAGCGAGCTAAATCAGATCATTCCCACTCAATCGTAGCCGGCGGCTTGGACGAGATGTCATACGTCACCCGACTGATCCCCGGGATCTCATTAATGATCCGGCTGGAGACCTTCTCCAGGAAGTCGTAAGGCAAATGCGCCCAACGCGCAGTCATGAAGTCGATGGTCTCGACGGCGCGCAGGGCCACCACGTATTCGTAGCGGCGGGCGTCGCCGACGACGCCGACGGATTTGACCGGGAGGAAGACGGCGAAGGCCTGGCTGGTTTTGTGGTAGAGGCCGGCGGTGTGCAGTTCCTGGATGAAGATGTGGTCCGCCAAGCGCAGGGTGTCGGCGTATTCTTTCTTTACTTCGCCGAGGATG